>Ga0066852_10000748_pt1 | contig 13411 bp, 15 predicted proteins | sample ETNtaG_27_FD_67283 | JGI IMG/M metagenome (GOLD analysis project Ga0066852, IMG submission 67283) | Marine microbial and viral communities from oxygen minimum zone, Eastern Pacific Ocean - ETNP201406SV63 | ecosystem: Environmental > Aquatic > Marine > Oceanic | place: Pacific Ocean: Eastern...
AGTGTCCCCACAACCCGGTCTGTGGTTCAACGTGCTCTCAATCTTTGACAGAGATAATTGGATGGAACCAAAAAAAGGGGAGATAAACATTGCTCTTTATCATGGAGCAGTTATGGGATCAACAACAGGTACAGGCTGGGCCATGGATCACGGAGACGATGACATAAGTATATTTAAAGATCACGATTATGTTATGCTTGGAGACATTCATAAGCCACAAATTCTAGACACAGAAGGGCGAGTTCAATACGCTGGTTCGACAATTCAACAGAAGTTCTCGGAAGATGGCAGAAAAGGCTATAAACTTTGGACAATCAGGTCAAAGGATGATTTTGACGTTCAACATGTTATCTTTACAAACCCGCGCCCATTCATCACAATTCGTCTAAACAATCAAGGAGAGATTCCGGAACACTATCACATTCCAAGAGGCTGTCGATTAAGAATAATTTCCACTGTCAACATGGATTCCTCTTCAATTCGACGTATAACCGATTTGGCTCGAACATTGTATAATCCAGTGTCTTTATCCTTTCTAAATAAAGGAACATCTGACTTTACAACAGCAGGTGGAGAGACTCACAAAATGGAGAATATGCGCGATCCATCGATCCAAGAGAAGTATATTCGAAAATATTTACAAGATTATGACCTTGACGAGTCAATAATGTGCCAAGTCTTGGATTTAAATACTAGATACAATAAAGAGGTAGAAAAAAATGAAAAAGTCCGAAGGAACGTCACATGGAATATTAAGGAGATGGAATTCTCGAATCTTTTCAACTATGGAGAGGGCAATAAACTGGACTTTAGAAACCTCTCTGGAACTGTTGGCATCTTTGGCAAAAACTACAGTGGGAAGTCTTCTGTTATTGATTCTGCTCTTTATGGCATTTATGGCGGAACCTCCAAGGGAGAGAAGAAGAACGTTCACCTTATCAATCAAAACAAAAAAGCAGCGTCTATCCGAATGGTCATCGAGGCAGATGGTCAAGAGTATCAGATTACTCGGAATCTTAATAAATCTAGTAAGACCGTCAAAGGAAAGTCCGTCTATACTTCCTCTGGTGATCTTGATTTCCACAACATCACTACTGATGAGTCTTGCAATGGTGATTCTATAAAGGACACTGATGCAAACATTAGAAAAGTATTCGGTTCAATCGAGGACTTCATGATAACTTCAATGGCATCTCAATTGGATTCTCTCTCTTTTATTAAAGAGGGTTCAACCAAACGAAAGAATGTTTTGGCAAAGTTCTTAGACCTTGACATCTTCGATCAGAAACTCAAATATGCAAAGAAAGACTCAGCAGAAATCTCCGCTCTTGTGAAGAGATTCAAAAGCAAAAGACTTGGAGAACAATTGTCTGCAAAACAAGAAGAAGTCGAGGAAATCAAAGATGATATTGACAAACAATCGGATCTTTGTAAGAAGCATACCATTCGCTATGAAGAGCTTTTAGAAGAATTCTATAAAATAGATGAGGAAATCTCCTCAATTCCTGCTGAAATCATTGATATCGATGACTTGGAAGATGAGATCGAAGACCTTGATTTAGGAATTCACAAGGCAGGAGTAAAGGTTTCTGCTAACACTTTACAGATAAAACAGAATCTCCCGGCAATAGAACAAGCAATGGCCCTTTTAAGGTCCCTAGACGAAGATAGGCTCCTCCATTTACAAGAGGAGGCACTTACTACCGCAAAGAAATTAAAACCTTTTGAGAGAGAGATGAGGGACCTTAAAACAAAAGAGAAAAACACACTTAAAAAGATGAGTATGCTTCATAATCATAAGTACGATCCGGACTGCAAATATTGCTCTGATAATAAGTTCGTCAAAGATGCAAACAAGGCCAAAGCGTATCTCCCGACCTTGGAAGAGGAAATCGACGAGGTAAAGAAAATAATTGATGCTTATGATTTAAAACTGTTCTCTCTAGATCCTGAAGGTCTTGAGGAAGATATCAAGACAATGAAAGAGCAAAGAGTAAAAAGAGACAGGCTTCTTGCCGAGAACAAGAATTTAGAAATAACAAATGAATCCTTTGTCTCAAAGATATCGCTAATGAACAATCAAAGGACCTTACTCGAGGAGAAAAGAGATGAATACAACAATAATCGTCAAGCAATTGAGAGCTTATCTTCTTTAATTTCCTCAAAGAAAGCCGTGACGATAAAGATGAATGAGGCGAAGAGAAGAAAAGAAAAGTGTGACAAGTTCATTCAGAATTATCTTGTGGAGCTCGGCTCGGTTAAACATTCGGTAAAATCACTTAGAGAACAAATGAAAGAGCAAAGAGAACTAGAAGACGACTTCGCCGCTTATGAATTATTCATGAGATGCGTACATCCCAACGGAATTGCTTATGAAATCATAAAACAAAAGCTATCTCTGATCAATGAAGAAATCCAGAAGTGTCTTACAAGCATTGTTGATTTTCAAGTTATCTTCGAGGACAATGGAAACAGTCTAGATATCAACATCAAACATCCAAAGTATGAGTCTCGACCAATCACAATGGGCTCGGGAGCAGAGAAGACAATTTCTGCTATGGCTATCCGACTTGCCCTTATTGAGATAACGAACCTGCCAAAATCCACACTGTTTATTATGGACGAACCAGCAACAGCATTAGATCAAGAACACATGGAAGGATTCATTCGATTGATTGATATGATAAAGGATAAATTCAGAACTGTACTTCTCATCTCTCATTTAGATGTCTTGAAGGATTGCGTTGACAAAACGATAGACATACAGAAAGTGAAGGGTTATGCAAATGTGAATTGCTAAAACTATTCTAAAAGCCTATTTAGTGTAAAAGCTATTTAGGCTTTTTTCATTTTATGGAGAAATAAAATGAATAGAAATGACTTTTTAAAACTTGGAGAAATGATGGAAAAGAAAATAGAAGAAGAGGCTCTGAAAGAGAAGCTGTATTTAGATAACAAAAAGAAGGGAATGCTTGATGCACTTCAAGAGAAAATAATCTCTCGCAAGCTTCTTGTGTTTGTTTGTTCAACAGCTTTGTTGTGGAACGCTCAGCTTGATCCTGAAACTTGGGGAATGATTGCGATGTGCTACATTGGTGGACAAACTGCTGTTGATTTTGCAAAGATGTGGCGACACGGAGGGTAATCTGATGCTTTGGTTGTATAAAACAAAAAACTGGATAATCGCTCATAAGAATTGGTTAGTTCTTTTGGTTATGTTTATAGTTTCTTATTTGCTTGGAAAGAAGTCTAATCAAAACTATCTCGAGATGGCAAATCTAGCTAAGGGTCAATATAAAAAAGATAACGAAGCAATTGTTCGGGAACAAAGAATGAAAGAGACGAGAGACAGAAGAGCAAAAAAGAAATCTGATGATGTTAAAAAATCATTGGAAGAAGAAAAAGAACGTAGACTGAGATTGATAAAAGAGACGATGTCGAACCCTGATGAGGTGTTCGAGGACATAGGGATAAAGAAAAAATGATCTTTCTTTTATCATTGGCGTTAGCAGACATACCTGAATACACTTATGTAGAAGCAGGTGAGCCTGCACCGTTCTCTGGTCGATTGTTTAACGATGAAGCTTCTCAATTGATAGCAGATCAAATAGCAGACGCAACAGATTATTGTCAAATTCAAATAGATTATGAGATAGGTCTTGCTTTAGCCGACAAACAAGAAGAGTTAGACATATTAAAATCCAAGTATAAATACGACAAACAACTTCTCGAGGCAAAGATTAAACTTCAAGAAACTAGAACAAAGTCCTTAGAAGAATTAAAAACTCCACCAAAGAAACAATTTTGGTTCTCCATGGGACTAGTTAGTGGTATAGCCATCACAATTTCAATAGCAAAGGCAATACAGTGAAAAACAAAGACCCAAACTACATTGTAAAAATAGAAAAAGCTATTACTGACAAATATGGCGAGGAAACTATTCAGAATCCAAAATCTCTTTGGACTGATGAGAAAGAAAAGAGATACATCAATCAGCTTAGAGATCTGTATGGTCAAAGATGCGAAAAAGAAGATCAAGAAGTAGAAGTTAATGGCGTTTTTATAGCAGAGAAACTAATTACCAAAGAATCTAAACGCTCTTGTCCTGTTTGTAATACTTATTCATTTAAATCAAATGATGATGTTTACATGGCTAAGTTTGAATGTTGTGAAAAATGCTACATTCAATGGGTTGAGGGAAGAGAAATCAGATGGAATAAAGGCTGGAGACCGACCAATGAAGTTAACAAATAAACAATTAATACGAATCATAAAAGAAGAGATCAAATCAGTTCTAAATGAAGAGCTCCCAGAGCCAATGTCCTTGGACGACCGAGGCATACTTGATAAAGGTTCTGAAACTATGTTAGCTAGACTCGAAACAGGAGAGATGACACTTGAAACTCTTCCGGATGAATCACTAAGACAACTTAATGGTTATGTCGAAAGAGCTGCTTATATGCCTAACGCATCACCAGCAGCACAATATTGGACAACCAAAGTTGGAGCAGAGGTTGCACGTAGAAACCAACTAAATCACTAGGAGAATTTAAATGAGCAATACAACATTAGAAATTATACAAGGACTCTCACAAGCAGCCTCAAACGCTTATGACGGCTCACACGATGAAAGGTTTTCCTATGATGGAGAATCTAGATCAATGGGCCTAAAAAGAGAAGAAGGTTGTCCGATATCGGACTCACGAGTTATAGACGGATTCAAAGTTCGTTTTTATGGAGACTCGATGATATTGACCTATCAGTCAGATGTCTTTCTCAAAGAAGTATATGCTGGTAAATTCGAACAAAACATAACTTCTATGATGAACAAAATCAAAAATTGGCTTCAGAAAGAATATAAAAAAGTAACAGGGAACTCAGTAAAACTAACTTCCAAAGGTGAACCAAACATCTTGGTTCAATCAACTTCACGAGTTCGAAGCTGGGTTGAAGCACAGCAGCATTTCAAAGTTGGTGGAATTGAATCTCTACCAATACTTGATCCGTCAATTGACTCAACAAGAGACGTAACAAGAAAATTCTTAGAACAGTTCACGGACAAACGTCCAAGCAACGACACACGCAAAAAAGGAGCGAACCAGAAATGAAACTTACAAACACACAAATACGACAGATTATCAAGGAAGAACTTGAAGGCATTATGAATGAGATGGATCAAGAAGACCCAGCCCAGATTGCTCATGACACACTTGATGCAAATCAAGCAGTGGGTACAAATGTTGGAGAACTTCTAGCAGCCGGCCTATCAGTTGAGGTAATCAAAGGTTTAATGGCTTCAGGGGAATTTCGCCTTCAAGATGACGGCGCAGTTGAAGATCCAGAATCTATTGTTAACTATGTTGATGCCCATCAACGATAGGAGCTTATGTCTCTTAAACTATCAAAGCAAGAAGTAATCAAAGAAATCCTTAAGAGCGGAAAAGATCCATTATATTTTATAAACAATTATTGTCGGATATCTCACCCTCTTAGAGGTTTAATACCCTTTAATACTTATCCGTATCAAGACGAACTTGTAAAGGACTTCAACGATTATCGCTTCACCGTCATACTTAAGGCAAGACAGTTGGGTATCTCAACGATCTCCGCTGCTTATGCTGTTTGGTTTATGTTATTTCACAAAGAAAAGAACATTCTTGTAATGGCAACCAAGTTCGGAACAGCAGCAAACTTAGTAAAGAAAGTAAAAATGGTAATGAAGAACCTCCCTCAATGGATGCAGGTAGCTACCATAACAATTGACAACAGAACTTCATTCGAATTGTCAAACGGTTCCTCGATCAAAGCAGTCGGAACATCAGCAGACGCTGGTCGTTCGGAAGCATTGTCTCTATTGATTATAGACGAGGCAGCACACGTTGACGGCCTTGATGATCTCTGGGCAGGGCTTTACCCCACTCTTTCAACAGGAGGGCGCTGTATAGCTCTCTCAACTCCTATGGGTGTTGGAAATTGGTTTCATCGAACTTATACTGATGCAGAGTCCGGAGATAATGAATTTCATCCTGTTTCTCTTCGTTGGGAGGTTCATCCCGAACGAGATCAAGCTTGGTTCGAGAAAGAAACAAAAAATATGTCTCGGAGACAAATAGCACAAGAGCTTGAGTGTAACTTCAATACATCAGGCGAAACCGTAATCCATCCAGACGACATTCATTATCTATACGAAAGTCAAGAAGAACCAGAGTATAGAACAGGTTGGGATCGAAACTTGTGGATATGGGAGAAGTATCAAGAAGGAGTTCCTTATCTTCTTGTTGCAGATGTTGCTCGAGGAGATGGAGCGGATAGTTCCGTGTTCCATTTAATGAGAACAGACAAGATGGAAATCGTAGCAGAGTATCAAGGCAAACCAACAATGGATCATTTCGCTCAAATTGTAAATGATGCAGGAAGAGAATACGGAGGTTGTCTTGTAGTGATTGAGAACATTGGTATCGGCATCGCAGCATGCGAAAAGGTTAGAGACCTTGGCTATCCAAATCTCTACTATTCAATCAAATCAACTCATGCTTATGTGAACTCTCTCGAGGGAGAATATAACACGAATGCTGTCATTGGTTTCACAACCTCAAGCAAAACAAGACCTCTCATTGTTGCAAAGCTCGAGGAATACATAAGAAACAAATTGGTTAAACCAAAATCATCTCGTTTATTCAAGGAAGTAAAGACTTTCATCTGGAATAATGGAAAACCTCAAGCAATGAGAAGCTATCATGATGACTTGATAATGGCTCTTGCAATTGCATGCTGGGTCCGAGATACAGCGCTTGAAGTATCCGAGAAAGACAGAATGTATCAAGAAGTCATGCTGACCTCAATCAAAACCTCAACAACAAGAATGAACACAGCCATCAAAGGAATGAGAGGATACACTGGTACGAAGACAGAGGAGTCTCTTCAAGAGTTTGAAAAAACATACAAAGATTTTGCTTGGATATTTAAGGGTTAGTTTGGCAACTGGCTTCTTTTATGCTACAATGAGACTAATTATAACGAAAAGGAATACACATGGCAAAATATAAAAAGTCGCCCTACAATCCACAATCGGACTTGTTCAAGGCATTAACAAAATTGTTCTCTGGGCCGATCACTCAAAGAAGAACACAAACAGGTCGCCAATTACGCCGACGACAGCTAGATGATTATGCTAATACATTTAAATCCGCTTCAGGTGCGCAGTTTAAGAAATGGGAATACAACCCAATAAATAATGTCACTCTCAATATGGTTTCAAATAGAAACCGAGCTGAACGTTATGTTGACTTTGACGAAATGGAATACATGCCGGAGATTGCTTCTTCGCTTGACATCTATGCAGATGAAATGACAACACACACAGCATTGCGACCAATGCTTAATATCAAATGCGCCAATGAAGAGATCAAGCATCTCCTTCACAACTTATATCACAATATTTTAAACATTGAGCACAATCTTTTTGGTTGGGCAAGAACAATGTGTAAATATGGAGATTTCTTTTTATATCTTGAGATTGATGAAGACATGGGAGTTCGTTCTGCTGTTGGGCTTCCGACAAGAGAGATAGAAAGACTTGAAGGAGAAGATACATCAAACCCAAATTATATTCAATATCAGTGGAATACGGCGGGCTTAACTCTGGAAAGTTGGCAAGTTGCTCACTTTAGAGTACTTGGAAATGACAAGCATGCTCCTTATGGAACGTCTGTCCTTGAGGCTTCAAGACGAATTCATCGTCAGCTTATTCTTTTAGAAGATGCTATGATGGCTTACCGAATTGTTCGAGCTCCTGAGAGACGGTTGTTTAAAATCGATGTTGGAGGAATCCCTCCACAAGAAGTAGAGCAATACATGCAGAAAGTCATGACTCAATTAAAAAGACACTCTGTTGTTGATCCTCAAACTGGTCGTGTAGACTTGAGATACAATCCTTTATCAATTGAGGAGGACTATTATATCCCAATTCGTGGAGGACAATCAGCCACAGATATTACAAACCTTCCCGGTGCTTCTTATAACGGAGGTATCGATGATGTTAAATATTTAAGAGATAAACTCTTCGCAGCACTTAAAGTGCCTCAATCGTATCTTACGATGGGTGAAGGTGCGTCTGAAGACAAAACAACACTTGCTCAAAAAGATATTCGTTTTGCAAGAACCATTCAGAGACTACAACGAGTAGCAATAGCAGAACTAGAAAAGATTGGAATCATACATCTCTACACTTTAGGATACAGAAACGATGATCTTTTATCTTTTACTTTACAATTAAACAATCCTTCAAAGATTGCTGAGCTTCAAGAGCTCGAGCATTGGGATAAAAAGTTTTCCGTTGCTGCAAATGCAACAGAAGGATACTTCTCAAAACGCTGGGTTACCGAACACCTCTTTGGAATGTCTGAAGATGAGTTCCTTCGCAATCAAAGGGAAATGTTCTTTGATAAGAAATTCGCTGCTAAACTTGAAGCTGCTGTGTCTGGTGGTGAAGGAGCAGAAGGCGATGCTGGAGGCGGTGGACTTTCTGGTGGAATGGATGACCTCGGTGGAGGTGATGACATGGAATTAGGTGGTGACGAAGGTGGAGATCTTGGCGGAGATCTTGGTGGTGATTTAGGCGGCGATGATGCCGGCGGGGACGAAGGAGGTGATGATCTCTTAGCCGAGCCAGCTGCCAATAGAGATGACTCGCCAGGATATGTTGATGTTCCTCGTAAGAAAGGATTTAATAATCCCGATTCGAGGAAGAGAGGTCCTTACAAACGTCACCAGTCTTCCTATGATAAAGGAGGAACAAAAAAGTCCATGCTTGGATCAACAGGAATTGAGGCTGCCAGATCAACCGGTCGGAATATACATAAAGGTTATGTTGGAAATGAATATTCTCTTTCTCAAGCGAAAGGTGGATACATAACAGAAGAAAGAAAATTAGAAACCGTATCTCGAGAAGTTGAGAAGCTTATCGAAAGCTTAAACAAAAAGGAATCAGCAAATGAAACATAATAAGAAAAGAAATACCGCTTTTCTTTACGAGTGCCTTATAAAAGAAATGACAAAAGCAGTCGTACGAAAAGATTTGGTATTGAAAGAGCAAATTGTAAGAATTTTGAAATCATATTTCTCAAAAGGAACTGCTTTAGCAGAAGATTTACAAATGTATAAAGAGCTAATGGAAACCAAAGAACTCAAAGAATCTCTTGGAATTCGCTTTCTTGAAGAAGTAAAAAAGGATTGGGAAGCTCTTGATCGTAAAACAATCTTTAATAAGCAAACACAATTGATAAGAGAATTTAATCAGTGGATTCCAAATGCTTTTGGCAGTTTTGTTCCTAATTATAAGAACATCGCAACAATAGGCCAGTATTTCAATTCTGATGGCCTTAAACCAAAGACCCGCCTATTGATAGAGGAAAGGTTAAAGAGGCTTGTTATTTCGCATTCTGAAGTGATTAAAGAGGATAAAATGAAACCTCTAGATACCTTGACTTATAATACTTTTGCAAACAAGTTTAATGATTCGTATAAGCATTCATTATTGAAAGAACAAAGAGAACTTTTGACTAACTATATTACTTCATTTTCGGATAACGGCTTAGGTCTTAAATCTTTTATGAATGAAGAATTTGGAAGATTAAAAGAACAATGCCAGATCTTGGCTGAAACAAAATGGTCAAGCAAAATCAAACTAGTTGAGGAAAAACTAATTTCTTTCTCGAAGAAACCCTTAACCGAAGAAATAGTTAAAGATGTATTTTACATCCAAGACCTATTAGCGGAGATCAATAAAAATGTATAAACCACCACAAGACATAATTTCAGATTTACTTAAAGAGGATGTTAATGTAAAGGTGATTCCCAATCACGTTGATATTGATATTGCACCCCCAATCCCAACAACAAGTGTCGATATTGAAAGAGATGTGCGAGTACACATCAATCCTCAAGTCGGAGTTAATATAGTAAATTCTCATGAAAGAAAAGTCAAATTTGAACTGAACATTCGTAAAGCTTTGAATGGAGATCTTCTTGTCTTTGATCATAAAGACATTGACATTGTGCTTATGGTCGAGAAGAAGAAATTAGTTGCATTCCCAAAAGACATCATGACAGAAGTTGTTTACGGAGCTGAGGCTCGTCTTATGGAATGGATGAGGCACAACGGTATAATAGAATATGATTCAATCCAAGGAGGAAACGTTTACGGTTCTTTAGAAGGAAAGATTCACGAATCAACAGAGAGAGACTCAATCAAATCAACAGTCTATCAGTTATCCGAATGGCTTGATTCGGAAGCTCCATCGTCAAAAATGGTTAAAGGGCACGATGACATAATGCAAGACAATCTGTTAGAACCAGACAAAGAAAAATCAACAGAGCTTGGTGAAGTGCCACACGCACAAGAAAAGGGATCAATCGTACAAAACAGTATGTTCTCTCCTTATCTTTATGGAAGGTATACATATTAATGAAGATAAAGATAAAAAAAACAAAAATAATTTTAGATGAAAAACAACTACAACCTAAGTTTTTAAAAGAATTAAATTTATCTGAAATGGTTCTAAAAGAGGAAACTGACGAACAGTCTTTGTCAATTCAGGAATTGCAAAAAATTCCAGCTGAACAACTACAGTCTGAATTGCAAAAAATGAAAAATGGTGAAAGCCAAGAAAGGCTAAAAGCTAGAATAGCAAAACACAAAGAGTTAGACCAAGCTTTAAAAAAAGCACAATTTGAAAAAGAAGACATAGAGTTTTCAAATGACATTTTTGTTGACTTTTATCACAATGTTAAAAATTTATTAAGATCTTTATTTGGAAAAAAAGCAGAAACAAGGCTTCAATTAAAAGAAAAAGAAATAGAAAAAATAATTTTTCAATTAAAGGATGCCATAACAAAATCTTACACTCCTTTGCAAAGAGAAATATTCAGAGCTATTGGATTATTTACAGGCGCCAACTATCCAACTATACGAGATCCTGAAAAATTTGATTCAAAAAAAGCTAAATTTTTAAGAATAATAAATGATGGTGTTGAAGATTCTTTTGCTCCTACAAAAGAGACTTACAAAAAAGCCAAAATTATTTTAAATAAGTTAGTAAACTCTAAGATAAAACCAGTAAAAGTTTGGAGAGGAATGAATATATCAGAAAAAACAGGTAAATTTCCTGGTTTGGAAAGCTACGCGGTTGGTAAAACTATTAATGTTGGAAACTTATCCTCTTTTTCTACTGCTGAAGATGTAGCTTGGAACTTTGTATATCCAAGAGGGGAACAGGAGGGATGGGCAACTATTCTTCATATTCCTTCGCTTACAAAAGGTGCAGATGTAGATGAATTCTCAGCTTATGAAGGCACTGAGAAAGAAATTATAGTTTCTGGTGACTTTAAAATATTGAAAATGTTTTATTTATATCCACCTGCATTTATTGATGGACAAAAAGTGCAAATAAATAGTTTTAATGAATTGAAAAAAATGATCGAAAACAATAAATTAGAAAAACCAATTACGAATCAGCTATTTAAAGAAGGCAAAATTTTTATTATACTAAAAGAGGCATAATGTTTAACTTTATCTTAGCCGCTTATGGCTTGACGTTTATTCTTATATATGGCAAAATATTCGATTTCCTCCGACCAAACAAAGACCCAAACAAAATGTGGACACTTCTATTCTATTGTCCGCTTTGTATGGGCTTTTGGGTTGGAGCGTTTTTATTCTGCTTAAACGGCCAAACAGAACTATTTACATTTGATTATACAATCGCCAATTTCTTTATCTGCGGTTGGATCTCTGCTGGAACATCTTATCTAATTTCAATGTTGGTCGATGATTCCGGATTGAGAATTCCGGGAAAGGAAGTAAAGTGCAATTGCAACCAAAGGAGCAGATTATGATTAAGTGGATGTTACAACCAGTTCGTCGTTGTTGCTCAGGAAGTTGACTCAAGCGGGTTGCGCCCGTGTTAATTTATAAAAGGAACCAAACAAATGAAACTAACAAACACCCAACTAAAAGAACTTATCAAAGAAGAATTCGAGACCGTTATGTCTGAGACTGAAGGTTCCAATAAATGGAGCTTTATCATACCTTACAAAACATACCTTTTGTATCAGGGCTTAGAAGATCAACAAGCTGAAAAGGTTGCAGAACAAACCTGGAATTCTTTAAGCTCAAACCCTTTTCCAATGGACGAAGTAATTAAGATGATTGGTGAAAAGAACACAGAAAGCTTTAACAAAGCAGGAATAACTCCAACGAAACCACCTAAACGGTCTTGGCATGGTGATGATCAATCCGATACATCTGGCTATTCACATCCTTCAAGAAACGAGGAATAACAATGCCAAAACAATTATTAACAGAATTTTTTGAACTATGTCCCGATGGGCGTTGCCTTGATCGCTTGAGCGAGTCTCAAAAACGCGAGGTAATCCAAGAAGGCGCCGTTTATCTTGTTGGTCGTATTCAAACTGCTGATAGAAAGAACGGAAATGGTCGCGTTTATCCGGACAAAGTGCTTAGAAAAGAAATTGAAAATTATCAAAAAATTATAAAAGACAACAGAGCAACAGGAGAACTAGATCATCCTGATGATTCTGTTATAAACTTAAAGAATGTTTCCCACATGATAACGGAATGCTGGTGGGAAGGAAAAGACGTCATGGGAAAGATCAAAGTTCTTGATACTCCATCTGGTCGCATCCTCAAGGATCTGATCAATGCTGGTGTTAAGCTTGGCATCTCATCTCGTGGCCTTGGATCTGTAAAAGAATCAATGGGAGACACTGTCGTTGAAGAAGACTTTCAATTGATCTGTTTTGACGTTGTCGCAGAACCATCAACACCAGACGCTTATGTTACTCCAAAGAACGCAAGTTCAGGAATTAACAGAGGATCTGTAAAATTTAAGATTGCCGAAGGAAAAGAAAACCAAATTGACGATCTATTTAACAAAATACTGAAAGGATAATAAAAAAATGAATTCTAATAACAAAAAACAACAAAAATTATTTGAATCTTGGAGAAGATATCTAAAAGAGGAAGAAGTTCCTCAACAAGCTGCTCAACCTACTGGTTCTTGGCCAAGTTCTCCTCCAAAAAAAGTGGAAATAAAAAAGGGTTCTAGCTTCACCCCTCAACAAATACAACAGTTGTGGAATAAAATGGCATCTTTAAATCCTCCAAAAAATCCAGATGAGGTTTTAGCTAGCATAGGTGGGATTCAAACTTTAACAAAAAACATTAATGGAGTTGCTTCTCATTTTGCAAACTCTGATAATAACCCAAACAGGTCTGCGATGCCGGTTGTCGAACCAGATGGTGGAGACTTTGAAGATTTGAAAGCAAGACTCCCAGCTGGTAAGTTAGATTTCAAGGAACCGTTTTCTCCAGATGAAGAAAAATTCCCAA
>Ga0066852_10000754_pt1 | contig 13373 bp, 12 predicted proteins | sample ETNtaG_27_FD_67283 | JGI IMG/M metagenome (GOLD analysis project Ga0066852, IMG submission 67283) | Marine microbial and viral communities from oxygen minimum zone, Eastern Pacific Ocean - ETNP201406SV63 | ecosystem: Environmental > Aquatic > Marine > Oceanic | place: Pacific Ocean: Eastern...
CATGCGAAAGGTTCTTGATGGCCTGACCATCAAAGACACAGGAAGCTATTGGAATTTCAATGGTGAACAATTGCCGTGGTAGTTGATATTACCTGATCGTCTTTGTTATCCAGGCACAATTATTCACAGCCTGATTTTTTAATTGCATTTATAACGAATTCTATCGATTTTTCCTTAAAACACGGCGATCTGTCTTTGAACATACAAGGCGAAGAAATCCAAAGCGAGGTAATATGATGGGAGAAGTGTGCCTTAATGGCGGTAGAATTGATCTATTGGACTCCGGACCCAGCCAAATGACAAAATTTAGGTCTTTTATAGGCAAAAAAGGGAAAATTTATTTCCACAACAATACAAATTAAGTAGCATCACCATGAATAGCAAAATCGTGTGAGAAATATCGAATAATTTATTTGAAAGGTAAGAGTAGTGGCTGTGGCTAAAGGAGAGACGTACAACTATCCCCGTTTCAAGATGAGCAACTATGAACTTGGTTATTTCCCTGGCCCAAAGGCCGGAGAGAAAGTCGACTACAACTACACGTTGACCGATCTAGATGGAAACGAAGTCAACTTATCTAATTACAGGGGCAAATGGCTGGTAATGGAGACGGGTAGCCTAACATGTCCCATGTATGTAAAGAACGTCAGAAAATTTATCAAACTTAAGGATAAGTATCCGGATGTCGAATGGCTGATGATCTATGTCCGAGAAGCGCACCCTGGCGAGAAAATAGGTCAAGCCGGAACAATCGATAAAAAGGTTGCGTACGCCAAACAAAACCGAGACGACTATCATGAAGAACGAAAAATTTTCGTCGATTCCGTCGACGGCAAATGGCACCATGATTGGGGCCTACTTCCAAATATGGTTTATGTAATCAATCCGGAGGGAACGGTGACCTACCGCGCAGACTGGTCTTTCGCCAACAATGTTGATCGGGTACTTAAAAACAGAGATGATATCATCACCAACGAGCATATTGTCATTGTCGGCGCGGCTCCCTGGATTACGATCCCGGTCACGCTAAAAGGCGGTTGGATTGCTCTGTACGATATCCTAATTATATTTCCCAAGGTCTATTACGAGCACTTGAAGCTTGATATCCAGACTTGGTTGGGCAGACGTAAGGCAAAAAAGTGGTTTGGGTGAGCCGAGGAATAACAACATCGTAATTTTTGCAAGGAAAGAAGTTAAATCATTCCCTAGAGGGTCAAAGGTGATTTTATTCAAACAATGCTCTTGGTTGCCTGCGGGTTGTCAAAATTAACGAAATGGGAATATAAAGAGGCGCGGCTCACTTTGGCTGGGCATCCGACTTTGTGCCTGACGATTGGATCAGAGCCTTCCGCTTTAACGCCTAGCGGAAAACGTTTGCCGTCACGCAATAAGGCGCGCTCGGTGGGTATCGATCACTGTTCAGGTGAGGCGATTGAGCGCCAGCTCTGGACCTTTGCCGATCCGCTAAATATTAGCAACCTCTGATGTCACCCAAAGACAAATAGAGGGTGATGGCGTAATCATCGTTATTGAAACAAGTGCTGCATCAGGATATTACCAGTCAGCTAATATTAACTAACAAAAAAAGGTAATCCTATGAGTGGCGCCCAGACATCTAATTCCGCTAATCCACGGCTACCGGAGCTGACGGTTTATGCCGTCAACGGCATCGTGCCGGTAGTTGATCCGTCGACTTTTGTCCATCCGACGGCAGTGCTGATCGGTGATGTTATCGTCGGACCTAATTGTTTTATCGGCCCCAATGCATCACTTCGCGGTGATTTTGGCCGGATCGTTGTTGGCGCAGGTGTAAACATTCAAGATAGTTGCTGTGTTCACGGTAGTTGTAACGATACCATCGTTGGAGACGATGCCCATATTGGCCACGGCGCTGTCATTCATGCTTGTGAGCTTAAACGCAATGTGTTGATTGGCATAAATTCAACGATAATGGATTTAGCGGAAATCGGTGAAAGCGCCATCGTTGCCGCCAATGCTTTCGTCAAGATCGGTGACAAAATCGCGCCCCGTACTTTGGTTGGTGGGATACCAGCGAAATTTATCAAGGAACTTTCCGAGCAGGATTTGGTTAAAAAAGTCAACGGCACCAGCGTTTATCATCAGTTGGTAGGACGCTGCCACGAAACTATGACGGCGTGCGAACCATTAGCGGCCGAAGAACCAGGTCGCCAGCGCATGACGTTCGCTGAATCGGGTTTATATACCGGTGTGGAGTAGGGTGCTGGAACGCCTAAAGTATAGCTGAGCTGCTTTAGGTTTCACGTCCGGTTTCGGGCCCAGCGTAAGAGCCTGCACTGTCGGGGAACATGGATTTAATTATTTGAAAGCTGGAAATATCTACTGTGCCGTCCATGTGAGGGAACATGGCGGCATCCCGAAAATGTTTCTCGATGCCCATTTCCAGCATGGTACCCGCGCCGCCATGCAGTTCCATGGCTTGGCGGCAAACTTCCAAGATAACTTCTGAGGCATGCACCTTGACCATGGTGCACATGCGGCCGGCCTCGGCAATATTAGCATCCAGGGCTTGGGCGGTCTGACGGACGAAACTGCGCACCGCCTCTATTTTGATCGCCATGTCAGCCAGACGTACTGCTACTGCCTGATGCTTGATGAGCGGTTGCCCGCCTTGCACGTAGTCCTGGACGTAGGCCGCAGTATCCTCGAAGGCGCCGACGCCGACGCCCAGGTTTTTGGCCGCCTGGATGATCTTGCCGGGATTAGAATAGGCGCCGGCCTTGCGCTGCAGAGCCGTGTCCTTGATCAGAATATGATCCTCGGGTACCAGGCAGTCATCAAACACGATCTCGCCATTGTTCATATAACGCCCGCCGAGCGTTTCGTTGCAGCGTGCCACGGTCAGGCCAGGTGTTTCACGTGGTACCAGAAAGCTGCTTGAGCCATCGCGGATACCTACTTTTGGGTTGGTATTGGCATAGACAACAAACAAACTTGCGTCATAGCCATTACTGATGAAATGTTTGCGGCCGTTGAGAACCCATTGGCCATCTTCAAGGACTGCTTTGGTATCCATGTTGGCGCTGGGCGCATTGTAGGGCAGCCAGCGGTCCGAGGCTCCGCGCGGTTCGGTGAGGGCGTGGGCGAGCAGGAAGGAGGGGTCTTCGACGAGGCGCGGAAACCAGACTTCTTGCAGGTGTTCTGGCGCAGTTAATCTGAGTAACCGCGCCACTTTCCAGTTTTGCACCAGCTTGTCGGCAAAACCAGAATCGCCGCGGCCAAGTTCCTCGGCGATAATTGCAAGGGTTTGGGCCTCGAACTCCGTGTCTAGCTGCATGCCACCGAATTCCTCGGGCACGCCGATGGTGCGCAGACCTAGTTTATCGGCCTCCACCAACATTTCTTGGGGAAACCGCTGGTCAGGATCGAACAGCCACTCTCGCTCCGGATTAGCGCGGACAAAGGGGTGGACCACCGCATTAACGAATTCCCGACAGGTCTGCCGCATCAGAATTAATTCTTCTGGCAAGCCGAATGTTTGGAAATCCATTTATTTGTTCCTCCGGGCTTTATAATGTTGTGGCGTCAGCTAGCGCAATGGTCAAGATCCGCGGGGCTCGCCCGCGTCCACCACCGAAAGTTCCAATATAAACGTCAAGTTATGTTGTTATTGTTAGCCAAATGGCGAGAAGGGCACCTTGATATCGGTCAAGATGATTTTTACTGGCTGGGGAACTTGAAGTTTACCTCTGAAAGACTTCGACGCGAATCCGCCAGCATCCGGATGACCACAAATATAGCAACGGACGAGGCCAAGTGTTTGAGACTGTGGCCGCTTACGATATTACCAAGAATGGAAAACACCTCCGCATCAAAAATTTCTAATACCTTAGCGGGGGCGTACCAGGCAATTAACCAAATGAGAGAGCGGTCGCTGGTGTATCGCCCTTTGGGGAACAGCCAGCAAATGATCGGCAGCGCGACGATGGGGTAGAACTGAACCAAAAAGTAAAATCGAAGATCGCCCCGGCCAACAGTTTCGCTCCAATCCCAATAAAATACACTAATAATTCCGGCCATGAGCAGAATCGGTAACAGCAATTTGACCCCAATACGTTGATCAATCCGGTCAGCAATGAAAATAGAAAAAAGCGCCATGAACGCTATTGTCATTGGCAACCGGTCCCAGAACAGCCGGGCGTTGTCAGGTGCCAGGTGATAATAGGCCGAACCGAAGCTGACGAGCGCGGCGCCAAGGAAGAAAAAGGCGTACGGCCAGCGATCCGCGGAATTTGCGAATATGCATTGACCTTGGGGCCCAAACACGAAGTAAAGTCCATAAGCACCAGCAATGGCAAATAACACGTTCGACGCAACATTACCAATATTGGCGATGCCAAGCCATACTCTCGTATCGACAAACCCATGATAGGCGATGGATTGCGGCAAAGGCTCGATAAACAATATGCCCACCACCGTGGTGATAAACATCGTCACGAGGAAACCGACACGATAACGCATTTTTACAGCGCTGATAATTGCTCTAGCGTTCAACATATGCAGGCTATTCTCAAACATTTTCCGCCTCTAATTCAATACCTGAGCCTGATATAAATAAACAATGTTTCAATTGACGGCGCATGCCGACCTCTATATAAGCGGCGGCGGGCCACAATCCCCCAACGGATTGCGACCTATCTGTAAGGATAGGAGTAAAACAGATGACAAACTTAGCAAAACCGGACATCCGTCCGGCGAATCCCAATTTTTCTTCCGGACCTTGTGCAAAACGTCCTGGCTGGTCGCCAGCGGTCCTCAATGACGCCTTGGTTGGACGCTCACACCGTTCCAAGCCCGGTAAAGCCAGAATCCAGGAAGTTCTCGATAAGACCCACGATATTCTCGGTATCCCCGAAGACTACCGCATTGGTATTGTCGCCGCTTCCGATACCGGCGCGGTTGAAATGGCGTTGTGGTCAATGCTCGGTGCCCGCGGTGTTGATATGCTGCAATGGGAAAGCTTCGGTAAAGGTTGGGTCGGTGATGTTACCAATCAGTTGAAGCTCGACGATGTGCGGGAATTGAAAGCCGGTTACGGCCAATTGCCTGATCTTGGTAAGGTAGACTTTACCCGTGATGTGGTTTTCACCTGGAACGGAACAACTTCCGGTGTGCGAGTGCCCAATGGTGATTGGATACCGGGTGACCGGGAGGGGCTGACCTTTTGTGACGCGACTTCCGCTGTTTTTGCCATGGATTTAGCCTGGGACAAGCTCGATGTGACGACTTATTCCTGGCAGAAAGTGATGGGCGGCGAGGCCCAGCACGGTATGTTGATCTTGAGCCCCCGCGCGGTTGAGCGTTTGGAGAGCTACACACCGCCCTGGCCAATGCCGAAAATTTTCCGCCTGACATCCGGCGGCAAGTTGAACGAAGGAGTCTTTAAAGGCGCCACCATCAACACTCCGTCGATGCTCTGTGTGGAAGATGCGCTCGACGGACTCAATTGGGCCGACAGCATCGGTGGTCTTAAATCATTGATCCAACGCTCAGAAGACAATCTTGCCGAGCTGGCGCGCTGGGTGGAGAGTTCTGACGATGTCGCTTTTCTAGCTGACGTGCCGGAAACCCAGTCTTGCACCTCGGTATGTTTGGTGATCACCGCCGATTGGTTCCAAGGCTTAAGCGAAGATGATCAAGCCGTCGCCGCTAAGCGCGTCGGCGCCATTCTCGATGAAGAAGGCATTGCCAATGACATCGATGCCTATCGGGATGCGCCATCTGGATTGCGTATTTGGGCTGGAGCGACGATAGAGACCACTGATCTCGAAGCACTGACGCCGTGGATTGACTGGGCGTTGGCTCAGGTTGCCGCCGAATACGCTTAGTTTTTTGAAATTATATATAGAGAAAGTTAGGAACGAACTTATGCCAAAAGTTCTCATATCCGACAAAATGAGCCCGCGTGCTGAAGAGATTTTCAAAGAACGCGGAATTGAAGTAGACGTTATAACGGGCATGGATCCGGAAGAGCTAAAAGCCTGCATTGGTGAATACGATGGCTTGGCCGTCAGGTCTTCGACCAAGCCCAATGCCGACATCCTCGAAGCCGCGACCAATATGAAAGTTATCGGCCGGGCTGGTATTGGGGTTGATAATATCGATATCAGCGCAGCCTCGGCCAAAGGCATCGTAGTCATGAATACGCCGTTTGGTAATTCGATCACAACCGCCGAACACACTATTGCCATGATGTTTGCACTCGCTCGTGATATCCCCGAAGCCAGCAAGTCGACCCATGAAGGCAAATGGGAGAAATCCCGTTTCATGGGGGTTGAACTTACGGCCAAGATCCTCGGTATTATTGGCTGTGGCAATATTGGCGCTATCGTGGCCGATCGCGCTCTTGGACTAAACATGAAAGTCATTGCCTATGATCCGTATCTTTCCGTGGAACGAGCCGGTGATTTGGGGGTTGATAAAGTTGAGCTCGATGAACTGTTCCCGCGGGCGGACTTTATCAGCCTGCACACGCCCCTGACTGATGCGACGCGTAATATCGTTAATGCTGATGCATTTGCCAAAATGAAAGATGGCGTCCGTATCATCAATTGCGCCCGGGGAGGCTTGGTTGTTGAAGCCGATCTTAAAGCGGCGATTGAAAGCGGCAAAGTCGCCGGTGCTGCGATGGACGTCTTTGAAGAAGAGCCCGCCAAGAAAAATATTTTGTTTGGCATGGAGCAGGTTATTGTAACGCCGCATTTGGGTGCTTCGACCGATGAAGCGCAGGTCAATGTCGCCATTCAGGTAGCCGAGCAATTGTCCGATTATTTACTAGAAGGCACCGTCGTTAACGCGATTAACATGCCGTCGGTCAGCGCCGAGGATGCACCGAAACTGGCACCTTATCTAAAACTCGCTGAACAGCTTGGCAGCTTTGCCGGACAGGCTACAGAAACGGCGATAAAAAAAGTCCAAATCGAATATTGCGGCCAAGCTTCCAAGCTTAACACCAAGCCATTGACGGCCGTCGTGCTCAAAGGCCTGCTGTCACCACTGTTGGAATCGGTGAACATGGTTTCGGCACCAACGATTGCTAAGGAACGCGATATCGAAATCTCGGAAGTAACCTGCGATACGTTAGATGAGTTTCAGACGTTGATTACGTTGACGCTAACGACCGAATCGCAAACCCGGACGCTGTCGGGAACGCTGTTTGCCGGCGATAAACCGCGCATCGTCGAGATAAAAGGCATCGCCATCGACGCTGAACTTGGGCCACATATGCTGTTCATCACTAATGAGGACAAACCCGGTCTGATTGGCGCGCTTGGTACATTGCTGGGTGAAAATAAAATCAACATTGCGACGTTTAATTTGGGCCGCAATGAAGAAGGCGGTGATGCGATCTCGCTGATTGAAACCGATCAGCCAATTTCAGATGAAATTACCGAAAAGGTAAAAGCCTTGAACCATGTAGTGCGGGCCCTGCCGCTGAGGTTTTAAACTAAATAGGGGAGGCTGCCGCCTAGCCTCTCTTAATAATTGGTTGTGAGAAAGTGCCGAGTTAAAGTCTGGTATATCTTTAACAGTGGGCGTTATTGGGAAACCAGCGTTATATCCACACATGACGCATGGTGGACATCAGACCGCCTCAGGCAGAATCCTATTCCAATGGATCTCAATTGGATCAGGGAGCCCTTCTTGAGTTCTGAAGTAAATCACGGAAAATACGTCGTCCATGGCCACTCCATAAATAGTGACCCGGATATACAGACCAGTCGGATAGGCATTGATACCGGTGCGTATCGAACAGGCTGCCTCACCTGCGCAATATTTGAGAGCAAGCAAGTTCGGTTTGTCCAAACTTAGGACCACACCGAAATTACAAGACATAATTGGGCAATGCTGCCGGATAATCCCTAACCAAGTTCAAAATCTCAGCGTGAGTTATCTGATTTTCTGGTTTATAATCGGCGTTAGACCATAAGGTCATGAGTGCTGATCAATTACTGAGGATTAAAGGTTGTTAAAGGGTAAATTCGATATTGGGCAGGTGGTGAAGCACCGGTTATTTCCGTTTCGAGGTGTTATTTTTGACGTCGACCCGGAGTTTAGCAATTCCGAAGAATGGTGGCTTTCCATACCCGAAAAAGCCCGCCCGTCTAAAGACCAACCCTATTATCATCTGTTCGCGGAGAATGAAGAAACCACCTATATCGCCTATGTGTCGGAGCAGAATTTACTAATCGACGACAATAGAGAGCCGATTACCCATCCTGACGTTATGGAAGTTTTTGGTGATTTTCGTAACGGGCGCTATACGCTTAGAGATCAAAAACCGAATTAGTTGAATATAATTAACGGAATTAGCAATGCCCCGCACTTTCCAACAAATTATCGAAGATAAAGGCTATGTGCTGGCCGATGGTGCCATGGGCACCGGTCTCATGGCGCTTGGTATGAAACGCGGTGACGTCGCTGAACGCTGGAATATCGATCATCCGGACCGTATTGCCTCGGTTCATGATGGTTTTATCGACGCCGGCGCAGATTTGATTTTGACTAACTCTTTTGGCGGCACTTACATTATTCTTGAACGTCATGAATTGGGTGATCAGGCAGAAGCCTATAACGAAGCGGCTGCCAAGCAGGCTAGACAATCGGTTGAGCGGGCCGGACGTCCGGTCTTGATCGGCGGCTCGATGGGGCCGACAGGCCAGCTGATAAAGCCCCTCGGCAAACTTACCATCGAAGAAGCGGAGGAGGCCTTTGCTGCCCAAGCCGCTGCCTTGGCAGAAGGCGGTGTCGATTATCTGTGGATTGAAACCATGTCTTCGGTCGATGAAATGACGGCGGCCATGAAAGGGGCAGCGAAAACCGGTCTTCCCTTTGTCGCGACGATGTCTTTCGACGCTAAAGGCCGGACCATGATGGGCACAACCCCTGAAGCCGCGCTAGAAGCCGCTCAAACGGTTGACCCTAAGCCCGTTGCGTTCGGCGCCAATTGCGGTGCTAACCCACGTCAGATGATCGACGTCATTCTCGAATTTAAAAAAGTCGTTGCTGAGGATGACATTATTATTGCCAAAGGTAATTGTGGTAAGCCACAGCTTGGCGAAAACGGTTTTTCATATGATGGTACACCAGACGTTATGGCCGACTACGCCTGTCTGGTACGGGACATCGGTGCGCACATTATCGGCGGCTGCTGCGGCACTTCGGCGGATCATTTGCGCGCCATTGGCGAGGCCTTAGCCTCCCGCCCCAAAGTCCCGGTTCCCGATCCGGCCAGAGTGACGGAAATGCTGGGTGAGGTGTGAGATTTAATCTTTTCGCTTCGGCTCACTCCAAATCTAGCTTGAACAGCTCAATCGCGTTGGTGCGGCCGATTTTCAGCCGTGTGTCCTCTGTCATTTCCATTTCATCAAACCAGGTCGCGCCTTCCGTTGTGTCCTCAAACGGGTAATCGACCGAGAACATGATCCGCTCGATGCCCATCTCGTTGACGGTAAATTCGAAGGCCGGGCCATAGAAATTGCCGCTGGTTGTCATATGAAAATTGTTCTTGAGGTAATAGCTCATCGGATGGGGCCGGGAATAGCCGCACGGCAACCGTTCGATGCGATGATCCAATCGCCACATATCAAAGGGAATCCTCTCGCCCAAATGCCCCAAGATAATCTGCAGTTTGGGATGATCATCAAACAGACCAGAGCCGATGAGACGCAGCGAGTGGATCGAAGCCTCAACCGAAAAACCCCAGGCTGAGCTATAGAGCCACGGATGCCCCTCATAGGCTTGTGCCCGTTCGGTAATAATGGTGCGCGGATGCATATAAAACGGCAGGCTGAAATCTTCCAGCGCCGCCCAAAATGGACGGTATTCGGGAATGTCGTAGTAAATCACTGAATCGGATACGTCTTTTTGGGTAAAGCCGTTAACCAGCGCACCTTTAAAACCCAGGTCTTTGATACACCGGGTAAGCTCGGTGATGGCGGCGTCCGGGTCCTGCATCGGTAGGGCGGCAAAGCCGGCAAAGCGGTTGGGATGAAGCGCAATTTCTTCGGCCAGCAGATCGTTGGTGCGCATCGATAGTTCAACCGCCTCTTCGACGCTCAGGAGTTCCTGAATGCCTGGTGCGGTATGTGACAGAATAACCAGTTCGATGCCATTGTTATCCATTTCCGCCAATCGTAGATCCCTGGTATCGAGCAGCCGTTTGCGGGTGTCGGTCCAAATATCGCTACCACTTAATCGCCGGTCCAGATCGACCAGCGTGTCTGCTAAGGCGAAATGTTCTTCGAGTGCGATTTTCCCTTGCATGATGGTATCTCCCCGTTCAGTGGACCTAAGTCAATACCAGTTACTGTGACGAATAAAATAGGATAAAGCAAACCGAGGCAAAAATTAATGTGCTCTTTGCCGCCGCCACTCCGACGGCTCGATAAATGTGCCGATCCAAACGCCCCGGCGCTTCTGCTTGGCAGATTGTTCGGCGGCAACGTAATCGGCGCCATGACGACGGAACGCTATGGCCCAGCCCTTTTTGACCATCCATTCATTTAAGTTCAGCTTGCCGACCCGGCACACAGCTAAAACCTTCCCACGATTATCACTGGATTTGCTGTTGTCGATTTGCTTGGTCGAGCAGGTGACCCGCTTGGTGCCAATGGCCTGCTTGAGAACGGCCTTGGCAGAGATGCCGCATGACCATGGGCGATCTTCGACCCGGCACTTTTGGTTATATTCGGGGGCGTCAATACCATAAAGCCAAATACGGGTCTTGCGGACGATAATCGTGTCACCGTCGACGACACGGGATCTACCTCTGATGTTTTCTGCTACCGCCAACTCAGATGCCGTAAAAATCAACGCTGCCGCCAGGATCAGTTTCACCTTGATAGAATTACCATCGGTAACATTCATCGATACCCCCTCCTGCCAAGAGCGGTTGTCTTGTTCGTCATTCGGTTGTGACCTCAAAGTGGTGGCAAACCAGCATCGATTGAATTGCCGTGTTTAGTCTTGAACCTCATCCCGTAGTAAGTTGATCTGCTTCAACACTGCCCGGTCCGTGCTCAAGAATAATTTGGCGTTATCACTCGCCGTAACATGTGAAATCCAAGTCCAATGTGGCAGTGTAATAATATCGTTTTTCTGCCAGTCGATACGTTTGTCACCAATATTTGTCGTACCTTCGCCTTCAGCAACAACGCAAATTGTATTGCTGGTCGTCCGGTAGGGCTTAGTTTCCGCTTTAGCTGAAAGTTGAAGCGCATACAAATCCATGGTTGGCGTGACCGGACCGCCATCAACCGGATTGGTGTAGTGGACCCGGCGCGAGCCATCGGCCTCCGGTTCCATTGCCGCCAGCGCCTCGCAAACACCAGACCATGGATAGTGGAACATCGGCGAGAAGGGCACTTGATCGCGTTTGGTATCGGCAACCAGGCCGGCCGTCGCATAGGTGCCATCCGGCAGGGTCGATTGATCGGGCGGGAAATTACCTGTCGGGCCGTGATCGGAGAACACAGCGTTATAGAACGCGGCCAGCGGATAATCGAGACCGTCGAACCAGCACACTCTTTCCGAGCCCGGATTGGCATGCTCATGCCACGCCCAATTGGGCGTCAGGACAACGTCGCCTTCATTCATTGGACAGACTTTACCGTTGACCGTGGTTTGGGCTCCTCTGCCGTCCATGACAAACCGGAAGGCTGTGGCCGAATGACGATGAACCCTGGCCATCTCGCCCGGCAGTAAAATCTGCAAGGCGCCAAACATGCCGGTAGTGGTCAAGGCCTCACCGTTAAATATTGGATTTAGCAGCATCAGAACACGCCGCTCCGCATCCTCGGTGGTGATGTCGCTGGAGGCCCGTTCAATTAGGGGCAGCAAATCCTGCCACCGCCACTGAGTACCGGGGTCCCTTGGGGTCGGCTCCGGCGGGATCAGGTCATTGTAGCGATCCCAGAGCGGTGTCACTCCGGCCTTTTCCATACTGGCGTAAAAATCGGCATCGGTTGCTTGTTTGGAAGCTTCCTGACCGTCTATTGATATATCCTTTTGAGACATCTTGCCCTCCCCTGTCAAAGTCTGAATATCAATAAGCCAATAGTTCCGTATTAACCTTCAGCAATCAAGTTTTGATGTCATAATTTGATATATATCATAGAGACCGATTTGCTGACATGTAATGTTTTAGCCGAGGATAGACAATCAAAATAATATTTTCAGATGACGATTTGCCGGTAATTTATTAAACGTCAGAAAGCTCACCAGAAGAATCAAATCTTTAAAATTGATACACTTTATCGGGCCTGTGGACATGGCGGTTGTGGTGTCCAGGTTGTCAAAAACGGTGAGAAATTGATCAAAGTTGAAGGTGATAAGAAACATCCGATTAGCAAGGGTTATACTTGCAAAATCTCCCGCGCTTCAATCGAGTTACGTGAGCACCCAATGCGTCTACGCCACCTGAAGAAATGGGCAGGTGCACGCGGCGATGGGAAATGGAAACAAATTTCCTGGGAGGAGGCGTTAACGGCGGTCACCGACAAGCTCGCTCAATTCAAGGCAGAATCTTGCGCTGAATCGGTGGTATTCGGTCATGGCACGGGGCAGGATTTTCAGCACTATCTGTATCGCTTGGCACATATCTATATGGCTCACCTAATTGTCCCCCGTCAGCGCCTATGGCACTAGCTTGTAGTGTTTGATAAGAGAGAGTTTCTGGCTCATCGTAACGAGATAGGAGTTATGAATGAGACAGAATATGAAAACACCGGGATTCTTCTTTAGTGAAGACGGTTAAAGATAATCGCCGATAGTTTCAAAATGTTCCCACTTTACATTTTGACTAAGGTCTAGCTGAAAAGCTCTCGGCTATCCTGCTATTATTATTTTATTGGGCGCTTTTTCTTAAACTAATTGTAAAAACCTGTTGATTTAATTTCCAAACTGCGCACACTATTCGCCCTAGGACCTGATACTAACAACGGCCAACAGGCCCAGATATAAAAGGGTAAAAGGCCGCACAACTTGGGAGGCATCATGACAACCGTATCAATGACGGTGAACGGCAAGGCTGTTTCAGCCGATGCCCAGCCGGACACACTTCTTGCGGAATTTATTAGAGAAACTCTTAATTTAACCGGCACGCATGTCGGCTGTGACACCAGCCAATGCGGCTCTTGCGTCGTTTTGGTAGACGGTCATTCGGCTAAAAGCTGCACCATGTTGGCGGTTCAGGCCGAAGGTACTGAGGTGACGACAGTTGAGGGTCTGGCGACCAACGGAGAACTCCATCCGATGCAAAAAGCGTTTCATGAAAACCATGCTTTGCAATGTGGATTCTGTACGCCGGGTATGATGATCAGTGCAATCGATCT
>Ga0066852_10000775_pt1 | contig 13273 bp, 5 predicted proteins | sample ETNtaG_27_FD_67283 | JGI IMG/M metagenome (GOLD analysis project Ga0066852, IMG submission 67283) | Marine microbial and viral communities from oxygen minimum zone, Eastern Pacific Ocean - ETNP201406SV63 | ecosystem: Environmental > Aquatic > Marine > Oceanic | place: Pacific Ocean: Eastern...
GAGTCTGGAAATACACCATTGTTATTAATAACAAATTTAGCAACTTTAGTCCAAAATGAAACTGCAACTTCTGCATTTGCTACTGTACTACCTGCACTAACATCAATATTAATACCAGTCTGTCTTGCAGGAGATGCTGAGTTACCAGCAACAACTGCTTCCATTACTGCTCCAGCTCTGGTAATAGTTGTTAATGATGTTGATGCATCGCCAGCAACTGGATCCATGAAATAATTTACTGAATCTGTATGAAATTTTGCTGTTTCATAATGAGTACGTACATTGTTTGATCCGATATACGTTAGATGCGGTGCATTTGTAAGGCTAACACCTCTACCTGTAATTTCTGTTTCAATAACTGAACCATTTACATACGCTTTTCCGGCGGATTGTGTTCCACCACCACCAGTTATTTCAACAACTGGATTGCTAATGTAATTATTACCACCTGCAGAAACTGTAATAGCATCAAGCATATTAGTTACAGTACATGCACCAGTTGCTTGAGTATTACCTGCTGGAAATACTAATGCCGCATTGGTGTAACCATGTCCTGGGTCTGCAATACTAAGGGACGTAATTTTATTTGTAATAGTTGCAGTTGCGGCCGCCGATGTGCCACCGCCACCAGTTATAACAACTGTTGGAGCCGCTGTATATCCTGTACCGCCATCATCAATTGCAATGGATGCAATAGTACCAAGTAAACTAACTGATCCGTAAAATCCACTACCTGTTGTACCAACATAAGTGTATTCACAAGTACCTTGAGTTGCGGTTTCCGCACCAACAAGGTGATCTGGTGCTTCAATACCTGAAGTACCACCAGTTGTTACTTGATATACGTTTTGTCCAAACCAAATATAAACATTTAATGCATAAGTTTGACTTGCTTCCCATACATCACCTTTAGGTTCAACCACAATCGCTGGAGGTAATTCATAACCACTACCAGCCTGGTCAATCGTAAAGTTAATAATTGTACCAGAATTTGCATCAATAACTGGAGTTACTGTAGCCGTTGTGCCACCAGCACCAGTTGGGTCACCAACTGTAGCAGTAAACAAGTTAGTATCTGTGTAACCATTACCACCTTCTACAATAGTAATACCTGTTACACTAGCATTTAATTTAGCCGTTGCCAGTGCATTTACGCCATCACCACCAGTAAATGTAATAGTTGGAACCGTTGTATAGTTCGCACCATTGTTTGACATTGTTATGGCATTAAGTGTTCCTGTCATTGTAGGTACAATAACTGCATCTGAACCATCACCAGTAACTGTAATTTCTGGAAGTGTCGCATATGACCCACCAGTTGTAATTGTGGCAGTCGCAATACCACCTGTGATAGTTGCTGTTGCCGTTGCTTGTGACCACATTGAATTTGTAATTATTGATGCTTTTGCTGTAACTACTGCGGCATGGGCTGTTTGTAATGCTGCCGCCGCACTTGTAATCACTGGATTTACCTCTGCCGGTAAACCTGAAACATTGCCAGCAGTAATAACATCTTCAATAATCTGCATATTTGCATCAACTTCACCAGCACCTGTTGCATCACCAGTACCGCCTTGGGCACCATTGGATACATCCTGCGATACTGTATTACCAGTTGTTGCTGTTACTGTATTACCTTGTATATGAGCACTCATAACAGTAGCAATATGGGCGTATGCCGCCGCTGTTACTGTTCTATCTGCGGCCGGTAATTGAAATGTACCACCATCATTAAATGATTTTGCCATAATTGTAGTTGCTTTAGTACCACCATAAAGTAAGTCGTAACTTAATGCGTTTACAATGTATAAAGTATCACGTGTACACTTTGTTGAATCATGTTGATGCGATGAGTAGTTTTGTGTTACCCAGGCATTTATTTCTGCGGCCAAAAAGTCTGCATTTCTTCGTAAAATCTCTGCACCATCTTGCTCTGCGTTAGATGCGCCAAATGCCGGCCATGTAATTGTGGCATGATCATCTTTAGTTTTTTCCATGATCCGAATAGTTGCATCCCATGCCTCTGCTACACGAGACTTTGCCGTTGCATCAGCATCAACTTCTGTAACTGCTAAATGGTTAGTTCTTGCATCAAATATTGCGGCAAGTACTTTATCTCTATCTGCACCTAAAGAATTAACTGAAAAATGCATTCTTTGGCCAGTAGTAATTGCCATATAGTTTGTGCCAATAGCCATATCGTAGTTTGCGGACTCAATACCATATCCAACATCACGTTCACACGTTGTATTTTCACCGGTTGTCATTGAACCACCGCCAGTAATTGCTATTGTTGGAGCGGAAGTATATCCACTACCACGATTTGTAATTTCAATATGTCCAAGTGGACCTGAAACATATGATATCGATGTACCAGCATTTGCGGCAGCCGCCGTATCATTTACTGTATGCTTAACTGTTGGTTTTGCGTTATAATATCCGCCAGCGTCTGACATAGTAACTGCATCAATACCAGTTGTAACAACTGCTGTTGCTGTAGCACCTGTACCAGTTGAAACTGTTGGTCTTGGCTCAATTGTATATCTTGAGGTTGTATCTAACACACCATCTGGAGCATTACCAGCAGTATGCGATGCATTCATAGATTCCCAACCTTTTACACTATCTGATTCTCTAAAGATATAAGCAATTTTTGTACCAGCATCATATGCAGGAACGTACTGACCAGCATTTTGTAAACTATCTCTATCTGTCGGACTGTCAATAAATCCATACCATCCAGCACCCAAGCCATCAATAATATGGATACGCATGCCTTTATAAGCATCTGTTAATGCTGTTTCTGCTTGTGCTAGTTCTGCTTTATAATAACCAGCATCAAACGGGCCTGCGGCAACTATTTCACCTGATTGAGCGTTGTTTGTACTTGATACATAAACGCCACCTCTTGTAAGTATTCGGACTTCAGAAACTGCATCATTAGCAATAGTTGGAATACCGTTAATATCGTTATTACCAGAGCCTGTCCAGTCAAAAATTGTTTCACGCCATGTTAAATCAACAGCACCATTTGTTTCTGTTCCAGTAATGTGTGTTGGACCTGTTGAACCTAATGCACCTGTACCAACAACTGTATACATCTTGTTGTTATGCCATAAAATTTGTCCATTAGTAACTGCTCCACTATTTGACCATAGCACATCATGAATTGTATATGCTGTACCTGCGTTAATATATTCTAAGTGACTTACGCCTTTAATACCAGCATTAGAGTTTAATGCACCTGGAACAACGTATGCGGCCGCTTCTAGTTTTCTATTATTAACTGTCGCAGTACGTGAAACCTCTGTTACGTTCACGCCCTCTGCAACTGTACCATATGTACCATATGAACTGTTACCGTTTGTTGCACGAATAATACCGCCGTTTTCACCCAAATATCCAATGTAAGCATAATACGAGAAAACGGAAACTATCTCTACTCTTGCTAAGTCTTTAACCCAAACACCAATACCATTATCATGTACTTGAGTAAAGTCATTCGCACACATGGACCTATAACCACCGTTGTGGATTGATCCATCAACTTTCATACCAACAGTACTAGTACCAAATAAGGTATTACCCTGTAAGTATGGAGATTTTTTAGTAATCCAAACACTATCGTCTGTTGGACCAGTTCCTGGATCTAATGTACAATATGAACCACCAGTAGGTCGTTTTGTTCCATACGAATTAACTGTTGTTGGTAAAGTACCTATCATTCCTTGAAGTGTGAATCCACGTAAAATAGTACTATCATTGAACCTAAACATATCATAACCAGTTTCATAACCAGCCTTTGGTTCAATAATAGATTGACGTAATTCGTCACCAACTAAACTGACACCCTTTTGTACAGTAATTGGTAATTCTTCTTGATATATTCCTGATGTAACTTTAATAAGTGCATATTCGCCATTTGCCCAGTCTGGGGAAGTGTTATCACATGCAAATTTGACTGATGCGTAAGGTCGTTCTTGACTCTTACCTCGTCCTGGGTCGTTATCATCAACACCATTAGTTGCTACCCATGTAACATTAGGTGTTTCATTTGGATACTTCCATATAAGATCTAAGTCATCTGAAAATAATGCTTGACCTTGAGCACCTCGTGATATTCTAGTTGGTTGTATACTATTTCTAGTAACAAGATCGCCTCTACGTGTCATTGTTGCATTGGTGTCACCTTCGGCAACTGTAGTCCAATACGTACCATTGTCATTGTCTGGGCGTTTTGCAGTATCAGCTCTATGTTCTAAAATACACATGTAAGTTGTACTTGTGTACCTAATTGCTTCACCTGCTGAAAATAATGGTCCACCAATTACTGCTGTAGCCGCGGCATTTGCACCACCGCCACCTGTAATAGTAATAGTTGGTGCGGTGCCTTCTGCATACTTGCTTCCTGGGTCTGTAATATCAATTGCTGTAACTGCACCATTTGAAAATTGTGCAGTACCTGTTGCAGTTGTACCAGTATTATCTGGTGGAGCCGAAAATGCAACTGTTGGTGCACTTGTATAACCTGAACCACCGTTTGTAACTGTAGCACTTAAAACTGAATTCTCATTGTGCCAACCTGTTGTTAGGAAGGTAATACCTTCCATATATTTGTTCCATTTATTACCAGATTGTGTGTATGATGGAGACGATGATTCTGCAAGTGCAGTCGTATCAGCATTACATAAGTATAAAAATCCACCATAACGGACAACTTGTCCAACTCTATATGCTGATGCAAGGTTATGTTCACCTTGGAAATCAACACCTTTAACAAGTAAATCCCATTCACTACCAACACCTGGCACAATACTTGAATTCTTAATATTAGCAACATAAGTGTGCCCGCCGTATAGCACAACGTCGCCTTTAGCGTATTCTGATGATGTATTCCATGCTAACTTATATTGGAAACCCCCTACTAGTTCTGAAAATTTGGTTGCGTCAAATGATGTTGACGACGTGTGTGTCGTAGTACAAGTATAAATTGACGGTCCAAACTTGATTAATTGGCTTAATTTGTATTCTGTGGCTGGTGTCCATTCTCCAGCATATTCCATTCCTGGAATAAAAAGTGTCCAATTACTTCCCGCTAAATCAGTTGGGAAATCCGACGTTGAGGTATGCCCAACGGCGCAAATATATAAATTAGGACCAAATTTTACAACAGTCCCCGGATGGTATGTGGTTGTTGCGGCCCAATTACCTGAGTAATCGTATCCACCCACCATCTCACTCCAATTCGCAGCGGAATCGGTGTTAAAGTTCGTTGTACTTGTATGGTTAGTTATACAACAATAACTTTTACCACCAATGAAAACAACGTCATCTTTAATATAAGCAATACTTGCCGCCCAAGTACCCTTAAACTTAAATTTTAATCTACCTAATACAAAATCAGCCATTTTTCTCTTTTCCTTTGTAGGAGCATTTTAATTTATTTATATTATTGTGGACCCACGGCATAGTCATAATTTTCGGCGTATCTAGCAACTAACATGCCGTCAGCATCAATATAATAATATAATTTATTATTGTCAAATCTAATTTGACTTTGCTTCTTGTATTTATTGTTATATTCAGTAATAGCCGCTGGATGAGTCACGTTTAATTGAAATACATCATCACTATATGGAATATATGTTCCGGTTAACTGAATCCTTCTACTTTTGTTTGAACCTGCCTCAAACATAACATCATAATCTGAACCATTAACTAAATTCTCGGTCCTATTCAATGTTGGACTGAATGCAGTTAATGTGACAGTATCACCAAAAATAATATCTTTTTCCAACCAATAAGTTAAATCATCACCATTAAGACTTACTTTTGTTGTTGGGTTTTGTCCTGTTTCGCCCAATGTCTTAATAATGTTTACTGTTGGTTGTCGTAGTTGTTTATTACTGTTTGTTCTTGCAACATACACTACACCGGTAAAATTAAAAACCTGAACCATGTATGCCATATTCAAAGTAATTTGTGCAGGAGTTTCTTGTGTGCCACCATTTATAAAATTAATATTTGGCAATCTACCATATTGATTACCAACATCAGTTACCGCCACAGCGGTAACGCTATACTTGCCATTAGCAAGTGAATTTGTTAATGCAATTTTAGCATGGGTGCCTGTATCTTTATATGGAGGGTCAATAAGTGCAATCAAGCCATCAGCAGTATATAAACCACCAGCAGTAAGATCTGCAGTCTGTACATATCCTGTAACATCAAATGAAATAGTATCTAATTGACCAATATCACAATTAACCCAAGTAACTATAAAATCATCTGATGGATTATTTTTATTTGCCGCTGAGGCAACCAATGATACTCCAGGGTCTTTAATTGCAACTGTACCTATTCTAACATCTTTAGTTGTAAGTTGTTGATCCCACACATACGTATCGTCGCCTGTATTATAATTATTATAATATTCACCATAAGTGTCATGGCCATTAATAATATCTTCCATACCACCGAACGCAAAACCATCACGGGTAGTTAAGTCTAATGTTTCAGTATCTGTGAATTTTACTCGGGAATAAGTTAATGCTCCGTCATCGTCGCGGGTCAGTCCATGTAAAGCAAATTCTGCTTTGTCGCCAACAACGCCGGTTGCGTCTTGTAAGAATGAAAAAAAGTCTGAAAGGTTGCTGAGTGCTTCGGCCATTAGTGTACTCTCCACGTGGATCCCGTCCAAGTCAGATGGAATCCAAAGTTATTTATATTTACTTTAAGTGACTGTGAAAGGCCCATGATCGAGTTTCCATTTCGTCCAACTACTGCTGGATTTGAAAACATCGCTCCACCAACGTCAGTTATATAAACTGTATCATTAACAGCCGGTGCTGATGGAAGGGTCAATGTAATTGCTCCACCAGTTGTGTCTACTCCAACCCTGTCACTTGGTTGCAAATTTGCATCTGCTGTAAGAACAGTTAAATCTAATTGGGCGTTATCTTTAGGATCAGCCAATAATTTCCCACCTGGTGTAATGCCATCTCCTATGTATAATTTAGGATTTGTTGATGATACGTCAGTAACAAAAAGGGCACCAGAGGTTGGCGTAAAGTTTGATCTTAAATTTGAAAGTGTTTCTTTAACTCTTATCGTCATTGATTATAGACCTTTTAGAAATTATGCGTTTACTATATTTATATAAATATTTAAAACCCCAGGTTTCGGATTAAAATATGGGTAAATTGGGTTATTATGATGCACCAGGATAGCGAACATTTAACAGAAGTTGAAGAAATTGAGCAGGAGCGGGATCATTATAAGGAGATGTACGACAAAGTACAGCAAGAACTTGAAGCAGTGAAAAAAGAATTAAATCAAATTAAACACGTTTATTTTAAAGATGGTCATTATTAATGGATTTAGCAGAACTAAAGCGACTAGCAGGTATACAGCCAACAGAAGAAAATATTAGTATCACTGGTACTGAGAAGGCCCGTCTACAGAAAAAACATAATATAGAGCCCGGCACAGAGGACTGGTTTAGATTATGGTTTGCAAAACCAAAAATGACCGGTGAGAAGCCTATTTCTGAACATATAGAAGTAAAATGGACTGCCCCTGATTTTGATACAGAATATGGTGAAGTTGAAGAAGCAGAAGGCGAAATGGGTGAAAGATACCATGCTCACTTTCCAGATAAAGAAACATGGCTTGAAAAAGCAAAGGAATTTGGTAGTGAACAAAAAGTTGAACGAGCATGGAATGTACAAAATACAGATGCATTTGAAGAAGGCGATCCATTTGCACGTTTAGATTTAGATAAGCAAAAAAGTATAACAGATTACTTTGCAAATCCTGATCCTATTATGCTTCCTATAATACTGCATGATCGTGATGGATTTATTTTAATTGGCGGCAATACTAGATTAACGTATGCTACTAAACTTGGCTATACACCAATGGCATGGGTTATTGACCTAACTTCAATAAATGAGGGCGGTGTAGGGAAAATAGTTAAAGGCGTCAATACTACTCCTGATGTTAAGGTTGGTCAAGACAAAATAGAACAAAAGAAGTTCTTTGATGACAAGTTTTATAAAGGTTTATGGGAAGGCACAGCAGTTGAAGAGTTGGATGTGCTTCTTACTGAAGGTATAAAACAGGATAAAGAATTTATTGCAAACTTTTTTAAACCATCACCAGCATTGATAGCATTAGATAAAGACGAAGGCACACTTAAAAATATATGGCGAATAGAATCAGAAGGTATTGATGCAAGTGAATGGGCTCATAAACAAAGTAGGTACGAAGCAGAGTATGCTAAAAAAAGCAAAGAAGAAATATTAACAGATATTTTTACTGCATTACGCAATAAAACTTTAAACCAATTCAATGATTGGATGCGAATAGTACGAGATGGTTTGTTTACCCAAGCAAATGTAAATCCAGCAAACATAGGACGATTAATAGATTGGATGAGTTTGCGAGTACGTTATGGAGAAATAATGAGAGTTCTCCAAAAAATTACTCAAGAAAGACAAGCCTTCATAATCAATCCAAAGAGCCTTGCAAAACACCAACAACTTAACCAAACAGTTTATGGGCAATATGATGACGGAATAATTTGGATGGCCCAACCTTTAGTAGACGACTTTGTGCATTTATTCAGTTTACAATTACGAAGCATTAAAAATTATGTTCCTGATCCAATGGATTCATTAAATCAATATCTAAAAGCATTAAAAGATATAGAGTTAGCATGGACAGAAGCAGGGCAGACAGATGATAAGCGACACGTTAAACATGATGATGGTGAAAGTTTAAATCTTCCTCAAGAAATTATATTACAAGATGAAACCGGGCAAGTAAAGAAACTTGATGGTAACTTAGCATGGTTTGATCTTAATAAAGAGTATTGTGAAATAGAAGGCAATGCAATGGGCCATTGTGGTAATTCAGCGGCCGCAACTAATGATGATACTGTTTTAAGTTTAAGAGAAATGGTTACTGGTAAACAGGATACATGGATTCCACATGCTACTTTTATTTTAAACAAACGAACTGGAATGGTTGGTGAGATGAAAGGGTATGGAAACAGGAAACCTGCAGACAAATATCATCCTGCTATACTTGCACTATTAATGTATCATCCAGCAATTAAAGGATTAGTTGGTGGCGGATACTTGGAAGAGGAAAATTTTCATCTAATAGATGATGTTGATAGAGATGGTGATAAACGAATGGATCTAGAATGGCTTGAGAAAAATAAGCCACTAATGTTTGCACAAGATCCTGATACAGTATTTGACTTAGTTAAAGATTCACCTAAACAATTACATGATTGGTTATATTCGTATTTTGGTGACTCGCATGGTGAAGTAAAATATGATGATAATCAAAAATTTGTACATCTAGCCCAAGGCAATTCATTACGAGAATTGCTTAATGTAATATATGAAGACAGTCAAGGCGGATTTGCTGTAGAAGAAATGATATCCCACATGCTTAATGACGCCTTAGAGAATGATGTAGATCATTTTGAAGAACGTAAGCAACGATTAAGAGATTTTATCAATAACGATTATGCAGATATGACAGATAAGAAAAAGATTGATGAAATTGATCCTGAGGCTTGGGATGAGTTAGTTAATGATTCAATTGAACGTGCCGAAGGTGGTGCTTTTGAATCAGCACAAGACCATATAATATATCAAGCCATTGAACAAGCCTCTGAAGAAGGCAATCTTGGATTTGGTGGAACGGATGAAGGCGGATATTGGTTAGGTGTTAGTTTGAGAAGGCTAAGTGATTATTTTCATTCAGCACAATGGCAAGATGCACAAAATGCAGGTTATGAGAATGATTATTCATCATGGTCAGGCATTATGTATTACATGGCAACCAATATGGACCAATCAATACAAGATGATTTTGGTAATGGTTATCAAGAACTTGGTGAATTAGGAAAACATTATAGTGATAAGCACCTTGATTATAGAATAGAGCAATTTCTAAAAAAACATGATGCAAACGAGAGCATTGAACCAGCCCAAAAACAATTAAATAAGATGGTTACTAAAATTGCACGAACGAAAAAACAAAGTAAACGCGAACATGATATTGTATCTAGGCTTGCAAAATTGGCAGGGATAAGTCATAATAGTATACATAAAAAATATCATAAATGTGGGTATGATTGACCCTATCATAATTAATACAGTTGTATTAACGGAAACAATATGGATAATATAAGAAAACTTGTTATAGAAGCATTAGCAGATCCTACGTACAATAAAGAGAAACTTGAGAATCTCAAGGATGTAATTGGTAAGGCTATAAAAAATGTAGAATTAGCAGACGACCCTGACGACCAATCAGCACAAATATTAATATTAACACGAGTCTATAATACAATAGAACAACGAAATATTGTTAATAGTTTAGTTGATGCTGGAAAAGGAACGGCTGTTGAAGATTACTCACATGAGATTACTAAACACCTTTTCAATAGTATAGCAGGTTACGGTTCATATAATGTTAATACATTTATTAATGATGTTAAAAACGATACGTTAATTAATTTTGAAAATTTACTTAAACCTGGTGGTCCACATTCACTTAGTAAAGCATTTATAGGCACAAGTGGTAAAGGATACAGTAATATTGGTATACGTGCTTTTAGAGAATTATCAACTTTTGGAAAAGATAAATCTCAGGCTGGTGCAGGTGAATATATTTTTCAGTTTTTAAGTAAAAAAATTACCAAAGGTGGTACCGGTGATTTAAACATTGCTGGTTATGGTTTAGTTGAATTAAAATTAAACTCAGGTGATGGTGGGGGAAGATTAGGTGATCGCACAGAAGCAACGCAAAATGGTCAAATGGCTATAATTAAGAATTTTAATAATATGGCGGTGTCGACCCCTGGGTTCCAAAAGTATGGTGGCGCACAATTTCAACCTAAATTAGGTAAAGGTGGTACACTTGCTCTTACTTCTTGGATTGGGCAAATTAATAAAGCACTTGACGAAACAGATCCTGAAAATGGAAAAACAAATGCAAAGTTTAAATTTGATTTAACTAAGGCATTAATAGAAAAAGCATTAGGTCAAGGATACAATAAAAATATAGACCAAATTTTACAAGCAATGCTTGTTAATGGTTTGTCTAAAACAGATGTAAGAGAATTAATTAAACCCTATGCAGTTGAACAATTTAAAGCATACCAAGCAAGAGAAAATTGGAAAGGCTTATTGTATGTAGATATAGGTCAAAGTTTATACTTTTATTTTGACAATGCAGATAAATTTGCCCAATCAGTTAATTTATTCTATACTACTAGTCCAGGTATTATACCATCTGGCACTGGTAATAGAGAAGTATTTTTTCAAATGACTGCTAGAAAAAATTTACCATTAAATGAAAGCATAACCTCAGCCAATGTTGCTAGTGTTCCAATGCAACTTGGCAAAATGATGAAACGACCAAGTTTATTTGGTTATGTTAAGTCAATTAAAAACAGTACTAAAAAATCCAAAAGGAGAAAAAAAATGGCCGAAAATTTAAAAGAAGGCGTCTTAGATCATTCAGATGAAGACGGTTGGATGGCTAAAGAACAGCTCTACAAGGCCGCAAAATATTCGGCTGAGCTCCACGAAATGATTAGTGACACAGAGGATTTGGAACCTTGGATCCAAGCAAAGATTACAAAGGCTTCAGACTATCTTGGTGCAGTTAAACACTATATGGAATATGAGCGGATCAACCCTCATGGAAGTGAAGGAGTTGAAGAAGAAGCAAAGCCAAAAACCAACAAAAAAGATGTTGAAGAAATTAAAGAAAATATATTTAACATAGCGACTGAGCAATACTCACAGACTGTATAGTACGCTAAATATATAAAACTCAACTATTGAGAGAAACAATTATGGAATCGTTTTCACTAAAACCGTATATTAAAAAACAGATACTTCTAGAGGCAGAAAAAGAGAAACTTGAAAAAATGCCAGAGGAGAATCGGAAAAAATTCGAATGGAAAAATTGGGGTAAGATAGATGTTGCCCAACAAATATCTAGTTGGTCAACTAGCCCTACAAAAAAAGATGCTTTAAGGCGAGAACTAGAAAAGTTATTTAAACTGTTCGGAAACAAAGAATATATTGTTGGTAAAAAAGCGTCTGCCATATATCGAGGTGATATTAAAACAAGTTCCTATGGAAAAGTTTTTATGTCAATGGGTAACGACACAGACAAATGGGCTTGGAGCAATTCCAAACGTGCTTTCACATTAATGGATCCAGATTTATTACAAGGGTTTTTAAATGGAAAAAATGCTTTATATTTTAACAAACAAGGTGATGAATTCTATTGGGAAGATAAACCATCTGCAACAGGTGGTCAAACCGGCAAGTCAAAAGTAAATCGTGATACATTGTTATCTAAAGAAGTTGATCCAGCGAAATATGTTCCAGGACTTTTGTCTTATGCTTCAACAAAATTTGGTAAGAAAAAAGTACTAGATTTTATTAAAAGACATATGGAAAATCCCAAACCATTTGCTAAAATTAAAATGGGTAATGTAGAAGTTCCTGCTAATATTTTTTATGATGAAAATTATGTAAATTCACATTGGCAACATTGGGCATCAACATCTGGTAAAAGAAAGACAATGCCAATTTGGGATACTAAGAACTCAAAATGGATACCAAATAAGTCTGGAAAAACTTCTGCAAATCAAGATGATCAAAAAGCAATAAGACGAGCAACATCACAAAAGAAAGATCCAGGTGGAATCAAAAGCGATGCAGATTCAGATTCAACAAAATCAGTAGCATCAATAATGCTTGCCGCACTTGGACTTTTAGGTCCAATGGGAGCGGGACTTGCGACTAGTATAACAGCAGTCAATACGGCATTAACTGCACAAGGATTAGCGGGTGCAGGTCTTGGATTGCTTGGAATGAAATATGGTAGTTTATCTGATAAACAAAAACAATTACTTGCTTTACATAGTTCATCCTTTACTTTAGCAATGTTAGAAGATATGAGGTCATTTCAAGTAAAGCATTATGCTGACTCATTTGAACGAAGAATTGGCGATCCTAGCAGTTTATATATAAGAATGATTAGTAAAATGCCTGATTTAACGGCTACCCAAGTAGCAAATTTTAGGCGTACATTAAGGATTGGCGGTACTTTAGAACGACAAAAACCTCACAACCCAAGACGGGATAGATTTGAGTCCAGTGATAATAGATCTTTTATGAGATCTACATTAGACATGTTAAATGAAAAGCCTACAAATATAACTCCT
>Ga0066852_10000825_pt1 | contig 13000 bp, 13 predicted proteins | sample ETNtaG_27_FD_67283 | JGI IMG/M metagenome (GOLD analysis project Ga0066852, IMG submission 67283) | Marine microbial and viral communities from oxygen minimum zone, Eastern Pacific Ocean - ETNP201406SV63 | ecosystem: Environmental > Aquatic > Marine > Oceanic | place: Pacific Ocean: Eastern...
TGCTTATCGAAAATGGCAAAGTCAGCGCTTATCGGGCGAAGGTAAAAGTGTCGTTTAAGTTCGAAGATTAAAATGATCACTAAAATGGGGTAACGCTCATTTTAATTTATGAAAAAAAGCCTGCACAAGCTGCCGAGTTGGCGGCGGTTTTAAACGCCGGCGGCTTATTCATGGTTGATGATGAAAACAACTTCGTTGGCGATCTTTCTGAGGGAGATATGATGCAAAAAACTCTACCTGACATGGCTGAAATCATGGCAAGCCCAGGTGGTCTAAAGGATTCCGAATTTTTGTTTAGCGAAAAGGGCAGCAAACTTGCTGGTGACAGTATCGATGATCACATGATTAAAGATGCCGTCATTCTTAGCCCTGACGAACCGTTAATATAAGGCGGCAACAACAATGTTGTTGAAAAAGAGGCGTTGCTTACCGGTGGTAAAAGATGGCAAAATGGTCGGTACAATCTCGCGGGGAGACATCTGCAAAGCGGTGTTTAAAAGCTGAGAAACCATTCTCGTCTTGGTCTTTCAATTTGCGCTAAATCGCTTGACTATAGAGACCTGGAGCCTTAAAAAGCGCGCTCCAAAGGCGCGGCAATTACGATAGCCTCGTTTATTTAGTTAAGATAAAAGGATAAGAACTATGGCACGCCGTTGCGATGTCACCGGAAAAGGTGTTCAGACCGGAAATAATGTCAGCCATGCGCATAATAAGACGCGCCGCCGTTATTTGCCGAACGTTCAGAAAATGACTTTGTTCTCCGAGACCCTCGGCAAAGTGCGTTTGAAAATTTCTGCCGATGCGCTGCGCTCGATTGAAAACAAAGGCGGCCTCGATGCTTTCTTACTAAACACCCGCAATCTTAAGTTGGCCCCGGAAGCGATCAAAATTAAAAACCGCATCAAGAAAGCTCAAGCCAAAAAGGCTGCTTAAAGTTTTCTCAATTACAGTTTCAAAAGACCCGTTTAGTGGCGGGTTTTTTTGTACCTAACGGGGACACTTTTTGAATTAAGCCGGAAGTAAAAAGTGTTCAGAGCTAATTTTTTTGACTGATTTTAAAAATCCACCTCAGGTTCCGCCATATAAACTGCATCATGCGCGGGTTTGACCCGCGTATCCATCTTTACGGAGGTTATACATGCAAGGTGGCTGGGTTTACATCGTGAGCAACAAACCACGCGGAACGCTCTATGTCGGCGTGACCAGTGATCTAAGTCGGGGCATTTAGCAACATCGCGAAGGGAAGACCGATGGCTTTACCAAACAATACAACTGAAATGTCACGTCTTTGCCGAGCGCCATGAACTCATCAATCAAGTAATTCAACGGGAGAAACTGATTAAGCATTGGCTGAGGGCCTGGAAAATAGAATTGATTCAAAACTTAAATCCGCAATGGCGTGATCTGTACGATAGTTTCATTTAAAAGCTGGATGCGCGGGGCAAGCCCACGCTTGACGAGTGAGGGGAAAGAGGAGAGGGAGCTGTTACTTGATTGTTCCCCCTGATTTAGCCCTATAGATTAGTGGCATTATGACTGCTTTTCGCCTCTCCCTTTTCTACGCTGCCTATTTCGCCATGATCGGTATCTTGATGCCGTTCTGGCCGGTGTGGCTGGAAGCAAAAGGATTAACGCCCGCCAATATCGGGTTGGTTATTGGTTCCGCTACTTTTGTCCGGGTGTTTTTTAATCCGCTCGTTGCCCACGTTGCCGATCGCCGAGGCACGCGCCAGCCGATCATCGCACTGATGGCGGTATTCGCGGTAATCTTTTTTTCCCTCTTTTTTGTGACCAATAATTTTTGGCCAATCTTGCTGGTTACCATTCTCTTCAGTAGTTGTTGGGGGGCGATGCAGCCTTTGGGTGAAAGCCTGACCATGTTGAGTGCCAAGGAGAATGGTTTTGAATATGGCCGGGTACGGCTATGGGGCTCTCTTGCCTTTATTGCCACGGCCATTATTGCCGGGCGGGTACTGAGCGATACCACACCCGATGCAATTATGGTGATGATTTTCGCCAGTGTTGTTTTGATGTTTGCAGTGACGCTATTCCTGCCGAACATGCGGACCAGCAAAGCTACCGGCAGCAGCTTCCCCATTGCCCCGCTGCTGTGCAATAAAGCGTTCTTGCTAGTGCTCATTGCCGCAGCACTAATCCAATCGAGCCATGCGGTTTATTACGGGTTCGGCACTATCCATTGGCAAAAGGTCGGCATTTCCGACACGGTGATTGGCGTGCTGTGGGCGGAAGGCGTGATTGCCGAGGTGATCCTGTTCAGTATGGGCGCTGCCGTGCTGCGCTGCACCGGACCAATGCAGTTGATCATTTTAGGCGGCGCTGCCGGCATTTTGCGCTGGCTCGGTACTGGATTGGATGACAGCTTGCCAGCATTGTTTATCTTGCAGGCGTTGCATGGTTTAACCTTTGGTGCAACCCATCTCGGCGTTATTCATTTCATCAGTGATAAAGTACCGGAAGAATTGTCGGCGACCGCGCTTAGCCTGTATTCGGTTGTCGTCATGGGGTTGGCGATGGGATTGATGGTAATGGCATCGGGCCAACTTTATGGCGCGCTGGGCGGGCAGGCTTATTTTGTTGTAGCTGTGATGGCGGCAATAGGTGGGCTCTTGGCGTTTATCGTCCGCCAAAGTAATATCCAAATTATCAGCAAATAAATCAGAAATTTAGTGGCGGATAGTCGGGTTTTTTCTAGGGTTCAACTCATTGTCGAACAGTTCAGTTAGATTTTGCATCATCGTGCCGCCCAACTCTTCCGCATCATTGATGGTGACGGCGCGACGATAATAGCGGGTTACATCATGACCAATACCGATCGCGGTAATCTCGATGGGTGAGACATTCTCGATGTAATCGATGACATCGCGTAAATGACGCTCAAGATAATTGCCAGGGTTGACCGACAGGGTCGCATCATCCACCGGTGCTCCGTCAGAAATTACCATTAGAATACGGCGTTGTTCAGGCCGTCCGATCAGGCGGTTATAGGCCCACAACAGCGCCTCACCATCGATGTTTTCTTTCAACAGGCCTTCACGCAACATCAGGCCGAGGTTTTTGCGGGCGCGGCGCCATGGCGAATCGGCGGCTTTATATATAATGTGGCGTAGATCGTTAAGCCGGCCCGGATTGGCAGGTTTACCGGCAGTGACCCATTCTTCCCTGGCTTGGCCGCCTTTCCAGGCACGCGTGGTGAAGCCGAGAACTTCAACTTTCACTGCGCAGCGTTCCAAGGTGCGTGAGATAATATCAGCACTCATCGCAGCCACCGAAATTGGCCGGCCCCGCATGGAACCGGAATTATCAATCAACAGTGTCACCACGGTATCCCGGAAACTAGATTCATTTTCGACTTTGTAGGAAAGCGGGTGCATCGGATTGGTAACGACACGTGACAACCGCCCGGCATCCAAAATACCTTCATCAAGATCAAACTCCCACCAACGCTGTTGTTGCGCCATCAATTTACGCTGTAAGCGGTTGGCGAGGCGGGAGACCACGCCTTGCATATGGGAAAGCTGTTGATCCAATTGACCGCGGAGGCGCGTTAGTTCTTCCGGCTCACAAAGTTCTTCGGCGGCGATCATTTCATCATGGGATATGGTGAAGGTACGGTAGGTTTCAACTTTGCTATCCGGGAAATCCGGGCGCTGCGGTTGGCCTTGCATCGAAGAAGCGGGGTCTTCTTCGGTCTCTTCTGCGGCCATATCTTCCATATCTTCAAGCTCGTCCGGGTCGAGGTCTTCAAAGTCCATGTCTCCATGATCGCCGTCTTCGTCACCGCCATCTTGTTGAGCATCTTCGCTATCAACTTGTTCCTGGTCTTCAGAATTTTCCTGGTCTGATTCGTCGCCCTGTTCACCTTCGCCTTCACCTTCGGATTCAGCCGGTAAATCAAGGTCTTCGAGGATGTTGCGGATGGTTTCGCCAAATTGTTCCTGATCGTGGATGCAGGATTTAAGTTCATTAATTTTACGTCCCGCTTTTTCCTCGAGCCAGGAACGCCAAGCTTCCATCAAGGGCTGAGCGGAGGCTGGCGCTGGCGAACCAGTCAATTTTTCCCGCAACAGCATGCCAACTGCATCAGCAATCTGATGTTCTTCACGGTCCGTAACCAAATGATAGCCTTTTTCCCGGCTGTGTACTTCGTGGTAGTTACCCAGATTTTGGGCAACGCCGGTCAGTACCCGGGAACCCAGGGCCTCGACGCGGGCTTGCTCGGCAATATCAAAAAGATCGGCGCTATTGCCGCCCATCGGACGCTGGCGATTGAAGGTTTTACGGTCATTGTAGCGAAGCCGGAGCGCGACGGCATCAGCTTCTCCCCGCAAGGCATATAAATCACCCTTAGCGAATTGACGGGCCGGCGTTGGCAAACGGGCCTGACTACCATCTTTTGTTTGGGTTAGGCCATGCGCCCCCGGGGCAAACGCAACCGTTATGTCATCGCGCGCCGCAACGGCTTTCACGGCGGCTTCGGTAACACGTTTGATCAGATCTTGGCTTTCATGGTCTCCTGACATAGGAGCTCCTTACATCTCTAAAGCTTTAAGAGAGAGTGACGTTAGCCGCCGATTCCGGCAGTTCTTCACCAAAGCAGCGCTGATAATATTCGGCAATTATCGGGCGTTCGACCTCATCGCATTTGTTGAGGAAGGTCAGCCGGAAGGCAAAGCCTAAGTCACCAAATATTTGAGTATTTTCACCCCAAATAATAACCGTCCGGGGTGACATTACCGTCGATACATCGCCGTTGATAAAGCCCGACCTAGTCAGATCAGCGAGCTCAACCATCTTCTTAACAGTAACCAGACCTTCTACCGTGTTGTAGGTTGGAACTTTCGACAAAACGATTTCTTCCTCGGCGTCGTGCTCCAGATAGTTCAACGTGGTGACGATGTTCCAGCGGTCCATCTGTCCTTGGTTAATTTGCTGGGTGCCGTGATAAAGACCTGTCGTATCACCCAAACCAACCGTATTAGAGGTCGAGAACAGGCGGAAATAATTATGCGGTTTAATTACCTTACTTTGATCAAGCAGGGTCAATTTACCTTCAACTTCCAATACTCGCTGGATCACAAACATCACGTCCGGCCGGCCGGCATCATATTCATCAAACACCAGTGCAGCTGGATTTTGCAGGCACCAAGGCAATATACCTTCTTTAAATTCGGTAACTTGGTGACCGTCTTTCATGATAATCACATCTTTACCGATCAAATCAATACGGCTGATATGGCTGTCCAGATTAACCCGGATACAGGGCCAATTGAGGCGGGCGGCCACCTGCTCAATATGGGTTGATTTACCGGTACCGTGATAACCTTGGATCATAACCCGGCGATTATGGGCAAAGCCGGCTAGAATCGCCATTGTCGTGTCATGATCAAACCAATAGGCTTCATCAACGATCGGCACATATTCATTGCCTTTGCTAAAAGCCGGGATTTCCATATCGGTATCGATGCCAAAAACCTGGCGCGCCGAAATGGTTATATCTGGTGCATCAAACGGGAATGTATCCGCTCCATGTGAAGTAGTATCGTTCATATTGTTCTTTCCGATTGCTAACTGTAATTAGAGACCTTAACACGCACCAAAATTATTCAAGCGCCAGGTAATTCATAATCGTTTCATAGGCTTCGTTGATCTGTTTGAACCTTTCTTCTGACTTCTTGTCGCCGCCTGTAACGTCTGGATGATGGCGTTTTACCAGCAATTTGTATCTCGCTCTGAGTTCTAAGACCGTCACAGAAGTATCAAGATCTAATGTAGCGAGAGCTTTTCTCTCTACTGCAGATAAAGACGCATTCGGCGTTATACTTGCAGATTGTTTAAAAGATGTCTCTGCAGTAAAAAAACCCAAGGGATCATCCAAGTTTTCATAACCTAGGCCGAATCCTTCTGAGCCATAAGCAGCTCCTAAATCACTATGTGACGCACTATTTTTCTGGTCTCCTAGCGGCCAAGTCGGTCGATTCCAAGTCGTATCTGAGCGCACAAACCGACCAACTTGCTCATCAGACATGCCTTCATAATAGTTCCAAGACCTATTGTAAATGCGTACGTGCTCTAAACAAAACCAGCGATATTCACGAATTTGTTCCCGTGATTTGGGCGCGCGATAATCTCCGTCGCTTTGGCAGCTCGGCCAATCGCAATTTTGCTGGCTCGATTCGACAATTGCGTCGGCTATTAGCACAAATATATTTGTCCGGATTATAAGTTATAATAATATAATATGGATACAAAAATAAGCACTGACAAGTACCGCCATTTTTCAAATTATGCGCTATTAATTTCATAATGCGGATCTATTGTAAGATAGGTTTTAATTTGCATGTATTTCTTGGGGTTTCCGATTCGGTAGATTTTTTATGAGAAAAATCTGGTTGTTTAAATGCCATTGAAATAAATCAAAATATTTTTACACTTAAAAAATGCATACCCGGGTATCAGATTTATTGCATTATAGATATAATGCTGGAACGAAATTCAGAAAAAATTTGTTTAAACTTAAATTTAATATACTGTTGATTTATATAAATAATTGGCCAAGAGGGATTCGCTAAATCATTAATTTAACAATGAAAAAGTAGAGAAAAATGACCTACAAAAATGACCTACAAACATGTACGCAATAATGTAACGATCCACGGTCACCGAACTAGCATGAGCCTTGAAACGGCGATTTGGTCTGGCTTGGAAGAAATTTGTAAACGCGAAGATATCACTTTTAATCAATTATGTTTTTTGATCGACCGTTCACGGGAAACCATTAGCAGAACGTCTGCGGTTCGCACTTTTATAGTCAATTATTACCGCTATATTGCTGACAAATGTTCGGATAGTAACTGTATTGAAGGTAAAGTAGGTATAGGGCTTGAGTTAGTCGCAGTTAAATCCGATTAGTCTAAACTTCAATACTTAATCAGTTTCTGCCCCTTCATAATAATCGGGCCAGAAATTCTTAACTATCGGGCCATCAGCGGTGAAAGCGTGACAAGTGTCAATAACTATCGGCCGCTTTTCCGGTTTTTTTGTGAGGCTGGCCTTTTTAGGGATGATCGACTGATAAGCTGTCGTCGCTAAGGGCCCCACTAATAATTGATTGATATGGGTGCAGCCTTTGATGCCGCCGATGGCTTTGTGCACATTACGGGTCCAGCCGGGAGTTATTTTCAATCCTTTGAGCGCTTTGACCCCGTCGTTAACGGCTGGGCAGATATGAAATGGCCCAGCTTCGGTTGATGCCTCTGCGTCCTGAACGACCAATTCACTATCGACGGTAAGACGAAGGAACATATCGTGGACCGGCGTGCCGGCGCTAATCATACCGCGTTCCCTATTGTCAAAAGTATAGGTCTTGGTGTCGGTGATACGCCCTTCAATATCCCACAAACCATCTTCACGCTCATAACCCACACAACGTATTTCTCGGGTGTGGATATGTTTCCGATTTACAGGTGGTGACAACGGCATGATAAAACTCCTTAAGACCTGGTGATTCAATTCCCAGGCCGGTCTTAGGTTAATAAATGCGATTGGTCAAATCGATCGGTGATGGGCGGTTTATTCAGCTGGTTGCGGTGGATTGATGCGAATGGCCGTGATCTGATGGCGATGACGGCGCATAATATCAAAGCGCAGTCCATAAAACATAAAGGCTTGACCAACCTCGGGAATACGCCTGGATTCGTGAAGAATTAAGCCGGCAATAGTGGCGGCTTCCTCATCCGGCAGATTCCATTCAAATTGGCGATTAAGATCGCGGATGGTAAAACTACCGTCGACAATATAAGAGCCATCCGGCTGTGGTCTGAGCCCCGGTACGCTGATGTCATGTTCATCGACAATATCGCCGACAATTTCTTCCAATATATCTTCGAGCGTGACGACACCTTCAAGGCTGCCATACTCATCGACAACGAGAGCAAAATGTTCATGACGACCACGAAAAGCCTGTAATTGATCCAGCAAGGGCGTGGTTTCTGGAATAAACCAGGCTTCAGATGCCAGGTCCTCAATATTAATATCGAAATTACCGTCATTGTCGTGAATAGCGCGCAAGACCTCTTTAGTGTGAATAACACCAATGACATTGTCCGGCTGATCACGCCACAACGGCATCCTGGTATAAGGACTGGCGAGTACCTGACTAACGATCTCTGCAGCGGGCTCATTGGCATTAATCATGGTGACGGTTTTGCGGTGAACCATAATTTCACCAACTTCGACTTTCGCCAGATCGAGTACACTGCGCAGCATGGCGCGTTCATGTTGCACTGTTTCGTCGTCTTCTTCGCCACTTTGATGAAGCTCGATCGCGCCCCGCAATTCATCGGTTTTGGAAACAAAGTCCTCACCGCTGTGAAGATGAACGCCAAATACACGCAGGGCAATCCGCACTACCCATTGGGTCGCAAAGGTAATTGGCGAGAGAATGAAAACAAAAGGGCGGATAATTGGTGCTATGCGCAAGGCTGTCCGATCGGCATTTTGCAGCGCATAGGTCTTAGGCAAAATCTCGGCAAACATAACCACTAGTGCCGTCATGATCACGGTTGCATAGGCAATACCAGCTTCGCCGAACTTGCCGATAAGAATACTGGTAGCCAACGCAGAGGCCAGGATATTGACTAGATTATTGCCGATCAAAATCGCGCCAATGAGCCGGCCTTTACCTTCTTGCAGTTTATTGACAGTCTGAGCGTAGTGATTACCTTTTTGTTCCAGTTGGTGCATCAGCGGGCGCGAGGCACCGGTCAGCGCCGTTTCCGAGCCGGAGAAAAAAGCAGATAAAATAATCAATACAGCAATAGCGGCCAGCATGGTCAGCATAATATTATCCAGTTAGTCGCACCTAATCGCATTGTCAATGATCAGGCGGGCATCCGCCATGTCGATATCGCGGGCGACGAAGGTCTCGCCAATCGCGTGGGCAAGAATAAAGGTTATTTTGCCGTCCTCGATTTTTTTATCTGATTGCATATGGTCCAATAGAGCATCGGTATTCCAGGTGATACCGGCAACGTCGGTTGGGCTGGTTGGCAGGCCAACAGCAGCGTAGTGCGCGCACACGCGATTTACATCGTCTTGGGTGCATAATCCCAGGTGAGCCGAAAGATCGAAGGCTAGACATATACCGAGGCCAACAGCTTCACCGTGCAACAATTTTTCGCTGAAACCGGTTTCAGCCTCCAGTGTGTGACCAAAGGTATGACCGAGATTTAGCAAAGCCCGGCGGCCTTGCTCGGTTTCGTCTTCGGCGACAATCTTTGCTTTTGACCGGCAACTCATAACAACGGCTTGATGCCGGTGGTCTTTATTGCCGTTGCAGAGTTCACAACCAATTTGTTCGAGCCAGGTAAAGAAATCCGGATTATCGATGAGGCCGTATTTGGCTACTTCCGCATAGCCGGCCAGCACTTCGCGTTTCGGCAAGCTGTCCAATGTATCGATATCGGCAAGCACCAAGCGCGGTTGATAAAAGGCGCCGACTAAATTCTTTCCGTGTTGAGAGTTGATACCGGTTTTACCACCAACTGAGCTGTCAACTTGGGACAATAAAGTTGTCGGTATTTGCACGAAATCGATACCACGCAACACCGACGCCGCCGCAAAACCCGTTAAATCGCCGATAACGCCGCCGCCCAGCGCAATCAGCGCACATTGGCGGTCAATTTTCATTGCTAGAATTTGGTCAAAAAGCTGTTCAAAATAATCGATGCTTTTGGTTTGCTCACCAGCCGGCAGAATGATGCTTTCTGAGTTTAGCCCCGCTGTATCCAGTGAAATCTCCAAGCTTGCCAAATAAAGTGGAGCAACGTTTTCATCAGTTACCACGATGACGCGCTGGCTACGGATGACAGGTTTGATTAATGCGCCAGCCTGAGCCAGCAGCCCATCACCGACATGGATATCATAGCTGCGTTCACCCAACTCGACATTAAGTGTTTCATATTTAGGCATTAGGGGTTTGGTTCCTTTGGGATATTTGCCGGTGGGTGATTTTTTAACTCCCGCATGATCCTTTTGGCCGTTTCCGATGCCGGCTCGTCACTAACATCGACGGCAAAATCCGCTTTGGCATATACCGGATAACGTTCATCTATCAAACCTGCAAGTATTTCACGGCCGTTGCCTTTGTTCAGTAATGGGCGGCCACTACGCCGTTCGGTACGCCGCACCAATAGATCAAGATCAGCGCGCAGCCACACGGCAACACCGTGTTTACTTATTTCTACCTGTGTCTCTTCGTTCATGAAGGCGCCGCCACCGGTTGACAGGACCGCCGGCGCTTTACTTAAAATGCGCTGAATGACCCGGCGTTCGCCATCGCGGAAATATTTTTCACCAAAGCGGTTAAAGATTTCCTGGATCGAACAGCCGGCTGCAAGCTCAATTTCCTCATCGGCATCTAAAAACGGCAGGCCAAAAGAGGACGCAATGATGCGCCCTAATTTGGTTTTACCAGCACCCATTAGGCCAACAAGGACAATAAATTTACCTTGCAACCAGTCGGGTAAGTCGACTATTTCTTGGTCCATAAGTGTTATTTATCACGTTATTTCGCGTTTGGGTGAATTTGGGGCCTTTATTTGCCGAAAAATCGCCATAGTTTGAAAATAGTTTATTCCAGGAATACTTCTATAGGGTGGTAACAACCACTCTAAGCAATTAAAAGTACTAAAAATTAATGTGCCGCGAGTTTACGGAGCAATTTAGGCGATGAAAAGTTTGTCACGAATAATGGTTTTAGTCGTAGTGTTGTTAATTGCTGGTACCGCAATATTTTTATCAACCTGGGATATCCCGGCTCCGATTTCCAAAGTAGAAAAAGTTATACCGAATGATCGATTTGAAAAATAGAAAATTACGCAAAGGCGTTGGTATCTCGCTGGCGATTGTCGGTTCGATCCTAAGTGTAGAATTTGGCTCAACAGTTTCTGCGCAAACGACAGGTCAGAAACCGACATCGCTTGCACCGGCAAAGGTTTTAACGCCTGAACCAGCAGCCACCCAATCACCGGGTCAGTTGCAGGTAAACGCTCTGCAACCACAATCTTTGGCGCCGCCGCCATCGGCGAAGGTCTTGGTGCCGCTTCAAATCAATGTTGAAGGGCTGGAGAAAATTGACAGTGATTCTGTCGGTACGCTTACCGAAGAGCAAGGCGGGTTTGGCATCAATATGTGGGAGGGTACGTCCCGCAATCTGGTTGAAAAGTTATTTCCCAAATTACCGGTTAATTCGTCATCGCGCACGATGCGGAGTTTGATGCGCCGTTTACTGTTGAGCACAGCTAAAGCTCCGGTTAATGCTGAGCCGCTTGATAATCAATTGGCCTCCACGCAACCCGATCAAGTGCCGGTGGCCGATTCCAAAGTGCCGAAACCGGAGGAAGAAGGCAAACTCCTCATCATGCGGATTGAGCGCCTGTCAGCGATGGGTGATGTTGCGGCGGTCGATGGCTTATTAAAAGTAGCCCCTAATCGGGATACCGATCACGCCCTGTTGCGCAGCGAAACCGATGTGCTGTTTTTTTCGAACGATAATGCCCGCGCCTGTCCGCTCGTGGCATCGCAAATCCACAATGTCGATACGCCGTATTGGCAAAAAGCGTTTATCTATTGTCAGGCGCTGGCGGGTGAACACGATAAAGCTACTCTCGGGGCTGATCTGTTGCGCGAAACCGGTGAAAAAGATGAAGTGTTTTTTGGCCTGATTGACGCGTTAACCGGTGTGGAAAAATTTGAGGTTGCCAGTTTGACCAATCCAGCGCCGCTGCATTTTTCGATGATCCGGGCGGCCAAAGCAAAATTGCCGAAAGATGTCACATCGTCCAATAATCCGGCTGTGCTCAAAACCATTGCGACCAGCCCCAACGCGGAGCCGGCCTTACGCATTGATGCGGCGGAACGCGCCGAGGCAATGGGTGCGCTGGATACCGAAGTGCTGCGCCAGCTTTATGCTGGGGTGACATTTACCAAGCAAACTCTCGACAATGCCTTGTCGCAAGCCAGCGCCGAACGCACCGCGCTTAGTCGGGCGCTGCTTTATCGCAAAGCCTTGGTCGAAAGCATTGCCACCGCAAAGGCTGAAATTCTGGTACAGGTGTTTAAATTGGCCCGTGAAGGCGGTTTGTTCCAATCGACTGCACGGGTTTACCACCGCATTTTAAAAGAGTTTCAGCCGACCCAAGATTTGGTTTGGTTTGCTCCCGAAGCTGCCCGCGCCCTGCTGGCTGCCGGTGACGGTCCAGCCGCCACGATCTGGTTCAATGTGTTACGGACGACCGGAATCATCAATGAGAAGGCGGCTGCCTTACGCGATCAATTGATGCCACTCGCGCGCCTGACCGGTAATGTCGCCGATGAAGAATGGAGCACCACCAAGCTTGATGACTGGTGGCGAGCGGAGACGGTGACGAGCGAAGAGAAACCGGTTGATATCGAGCGCGCCCATAAACGGGCTACCTTGCTGTATAACCTTCTTGAAGCCCAAGGTGATCCGGTGTCGGCACGGCGCTGGGAAGCGCTGTTGGATGGCCCGCCGCAGTCCTCGACCGTAATGCCGCAATCTGCTCTGTGGCGTTCGCTCAATAAAGCCACCGATGAAGTAAAGAAGGCCGAAACCGTATTGCTGGCGATGCTGGCTTTGGGCCAAGCTGGACCGACCCAGGTAAATCCAACCGTGCTGCGCCAAGTAGTGACCAGTCTCAGGATGGTTGGGCTGCCCCAAGAAGCCCGCTCCCTGGCGCTTGAGGCGGCGGTTGCCGAGGGACTTTAAACACCTTTGCTTCCAGCCATTTTTGAGAAATTTTCAAAAAATAGTGTAAGATCGGTCAACAATTTTTAATCAAGCTCCGTTATACTTTGCTCATGTTGCGAAAAAAGAGAGTCCGGCCTAAGCCCCCACCATCTCGGCAGGTTGAAATATTTCTGGAAATGATGGCCGCCGAGCGTGGAGCGTCCGCCAACA
>Ga0066852_10000831_pt1 | contig 12954 bp, 13 predicted proteins | sample ETNtaG_27_FD_67283 | JGI IMG/M metagenome (GOLD analysis project Ga0066852, IMG submission 67283) | Marine microbial and viral communities from oxygen minimum zone, Eastern Pacific Ocean - ETNP201406SV63 | ecosystem: Environmental > Aquatic > Marine > Oceanic | place: Pacific Ocean: Eastern...
GGCTCGAAGCCGTGGTGGTCGGCACCTCGGGGTATCAGGAATCCCACCGACTGTCCGCAGGCGACGGTGGAGGCCAGCTCCGCCCAGAGGGGGGTGGTGGCCAGGATGCCGGCTCCCTGTACTGGACTTCCACATCCAGAGGTGAGCAGGGCAGTGAGCAGAACTATCAGCAGTCGAAGCATTCCCGAATCATAGTGAGAATGATTCCCAATAAGGTGGCGGAAGGCGAATAATCCCACCGACTGTGTGAGGATTCCGTCGTGGGCTGCCTCTCGACGATGCTGGTCTGCATCGGCGTGGTGATCCTCATCGCCACCGATGTCCTCCCGTTGGCCGGCGTCGGCTTCCTCCTGGTGATCATCGGTGTGATGTCCGGTCTGGCCCGCTGGTCGGACCGCTGGCGTAGCCCGTGAGGTCCGACGTCGAAATACCGGGCTCCCGGAGGTTCCTCCGTCTACCAGCCTCCGGGTCATCCGCACAGGAGGCGATCCGTTGCCCCCCTGGCCCGGTCGGGAGGTGGCCCGGCCCTTCGGGGGAGGAGGGCCAGATTGCCTCCTCTGCCGACGACCCGATCACGATGCTCGGCTACCGGGCTTGTCCCGAGGGGTGATACCCCGCAGAACGGGAGTGTTAGCGTGCCGCCCGCCAAGAAGAGCAGAGGAGTTCAGCCATGCCGCACGTCGTTCAGGCCGTCGTCGCACGAGCCAAGGGTGAACCGGTCTCGATAGAGGCCATCGAGGTGCCGGATCCGGGACCCGGCGAGGTCCTCGTCGCCGTCCAGGCCTGCGGGGTCTGCCATACCGACCTGCACTACCGGGAAGGTGCGATCAACGACGATTTCCCGTTCCTGCTCGGGCACGAGGCGTCCGGAATCATCGAAGAGGTCGGGGAGGGCGTCACCAACGTGGCGCCAGGCGACTTCGTCATCCTGAACTGGCGGGCCGTGTGCGGTAGTTGCCGCGCCTGTCGGCGGGGACGTCCCTGGTACTGCTTCGACACCCTCAACGCCGCCCAGAAGATGACCCTCGACGGCGTCGAACTCTCGCCTGCACTCGGCATCGGCGCCTTCGCCGAGAAGACCCTCGTCGCCGCCGGTCAGGCGACGAAGGTCGACCCGACGGCCAGCCCGGAGGCCGCCGGGCTCGTCGGCTGCGGGGTCATGGCGGGCCTTGGCGCAGCCATGAACACCGGTGGTGTCGGGCGTGGCGACTCGGTCGCCGTCTTCGGCTGCGGCGGCGTGGGCAACGCGGCCATCGCCGGTGCCCGGTTGGCCGGAGCGCACACGATCATCGGCATCGACATCGACGCCGGGAAGCTCGACCTGGCGAGGGAGTTCGGCGCCACCCACACCATCGACTCCAGCAGCGAGGACCCGGTCGAGGCAGTTCGGGCGCTCACCGGCGGCAACGGCGTCGACGTGGCCATCGAGGCCGTCGGCCATCCCGAGACCTACGAGCAGGCCTTCTTCGCCCGCGACCTCGCCGGCACCGTCGTCCTGGTCGGAGTGCCCAACCCGACGATGAAGATCGAGTTGCCGATGATCGAGGTGTTCGGCCGCGGTGGCACGCTCAAGTCGTCCTGGTACGGCGACTGCCTGCCGGAGCGCGACTTCCCGATGCTGATCGACCTCTACCTGCAGGGTCGTCTCGACCTGGACCGCTTCGTATCCGAGACGATCGACCTGGATCAGGTCGAGGAGGCCTTCCACCGCATGGAACGCGGCGAGGTCATCCGTTCGGTCGTGGTGCTGTAGTTCGCCGTCCCTGTTACGCCAGGACCGGCACCTGCGCCATGGCCTCGGCGATCTTGGCCTCCGGGTAGTCGTAGTCGACGAGCTCGCCGGCCAGGTACTTCTCGTAGGCCGCCAGGTCGAGGTGGCCATGTCCGCAGAGGGCCGTGAGGATCACCTTCTCCTCCCCGGATTCCTTACAACGCAGCGCCTCCCTGATGGCGGCGGCGATGGCATGGGTCGGCTCGGGGGCAGGGACGATGCCCTCCGCCCTGGCGAACTGCAGTGCAGCGGCAAAGCACTCGTTCTGGTGGATCGACTCGGCCTCGAAGAGCCCCAACTCGTAGATGTGGCTGACCAGCGGCGACATGCCGTGGTAGCGGAGGCCGCCGGCGTGGATCGGGTCGGGAATGAACGAGTGGCCCAGCGTGTGCATCTTGACGAGCGGCGTGAGCTGTCCGGTGTCACCGAAGTCGTAGCGGTACTCGCCCCGGGTGAGGGAGGGGCACGAGGCGGGTTCGACGCAACGGATGGTCGGGTTCATCCGTCCGGCCAACTTCTCCCGAAGGAACGGGAACGACAGGCCGCCGAAGTTCGATCCGCCACCGGTGCAGCCGACCAGCAGGTCAGGGGTCTCGCCGACCTTCGCCATCTGGAGCAGGGCCTCCTCGCCGATGATCGTCTGATGCAGGAGCACATGGTTGAGGACGCTGCCCAGGGCATAGCGGGTGTCGTCGCGCTGGACGGCCTTCTCGACGGCCTCCGAGATGGCGATCCCGAGGCTGCCGGGGCTGTCCGGATCGGCGGCCAGGATCGCCTTGCCGGCCTCGGTCAGGTCGGACGGGCTGGGATGCACCGTGGCACCCCAGAGTTCCATCATCGTGCGCCGGTAGGGCTTCTGGTCATAGGAGGAGCGGACCTGCCAGACTTCGCACTCGAGGTCGAACTGGGCAGTGGCGAATGCCAGCGCTGTGCCCCACTGGCCGGCCCCTGTCTCTGTCGTGAGGCGCCTGACCCCCTCCTGGGCGTTGTAGAACGCCTGCGGGACCGCCGTGTTGGGTTTGTGCGAGCCCGCCGGACTGACGCCCTCGTACTTCAGGAAGATCTTGGCGGGCGTGCCGAGCGCCTTTTCGAGTCGGCGGGCCCGCAGCAGGGGGCTGGGGCGCCAGAGGCGGTAGATGTCGAGCACTTCGCCGGGGATGTCGATGTAGGACTCCTCGCTGACCTCCTGGAGGATCAGCCCCATCGGAAACAGCGGCGCCAGGTCGTCGGGTCCGATGGGCTCGTGGGTACCGGGGTGGAGAGGTGGAGGAGGGGGTTCAGGGAGGTCCGGGATCATGTTGTACCACTGGGTGGGCATCTCGGATTCTTCGAGAAGCACCTTGGAGTATCCGTCGGACATTGCTTCGCCCCCTGCTGGTTGCCTGATGAAGCACTGAGTCAAGCACACGAGCGTGTGGCGATCCACGTGTGCTGGTCTTCGACAAACAGGAGTGGGTTCTGCCGGCATTGCGCCGACTGGGTGACCGCCCGCTGCGAGGTTCCGGTGCCGCCATTCGTCGATCTAGACCACCCGGGTCTGACGTCCGCCGAGGTGGCGGTAGCGGCCCGGTGGGTGGCAGACGGGAGCGGCTCGGGGGCCATCGGATCGTCGTCCGGGTGCTCGAGGAACTCGGTGGCGGCCGGGGGCTCGTCGGCAGGGCCATCGCCGTGCCGCCACCCTCGTGGCCGGGTGGCCCCGCCTACCGTTGGGTCGCCACCAACCGCAGCCGCTTCGGCTGACCGGTCAGGACAGGTCGAGCTCTGCGGCCAGGGCCAGGAGTCCGTCGATCGCCCGGCCGGCCGCCGCCGGGTCGGGGCCACCAGACATCGCCTGGAAGTCCTGGACGACGATGATCCGGTCCACACCGAGGTCCTCGTAGCGCCGGCACAGGTCCCTGTCGACGGGCTCGATCGGCGACACGCTGACCTGGAGTTCGCCCAGCCCGGTCGGGCGCTCGTGCGTCTCGGCGGCACGTGTGAGGGCGGCGAGTGCCTTCTCGACGAAGTCGGGCATGACGGCGAACCCGTACCAGCCGTTGCCCTTCGTGACGGCACGGCGCCAGGTGGCCGCCGAGCCGCCCCCGACGTGCACCGGAGGTCCTCCGGCCTGGACGGGACGGGGGTGGGCCTCGGCACCGTGCCAGGAGGTGAAGCGGCCCTCGAACTCGAGGTCGCCGCGCCAGAGCGCCCGTAGCGCGTCGAGGTGGTCGTCGGTGCGGACGCCCCGTTCCTCGAAGGGCACGGACACGGCCTCGAACTCGACGGGCACGTAGCCCACCCCGATGCCGAATTCCAGGCGTCCGCGCGAAAGGACGTCGAGCGATGCGAGTTCCTTGGCGAGCACGACCGGCGTGCGCTGGGGGAGGATCACGATGCCGGTCCCCAGTCGCAGGGTCGAGGTGTGGGCGGCGAGGAAGGACAGCGCGGCGACCTGGTCCACGAAGTGGGTGTCGGGCCGGACCGGGGAAGGAGGCGTGCGGGGGCTGGCGGCGACGAGGTGCTCGCCCGTCCAGACCGACTCGAAGCCGGCCTCTTCGGCGGCTACGGCCACCCGGACCATGGACTCCGGGTCTGCGAGGCCGCCCATGTTGATGCCGAACAGGCCCAACTTCACCGGGGCACCCTTCCGGTCGCCGCGTCGAACTCAGCGACCACGGTGGCGAGGTACTCGGTGGCCGCCTCCCGTGCGGCGGGCACACGGAGGTTGATCCGACAGTCGGTGACGCCGGCGTCGATCAGCGCCGGGGCGCCGGCCATCGTGGCTGCGAGGTCGACGCCGTCGTCGTCCCGGACGACCGGAATCGAACCGGTGACCTGGAGGCCGGCCGGGTCGTGGCCGAGGCCGTCGAAGAGTTCGCGCATCCGGGCGATGCCCGATGCCGGGTCGGCCATGGCCGGCCCCCACGGGATCCAGCCGCTCCCGAACGCCGCGATCCGACGGGCCACCCGGGGGTTGACCGAACCGCTCACCCAGATCGGCACGCCACCCGACTGGAGGGGCTTGGGCATGGCGTGGATGGCCTCGAAGGCCAACTCGTCCGAGGAGTAGTCGGTGCGTTCCTCGCGCCAGAGGGCCTGGCAGACCTCGAGGGTGTGGTCGAGGAGGCGGCCCCGCCCGGCAAAGTCGAGGCCTGCGGCCCCGTACTCCTCCTCCTGCCAACCGACGCCGACACCGAGGTCCAGGCGCCCGCCGGACAGGACGTCGAGGGTGGCCGCCGACTTGGCGAGCACGAGGGGTCGTCGCAACGCCGCCAACAGGATCGACGTGCCGAGCCGGATCCGCTGTGTATGCGCCGCCAGGTAGGCGAGCACGGTGAGGGGCTCGAGCCAGTGGCCGTCCGGGCCGGTGGGCTGCCGACCGCCCTCGGTGCCTCCGAGGGACGGGTCGGCGTAGGCCTCCAGGTTCTCGCCGAACGCCACGTGGTCCGAGACCACGAGTTTGTCCAGGCCGGCAACGTCGGCGGCGACGGCCCGGTCGACCATGGCGTCCCACCCACCGGGGTCCTCGGCGGCGAATGTGACTGACTGGACCGATAGGGAGGGCCGGATCGCCGTCATCGGCGGAACCTCCGCAATGCCCCACGGCGGCGTCGGCGCAACAGGTCGGAGCGTTCCTCCGAGGTGACCCGACTGGTGTCCGCCGGAAGGTGGTCGGCGACCTCGTCGAACGGCACCAGTTCGAGGGTCGGCACCGGGAAGTTGGTCGCCTGGTTCCAGCGGTAGGTGATGCATCCCTGGGTGGCGCCGGTGGTGTCGAGCCAGTTGGCGATGCCGGGATCCCGATGGGAGACCACGGCACGGAACACGCCGTCGTCGTCCACGACCGCCTGTTGCCCGTTGAGGCTGGACTGCCGGTTCACCCAGTCCAGGGACTGGTACCAGACGTCGCCCAACTGGACTCCCCAGTAGGCGCAGTCGGGGACCTCGACCTCGTAGAGCAGGGCCTCGTCCTCGCTGACCCGCCACCAGCACTGGCCGTAGGCCTGGTCGGGACTGCCGCCCTTGGACACCGTGCTCGCCGGGGTCGCCGCGACGTGCCCGAAGGTGTTGACCTCGCCCCGTTCGAGGTGCGAGCGTCCGAAGTCGGCCCAGAACGCCGGGATGGCGACGCTCAGGCGGAGCAGTTCGCGAAGGCCGTTGGACAGCCCATCCGCGTCGAGTCGGCTCACGGGGGGACCGGGGTCGAGGCACTCGAGGTGCAGGTCGGCGGGTACCTCGTGCTCCCAGTCGCCGAAGAACTGTCGAACCATCAGGTTGGAGCGCTTGGCCGGGAGTTGGAACCAGGTGCCGTCCTCGGTGTCCGGGGGAGGCGGTTCCGACGAGAAGACGACGCTGAAGTCGCCGGCGACATCGGCCCCCAACTGGTCGCCGTTGAGGTTCAGGAGTTGTTCGATCGGGCCATCGTCGAAGTCGAAGCTCATGATGCTGAGCCCGAGGTAGCGGACCGAACCGAGGTTGCCGGACAGGCGGTACGAGTTCGAGAGGTCCACGCCGGCTGCCTGGTAGAGGCCGTCCGGGTTGTCCTGACCGAACTTCATCGGGTGCACCCAGGAGAGTTCGGGATACTCGTGGTCGCCGCCCTCGAGCGTCCTGCCCACCCCCCGTGCGAGGGAGCGCAGGAGGAGTCGAAGCCCCTCGACCCTGTCGATAGCGTCCCCGGGCCGATCAGGGTCGAGGACGTGGTCGGCGCCGGCCTTCAGGTCATCGCAGAAGCCGTCCCAGAGAAGGCGCAGGTCGTCGTTCAAGGGCTCTGACACGGCCCAACTCTGACAGGCGGTCGCCTCAGGTGCCTACTCGCCGGAATACGTGCCGAAACTCCAGACGTTGTCCTCGGGGTCGAGGCAGGAGAACCCCCGGGAGCCGTACTCCTCGTCGCTGAGGCCCCACACGACCCGTGCCCCGGCGGCCACGGACCGGTTGTGGAGGGCGTCGGGCTGGTCGGTGACCACGTAGATGCTGACCGGTCCGAGGGGGAGGGCGAGGTGGTCGGCGTCACCCCGGTCGGCGTCGCCGAGCATCACCCCTCCGCCGTCCGGCCATCGGATCTGGGCGTGGATGATGCCCTTGCCGTCCTCGCCGGGGACGCTGAAGTGTTCCTCGAAGCCGAAGGCCGCCACGAGGAAGTCGATGAGGGCACGGGTGTCCCTGCAGCGGATGGTGGGCCACACGCTGGTGGAGGACACGGTACGACGCTACCACCTGTCGGTTCTCCGTTCGGTGGCGCCCCGGGGCGGCAAGGGTGCGGGAGTAGGGTCGGCCTCCGTGTCGGGGCCAATGAGTCGAACCTCCTCCAGCGACCGTCGCCACGACGTCTGCATCGCACTCGTCAGCCTCGCAGGCCTGCTCATCGAGATCGCCTACACCCGGATCGTCTCGTTCAAGCTCTTCTACTACTTCACCTATCTCGTGATCGGCCTGGCACTCCTGGGACTCGGCACCGGCGGGGTCCTGCTGGCCGTGTCACGGAGGCTGCGGGAGGCGCCCCTCGATCGCCTGCTGGCCCGGTCGGCCCTGGTCGGTTCGGTCACCGCCGGGCTGGGGTACGTCGCCGTGGCCCGGATGCCGCTCGACACGGTGGCCCTCTGGGAATACACGTCGGGTGCGGCGGTGCTCAATGCCGGACGGCTCGGGCTGTTGTGCCTCGCCCTCTTCCTGCCGTTCGCGGCGATCGGGGTGTTCGTCTCGTCGCTGCTGAGCCGCCGCCGGGAGCGGGTGGGGAGGCTCTATGCGGCCGACCTGCTCGGTGCCGGTCTGGCCTGTGCCCTCGCCGTGCCGCTCCACGCCATGATCGGACCGCCGGCTGCCGTGTACCTGGCCGCAGCGGTGCTCGCCGGTGTCGCCTGCCTGCTGGAAGATCCCGGGACAGCGCTCCGGGGAGTTGCCGGTGCGGTCGGCATCGTGCTGCTCCTGCTTCCCACCCTGGGAGCGTTGCCCTCGATCACGACGGAGGGCAGCAAGCACATCGGCGGGGTCGACATCGAACACACCGCATGGGGACCGGTCTTTCGCGTCGACGTCGGGAGCGAGGTCTTCGGACGCCACATCCTGTACCACGACGGCCTCGTGGGCTCGAACATCGTCGGTTTCGATGGCGACCTCCCTGCATTGACCGACTTCGAGGAGGATGTCCGCTCGCTGCCGTTCGAGGTCCTCGGCGAAGCGCCCGGGCGGGAGTTGATCATCGGGTCGGCTGGTGGCCACGAGATCCTGGCATCGCGCTACTTCGGAGCGACCGGCATCGAGGCCGTCGAATTGAATCCTGTGACCACCGGGCTGCTCGAGGGTCGCTACCGGGAGTACTCGGGCAACCTCGTCGACGAACCCGAGGTACACGTCGTCACGGCTGACGGGCGCACGCACCTGGCACGCAGCGACGCCGAGTTCGACCTGATCTGGTTCGTGGCCCCCGACAGCTATGCGGCGACCAATGCCGCCTCCTCGGGAGCGTTCGTGCTGTCGGAGAGCTACCTCTACACCGTCGAGATGCTGGTCGAGTCGCTCGAACACCTCAGCGAGCGGGGCGTGATCGTCGCCCAGTTCGGCGAGTTCGACTTCGATGCCAAGCCGAACCGGACACGGCGCTACCTCAACACCGCGCGTGCAGCGCTACGGGAGATCGGGGTGCAGGATCCGGGACTCCACCTGATGGTGGCCCGAACGTCTGACGCCCATGTCGAGTTGGCGACGATCGTCGTCAAGCAGGCGGCGTTCACCACGGAGGAGATCGAACGGTTCTCGCAGAAGGTGTTGTCCCTCGAGGGCGGGACCGTGGAATACGTGCCGGGTGCCGTGGGCGGCGCGTGTATCACGGCGACCGCTTCGGGGTCTGACGACGCCCTGCACTCGGCGTGCTCCGGTTCCTACATGGTGTCGGCCATCCACGATGACTCGCCCTTCTTCTGGCACTTCACCCCGTTCTCCACCGTTGCGGTCGACATCCTCGGTGACGTCGATGCCCTTGTCGACCCCGAAGACGCGATCGGCGAACGCCTGCTGCTGTTCCTGCTCGGGATCGCATCGGTGTTCGCAGGGGTGTTTCTCCTCCTGCCGTTCGTGCTGGTCCGGCAGACGTGGCAGGCGCTGCCGCACAAGCTCACCTCGGGCGTCTACTTCGGATCCCTGGGCCTGGGCTTCATGCTGTTCGAGATTGCCCTGATCCAGCGGCTGACCCTGCTGCTCGGGTATCCGACCTATTCGCTGACGGTCACCCTGGCGGCACTGCTCGTGTCCACGGGCATCGGGGCATCCCTGAGTGGGCGGTTCGCTGACCGGCCCCGTCTCCGCATGGAGGCCGGAGGGGTACTGGCGTTGTTGACGGCGGTCTACCTGGTGGGGATAGGACCGCTGACCGAAGCGTTGCTGTCCAGCCCGCTGATCGCGCGCGTCCTGGCGACGCTCGTGCTGCTCGCACCGCTCGGGGTCGTGCTGGGCCTGTTCATGCCCCTGGGCCTGCGGGTCGTCGCCGGCCTGGGCGCGGAAGGTCCCACCTATGTCGCGTGGGCGTGGGCCGTCAACGGGTTCTGCTCGGTGATCGGCTCGGTGCTGACCACGATCCTCTCGATGACGTTCGGATTCAGGGCCGTGCTGGTGCTCGGCCTGTTGGCGTACGTCGTCGCGCTGACAGCGCTCCGGAGGTTTTCGGCACCTGCCGTAGCCGGTGCCGTTGTTCCCGGCTGAGCCGGGAGGGTGGGCTCAGACCTTGCGGACGTTCAGGGCCTCGGGGCCCTTGCGGCCTGCGCCGACTTCGAATTCGACGGCCTGACCCTCGTCGAGGCTGCGGAAGCCGCTGCCCTCGATGTTGGAGTAGTGGACGAAGACATCGTCGTCGCCGTCACGGGAGATGAACCCGTAACCCTTCTCGTTGTTGAAAAACTTCACGGTGCCGGTGGGCATTGCGGGACTGCTTTCTGGAAACTGTGTACCGACCGGTTGACCGGAACCCCGAAAGGCTAACCGGGAAGGCGCGTGGTGCAACCCTCGGGACGTTGCCGGTTCAACAGCGCCGCAGGACGCACCAGGAACCCTCGCCGGCGCGTGAGGCCACGCCCGACCATTCACCGGTGCCTGCAGCCGTGAGTGACTCGAGTACCTCGTCGGCGGTGAGGTGGATTGGAGTGTCCTCGGCACGACTGTTCACCCATACGAGGGCGCCCCGTGGGGCGAGGCAGCGGGCCATCTCGGCTGGGAAGAGGAACATGTTCATCAGGACCATGGCATCGGCCACCCCGCTCAGCAGGGGGAGGCGGGCGGCATCGGCGTTGACCTGTGGTGCGTCGGTGACTCCGTGTCGGAGCATCTCAAAGGAGAGGTCGATCGCCACGACCCGACCGAAGCGTTCCATCAGGTGATCAGAGACGAGCCCAGTGCCCGATCCGAGTTCGATGACCGTTCCCCCGGCTACTCCGCCACGGTCGAGGGCATCCAGCAGGGGCAGCGCCCGCTCGGGATCGCCCCGCGTGGCCGTCCAGTCTGCTGCGAGGCCGTCGAAGATTCCCCGAACGAGCGACGATCGATCGGCGTCCCAGGTTCCCTCGAAGGCGATCGTGCGGGTCACCTCCCGCATCGGGTGCCCTGCTCCTGAGTACCGGTCCGAGGCGACGACCGGATGGGTTGCTTCGAGGTGGATGATGGGCACGATGGTGAAGGTAGCCGTCGCAGGGGTCGGGAGGGGCTCCGATCGTGCCAGACTCCCCGGCATGTCCCGGTTGTCGCGTCTTCGGCATCGGCTCCCGAGGCGCCTTCGGAAGCGCGAGCAGCACACGGTGTTTGTCATGTCGGGAGGCGCTGTCCGTGGTGCCGCCCAGGTGGGGATGCTGCGCGAGGTCCTGTCGGCCGGGATCTTCCCGGACGCCGTCGTAGCGGTGTCGGCAGGTGCCCTCAACGGACTACCCATCGCCAACGATCCGTCAATGGGACAGGTCGACCTGCTCGAGGAGATCTGGCGGGAGGTGGCCACCGATCCACCGGTCCGTGGAGGGACGCTCCGCACCCTGGTGTCGATCCTCCGTGGGCGGCCCGGCTTAGATTCCGGCGAACGACTCCGGAAACTGCTCGAGGAGCACGTGCCGGTGGCGGATCTGGGTGACACGCTGATTCCGATCCATGTGGGGACCACAGCGGCGTCCACCGGCCGCCTGTGCTGGTGGAGCGAGGGCCCGTCGGTCGACGTCCTGTGTGCCTCCGCCGCCATCCCCGGGGTCTTTCCAGCGGTGCCCCTCACCGACGGTGACCTCCACCTCGACGGTGGCGTGCTCTCGAATGTTCCGTTGCGCCATGCGGTCACGCTCCAACCGAGCCGCCTGGTCGTGTTCGATGTGGCCGCCGACTTCCTGTCTCCGGAGAGGCAGACGGCACTCACGCTCATGTTGACGGGCTTTCGGGCTGCCACGGCCGAGCTCACCCGACAGGAGTGGCTCGACGTTCCCCCCGACATCGAGGTGCTCCACATCGAGCTCCGGGATCCGGGCGGTGGCCTGGACCTCGACTTCGGCGAAACCGACCTGCTCCTCGAGGAGGGCGCCGGCGCTGCCCGGGCGGCGATAGCCGCCAACGACTGGCTCAATCCCGGCTGACGGCGTCGGCGGGCAGCCAGCCTGCCGTTACCAACTCGTCGGCCACCAGCAGGGCGTAGCGCCAGGCGCCGAGGGGCTCCAGGTGGCCGCCGGGTGGCAGCGAACGGAGGAACCCGCTGCCGTCGACGCAACCGGGTTCGTGGACGGCACAGGTCGATTCCTGGACGAAGCGGCCGTCGGGGGACAGCACCGGCCAGGTGGAGACGTGGCGGACGGATCCGTCGGGAAAGGATTCCGGAAGGCCGGCGAACACATAGTGGGTCCCGGCCGGCTTCTCGGTACGGGAGACCGGTTGGGCGACGAACAGCACACGGGTGTCGGTCTGGGCCGCCAGGCCGATCGCGTACTCGGCGTCGATCCGGTACTTCTCGTAGTAGTCGGCGCCCACGTGGTCGGCGATGCACCCGGTGAACGCGTTTCCGCCGTGATCGACTACGAGCACGTGCGGTCGCCAGTCGGCGAGGCGCTCGAGGCTGATGTCGGTTCCCTGTTCCTCGAACCAGTCACACAGGGCAGTTCCCCCGTGGGCACGGTCGACGACTTCGGCGGCGTCGCCGAGCAGGTCCGCCAGGTGGGGGATCCACTGGTCGGTGACCGAATCACCGGTGACGACGATGCGGGCGACCTCTCCGTCTCCGAATGCGATCGGCGTGGCCGGGAGGGTCGTGGTTGTCGTGGTCGGCGGAAGGGTCGTGGTTGTGGTGGTTGTGGTGGTTGTGGTGGTTGTGGTGGTTGTGGTGGTCGTGGTTGGTGGGAGGGTCGTGGTGGTCGTGGTGGTCGTGGGGGTCGTGGGGGTCGTGGTTGGTGGAAGGGTCGTGGTGGTCGTGGTTGGTGGAAGGGTCGACGATGTGCCCGGCGTGGAGCCCGGTCCGCAGGCCGTCAGGAGGACGGCCAGGAACAGGGCAGCCAGCCGCCGGGGGGTCGAGTTCGTGATCAGCCGCGCGACCGCCGACGGCGACGTTCCCGTGGGGGGGCCGGTGTGAGGTCGCTTTCGGGGACGGGAACTTCCACTTCGGGTACCGGGAGTTCGCCGGACAGCACCCCGGCGATCATCTCTATGTGTTCGGGCCCGCTGCCACAGCAGGCGCCTATGAGCGAGACGCCCGCGTCGCGGACACGGACGGCGTGTGCGGCGAGCACTTCGGGCGTGCCGTCGTAGTGGAGTTCGGCTCCGTGCCAGACGGGGATTCCGGCATTGGCCTTCGAGACGACCGGAATGTCACCGCAGGCCGCTCGGATGAGGGCCACCGCAGCCTCGGTGTCGGGAAGGGTCGCTCCGCAGTTGGCGCCGGAGGCATCTAGACCCAGGGAGGCGACCAACTCGCCCTGGGCGGTACCGGTGACGCCCATCATGGTGCGGCCGGCGGTGTCGTAGCTCATGGTGGCGACCAGGGGCAGGTCAGACGCCTTGCGCACGCCCCGCACGGCTGCCTCGAGGACGTCGAGGGCACTGAGGGTCTCAAGCCAGAGGATGTCGGCACCTCCCTCGGCGAGCCCCTCCACCTGTTCGGCGAAGCCGTCCTCGACCTCTTCGGGGGTGAGGCGACCGAGTGGCACTACCAACTCGCCGGTCGGTCCCATCGAGCCGGCGACGAGCACACGGCGGTCGGC
>Ga0066852_10000839_pt1 | contig 12917 bp, 13 predicted proteins | sample ETNtaG_27_FD_67283 | JGI IMG/M metagenome (GOLD analysis project Ga0066852, IMG submission 67283) | Marine microbial and viral communities from oxygen minimum zone, Eastern Pacific Ocean - ETNP201406SV63 | ecosystem: Environmental > Aquatic > Marine > Oceanic | place: Pacific Ocean: Eastern...
GGCCGAGGCGACCGGTAGGCCCTTGAGCGAGGAAACACTGGAAGCGACGACCCTGGAGATTCTCGAATATGGCCGGCGCATGACCGCCATTGACCTGCTCGATAGCCTCGACAAAGTAAACACGCTGTCGCGCAGCACCGGGCGTTTCTTCGAAACTTGTGACGTCTGGCTCTCCCCGGTGACCGTTTCTCCGCCCATCGAACTCGGCGTCCTGGACGCGAACGCCAAGGGTGTCGATGGCCAAGCCTGGTTCGAGAAGATCTTTTCTTACGGCGCTTTTACCACGATATTCAACGCCACCGGTCAGCCCGCCATGTCCATGCCGCTGTGTTGGAGTGGTGACGGCCTGCCCATTGGCATCCAGTTCGCGGCGGGATTGGGGCGGGAGGACATTCTGTTCCAACTTGCCGGCCAGCTTGAACGGGCGCGCCCCTGGCGTGACAAGCGGCCACCGCTCAGCATCTGATTGCGGGCGACCCCGATTGGAGGAAAAAATGCCAGATACACTCAAAGACAAAGTCGCCATTGTCACCGGCTCGGGACAGGGCATCGGCAAGGCAATCGCCAAGGTTTTCGCCGCTCATGGAGCCAGCCTTGTGGTCGCCACGCGGACTGAAAAATACGGCCGGGAAACCGTGGACGAGATCACCGCCGCAGGAGGCGAAGCCTCATTGTGCACGGCGGATGTGGGCAAGGTCGCCGATATCGAGCGCATTGTGACGGTGGCGATTGAGACCTACGGCAAGATCGATATCATGGTGCAGAATGCCGGAATTGTCCGTCAACACCTGATCGAGGATCTTCCCGAACAGGACTGGAACGATATTCTTAACGTCAACCTGACCAGTGCTTACCGGCTTGCGAAAGCATGCCTGCCGCACTTGCGCGCTCAGGGTGGTGGGCGCTTGTTGTTCACCTCATCGGTCACCGGTAACCATGTGGTCATGCCCGGCAATGCTCATTACGCGGCGTCAAAAGGCGGTCTCAACGGATTTATCCGGGCCGCCGCGATCGAATTTGCCGGGGACGGCATTACGGTAAACGGCGTGGAGCCCGGCCTCATTCTTACACCTGCCCTGGATTCGGTGGCAACACTTGAGCAGCAGCAGAGCCTGGCACAGTTCATTCCCATGAAAAAACTTGGCCAGCCGGAGGATGTTGCCTACGCCATGCTTTTTCTGGCTTCCGGTGCAGCGGGCTACATTACCGGCCAGACCATCATCGTGGATGGCGGCGCCCTTCTGCCGGAAAATGGTGCCGTGATGCTAGCGGAGTAAACGGATACGAAAAATAACCAGTATGTTTTGGAAATTGCTGCAGTAGGTGGAGCGAAGAAGAGGAGTCGTGATGAGTGGTTGTGTCGCGATAAAGGGCTGCGAAGAGGGTTCGCATCCGGTGACGAAGGAATGGGGTGATGTAAGCCTACAGAGACTCAAAATTTTTCCGAGGGCTTTGTCGGAATCTACACTTTGGTCGTACCAGTGAAGAGTTTCACATGAGTCCTTTTGCACTAAGTCGCTCGATACAGAAGCTGGAGGTCAACGAGACTGATCCGTACTCGGTTACCGCTAATTGTTGGACAGTAGGCAAACAACTGGTTATACCGCATGGGTTCGAAACCAAAGAAAGGTTAGTTGAGAACTCCTGCTTCGTCCCGCAATATCAGATACCGAGTCCCATTGTTGTTCTATTTCAGAAACCGCCGTAGCTCGGGTTACTCAATTGGGTTACGCTAGCGTGATTCGTACTCCGCGGGATCAAATTCATGAGAAGAGCCACGGCAATTGGCGGAACCTTCTTCAAACGTTCAGATCCTGACGCGCAACTATCTTTTGGATTCTGAAATGACCGATATTGACCTGCAAACGACGAAAATCCTGGCACGAACGGAAAATCAGGTGGGCTGGATAACTTTCAATCAACCTGAGAAACGTAACGCAATATCACTTGAAATGTGGCAAGGCATAGGGGATTCGTTAGAGAATTTTGAGAACGATTCGAGTATTAAAGCTGTTGTGATGACTGGTGCAGGTGGGCGAGCATTTGCATCAGGTGCGGATATTTCAGAGTTTGATCAACACCGCGCGAATGCAGAACAGAGAAGACAATATGCAGAAATATCTGAACGGGGGCACTACTGGCTGGCCAGCTTCAGCAAGCCGCTGATTGCAATGATTAACGGCTTCTGTATCGGAGGTGGCCTTGCGATTGCACTTAATGCCGACATTCGATTTGCTACACCTGATTCCAGGTTTGGTGTGCCTGCCGCAAAACTGGGGCTAGGCTACGAATACGGAGGACTTGCTAAGTTGGCACGCCTGGTCGGGCCATCGACGGCACGAGATATAATGTTCACTGCCAGATTTCTTGAATCTGACGAAGCTCAGAGGATTGGATTGATAAACTTCATCGAGCCCGCAGAGAGAATTGAAAATGCGGTCGCTGAATATGTGGCGGTGATTGCAGACAATGCGCCCCTGACCATTAAGGCTGCCAAAGCCGCTGTTAATACTTTTGAAAGGTATTCGATATTGGAGGGTGTTAAAGAAGTCTCGGCCATGGTCGATGCCTGCTTCGATAGCGAAGACTATAAAGAAGGACGTCTTGCTTTTAGTGAAAAGCGCAAACCTGAGTTCAAGGGTCGCTGATTGAGTAGCCGGCACTGTTGCTGATCAGCAGGAAGAATAGGTGGCGCTGAAGTAGACGATCGGTTTCAACTATGCTTACTTTCGTTCGTCCTTTTCAATTTCACCATCATGCATGTGAATAAGGCGAGTAGCGCGAGACATTATCTTTTCGTCGTGAGTTGAGAAGACGAAGGTCATTTTGTGCTCTTCGTTTAATTCGCGCATAACATCGAGTAGTGCTATGCCTGTCCTGGAGTCAAGATTTGCCGTTGGTTCATCAGCTAGAATAATATCCGGGCGAGAAGCCATTGCCCTGGCGATGGCGACACGCTGTTGTTGTCCGCCGGAAAGTTTGTTCGGTCGTCTGCGGCCCAGTCCATCGAGTCCGACCTGGGCCAGCATGTTATGAACTCGCTGCTTTCTTGTCGCCGCGTCAATGCCCTGCAACAACATGATGTATTCAATATTTTCTTCTGCTGAAAGAACAGGAATCAGATTATAGGCCTGAAAGATGAAGCCAATATGATCTCGACGGAAGTCCGATAGCTCTGCAGCTGACATTTGCGCAATATTAGTGCCGGATAATTCCACAATACCTGAAGTTGGATTATCAAGACCACCGATGAGGTGCAACAAGGTAGTTTTGCCTGATCCTGAAGGGCCTATGACAGCAGTAAATTCTCCTGGCTCGATATCAATGCTGACATGGTCAACGGCCTTGACAAGGATATCTTCGTCATCACCGAAGTAGCGACAGATATCTCGAGTGGTTATTACTGGTGTCATATGAACTCCTAATTCAGTTAGAGACTTCTTTGCAGCGCTTCAGTCGGGATGATCTTTGATGCAAACCTGGCCGGATAGATGGCGGCAATCACGGTGAGTATCACGACATAGATTGGAAATTGGATAAACTGTGAACTGTCAAATTCGGTCACTAAGGGCTCACTTACCGCAATACCGGCAAATTCAAATTCACCCCACGGGATACCGTTTGTTGCTGTCCAACTGCTAATTGCAAACCCCAGCAGCATGCCCAGGCCGCAACTGAAGAGACCGAGTAAGGTAGCCTCACACATGATCAGATTAGCCAGGGACGCTGGCCTTGAACCAATCGCCTTGATAACACCAAACTCATAGATGCGTTCATAGATCGACATGAACATTGAGTTGATAACACCAAGTGAAGCTAACAGGAACAGGATCATGCCAGTTATCAGAGAGGCATAATCCGACATTTCGATCATCATACCAATTTCCTTATTAAGTTCCCGCCAGCCGAGTGTTTCTATCACATCGTCGTTTAAAGATTTAAAGATTGCTGTTTCCGGATTTTCTGCAAATTCAGAATCAACGAACTTGATTACGAATTCGTGACTCTGCAGACCCGCAAGACCGAGGACTTTGCGAGCCGCAGCAATGTTAACGAAGGCCACATTATCGTCGATTTCTCGGATACCGAATCTGAGTATGCCGGATACTCGAAACAACGCCTGTCCCAGTTCCCCGGTATCAGCTTCTGATAAGGTCAGCACGATACGATCACCCAGATCAACTTCCAGCAATTCTGCCATCGAGTGGCCGATCAGGATTTCTGATTCTTTCCCAGTGAGGTATGACCCCCTTATCAAGGCAGCCTTTGTCTTGCTTACCTCCTGTTCACGCTCGGCATCGATACCATAGAATAATCCGCCTGAAACATTGTAACTGGAAGAGATCATCCCGCCACTGATGACTCGTGGGGTATAGGCTTTGACGGCAGCATCCTTCGCTAATGCCTGCTCAATCTCGGCGGTGTTTTCAATATAGAGGTCGACATCGAGTTTTTCTCGATAGCCAATTCGGTGAACTTGTGCTTCCCCGCCGAGAGTTTCTGTAATGGAGCCGGTCATCCAAGTTATCATACCTCTCGCTGCGCCGTCGGTAAGAATCAGTGCGGTCAGACTGAAACCGATCAGCATGATTGTGAGTACGGATCTTCTTGTATTTCGAAAAAGGTTTCTGAATGCTAGTTTAATCGTTAGCACTAGTGACTCCCCATGGCTTGAGTGGGTAATATGCGGCCTGCTCGTATTCCCGCAGGGATGCAGACTAATAAGGCAAAGAACATGATCCATGCCAGAGGGGTGGCGAACACATAGGTTGATATTTCTCCGGTAAAAAATCTCAATTGAACACCGCCGAAGTCTACCGGTTCAGGCAGTTCAATTCCGACAAAAGCAAACCAGGCAATGATTGGGATTGCGAAAACAAGTCCTACAAAAAAACTCATCATCGACAGAAGGGCTGTCTCCAGTGTGATGAGAGATACTATTGTTTTAGGACGAGTGCCAATCGCTTTCAGCACGCCGAACTCTCTTGTGCGCTCAAGTACAGACATTAAAATCGTATTCAGGACACCTATGAATACAATAAATATGATAATAAACAGCATTGCTTGCATGCCTTGCTGATCTGCCTGCATAGTCATATAGAATGTTTCCTCTACAATCTGCCATGGATCGATGGACAATTCTGGTAGTTGTTTCTGCAGAGATGCTGCGAATTCTCTCGATTTGCTTTCATCCTTGAGCAGAATCGCGACTTCGTGAATCTTGCCTTGCATGCTTAGGAATTCCTGCGCAGCATCAAGCGGCAAAAAGACAGATGACTTGTCGAGGGAATCCTTGTTACCGACAATTGCACCAACAATATAGATATCATTTGCAACGGAACCGTCGGCACCCTGTGATATCAGAATCAGTTCATCTCCGATCGAAATATTCAACGAAGTTGCGATACCCGTGCCAATCATTGCAGAGTAATAGCTATCCGGATTCACCTTGTCGCTGATGTAGTTTCCACTGGTTACTTTCTTTGCAAGTCGACTGGTTCTTTTTTCGCGGGTCGGATCTACGCCAATTACATTTACCTGTGTATTGTCCGTATCCGAATAGGCCAGCGCTGGAGCAAACACTCTGAGAGTGTGGTGTTCAATATTGTCATTGTTGTCTAACGTTTCGCTGAGTGCTGCTGGATCGTCAATTGTTTTGTGCAGCTTGGGTCTGCGAAGATAGTTTCCCTTGTGGATCTGAACATGTCCGGTGTGGTCGAGGGTAAAGAATCGAATTGCGTTGTTGTAGCTACCTTCGGACACGGAAAAGGATATCGCACACAGGACATACCCGCCTGACATGCTTAGCGCCGTGAGTAGTGATCGTCGCCGCTGGCGAAATATGTTCCGAATGGCAAGTTTCAGTAACAGCATCTATTTCTGATCCATGGCTGTGTTTCTGGCAATTAGTGATTTTAACATCTGGTCAGTGACTTCTCATCGCCTCTGTGGGTGGTGTTGCCGCAGCGCGAATGCCTGGCGGTATGCTGACTAATATGGCCGACGAAAGAATGACAATTATCGGCAGGATAAATACAAATATAGAAATCTCCCCGGTGAGGTGAGTCATGAACACACCACCGACATCGATTGGTGCAGGATGGGCAAAACCCACCAGGGCAAGCCAGATGATAATAGGCAGTGAAATCAAGAATTCCGTTGCGACGCTCAAAAAAGCCGGCGTGCCAGTTTCGATAGCGAGCAACCTCCCAGGCTGAGTACGGTCAGCAAGGAACACCACCTTTGTCTGAATATATTCCTAAAAGCGAGCTTCTGGATCAGCATTAGAATCGACTCTTCAGGTTGCGCAGAGTAAAAACCTTCTGGTTTACATCAGGCGGATCAAATTCAAGTGTGTCATAGATGACGATGGTCTTATGACCCTCCTTGTTGAGTGGTTTCATCGTCAATGAGGTTGGAACCATCCTGCCTGCAATTTCTCTTATTTCCGTGAACTCCATTTTTCGAATCAACTCATCATCGTCATCATAGAAATTCTGGGCGACCGGTACCATATGTTGTTTGTTGATGACGTAATCAATTTTTCCCCAGACGGTTATCGTTTGCTGTTTTGGTACGAGGACAATGGTATAGAGTTCATCGGTTTCATTGAGGGTCAGATCATATTCTTCGGTCAGGGTTGTTTGTTTCACCAGGTCATCATTTGTGAAGTCACTACCCATCCAGGAACCCATCATCATGGACGGTGGAACCTTGATAACCTTGTTGATCTTGGGAAAGAAATTCCACATCTCCTCGTCCAGCTTTAATGTCGATATACCTCGATCCTTTTTCGGAGCCAGAATGCGATAGAAGGCATTTTCAGTTCCTTTAGATTTAGCCTCCATCTTCATAGTGCGTTGGTATTGCGGCGTTTCAATGATCATTGTGAGCGTTGCCTTGCTCGATTCTCCCCGGTAGAGGTTTTCCACATCGTCGATGATCTTAATCGCACGCTGATCAGAAAGGCAGGTCTGTGAAAGCAGGGCCAGGAAAATACAACTGGCAAGTGAAAGGATTCGTTTCATTGGTCCAATACCTGAAGTGGGTCGGTTTTGACTAGAAGATCTCATTTCCATATATGTTTCTTATGCCTCCAGCCTTCTAAGACGTAGCGCAATTTGCAGTTCAAAACTTTTTAATATCTCTGTTGAGAACATTCTTATTGAATGAAATCCATAAAAAGAGATAGGAACAGGCCATAGCGATGGTACAGTTTATTGTCAGTGAAGCATAGGCTAAGAGAGCCATCTGGGTTTCCTTCTGATCTTCAATGCTATTGAGTCCGCGCCGGCTAACCAGGGTTGCGACATCATCGAGTCAATACACTCGCGATGTACAATTCTAAGTGTCCGGTAACTGAAACTTGCAGGATCTCTTAACTTGCTAATTCCACGAATGATTGCAAGCCGCGATTCCCGGGCAGCCTCCTTAGCGAGGTCAGTATCTCTGCGGACAATACATGCAAATTTGGCCAGAAGGGTTTGCCATCCTGGTACTAAAATCGAAAAAGCCATTTGTTCTCCATCCTGAAACCCATTTGTTCTCCATCCTGAAACCTAAGTACCGGCAGTTCATCGTAAATCTTGTCTACTTGATCAGTCGCTAATATCTTGATCAGCCACTAATATAAAAGACGTGATAGGGTAGGTTGAGGTTCATCTCATTCGAAAAAAAGCCAATAACAGCTTTAGGTTTAGATTCTGCTAGCTAGCTATCAATCAGCTGATACCATGATTTCTGAACCAGATATTGGCTGACAGGTTCCGGGCTGAATATCAAAATGATAAAGAGATTCAGAGATAAAGAGATACATTTGTGAAATTTGCCGAGGTAGATAGAGAGGATTTTCCGCACCTGATTGCATTGAATGAATCCTGTATCCCGCATGTAAATTCGATTGCCGAAAGCGATCTGGATGATTTCCTGATTCAGGCAACCTGTTTTTGTAAGCTGGTCGATGAAGAAAAAAATCTGGGCGGTTTTGTTATTGCACTGCAACCGGGTAAACCCTATGACAGCGTTAATTATAGATGGTTTGAGCGGGCCTATGAGTCGTTTCTGTATATTGACCGAATCATGATCAGTCCTGCGTCAAGACGGCAGGGATTGGCCAGTCAGATCTACCTGGAGCTGATCGCCCTGGCGAATGCAAGATCGATCCCCAGATTGTGTTGTGAAGTTAACCTGAAACCAGCGAATCCTGAGTCGCAGCAACTGCATCACAGCCTGGGGTTTCTATCCGTGGGGACTCAGTACACGGAGAATCGGACCAAGCAGGTGGATCTGTTGGTTAAGAACCTGACTTCAGAGGTATCCTGATGTGCATCGAGCCACGGTTTACTGGTGAGATAGATACCGTCTTTAATTTCATTTAGGCTTTGAAAATCTTGATACTGGCGATTTCTGAGTCTGATGACACTCGATTTATAGCTTAATGTGAAATATAGATAAGCCTGTTAAAGCATTGAATATCAACTAGTTAGGGTGTTATTCTCCTGTCGTTTCTAACAGTGCTGTGCAGATCGAGTATATATTCAGTATGTGAATTTAAGATATTCAGTTGTACCTGATTATTCATTAGATAGGAATATATCAACTGGCGCCTGTCTTAAGGAAAGTGAAAAATCGCATGCCTGGCTTAAACGCGGAATCAACCTGGCATAAGCGCTTTAATTAACTGACGGTCTGCTGAGAGTCGAGAAGGTCTGCATTTCAGTGACCTTCAAATCCGATCAGTGTCCATGCGGGTGAACACTGATCTAACATCGGAACTCGCTAGGGTTTTTTAAACAACAGGGTAAATCGGTCAGTATTACCAGTAACGGTTTTACGACCAACCTCGTACTTTAGTTCATCGTCTGGTCGATAGTGCAACGTTGAGAAGTCGACAAATTCAAATCCAACCGATTCTATTTCCTTGATCATCTGCACAGGATCCATTCGACGCCAGACTTCATCATGGTCACTTTGCATATGCCGTCTGTTGTGATCAATCACACCATAGAATCCCCTCGGTTTGAGGGCTTCGTATACGGCCTGGTTCATATTGGCCCGGCCCTCTTCATTAAAGTTATGAAGGTTGCGAAACGTCACCGCCAGGTCGATCTTCCTGAGACCGAAACTGAATTCAGGTACGTTAACCCTGCGCTCTCCCGGGGCACGAATAAAGTTGCCGGGATCGAAGGGAACAAGTTCGGTTGAGCCGAATCCAGGCTTACCTTCAATGGATGTGGCGAAATTTTCGGCACCGATGGAGATGTACAACTTGCCTTTTTCTTCCAGAACAGGTGCGAGGATCTTGGTGTACCATCCTCCACCGGGCAATAGTTCCAGTACGGACATGTCGTCCCTGAGTTGAAAAAACTTCAGGGTTTCAACGGGCAGACGGTTACGATCACGATTGGTCTCTTTTTCCGTTCTTCGCTCATGCCCCATTGCTGCCTTAATTTTTGCTTCGGTTGCGGTAAAGTCATCATCGGCAACAAGAGTGCCGGTAACGGTTCCAGCGAGGAATATCAGTGCCAGGCTGAACATTAACTTCATGGTGTCTCTCCTTATGGGTAGGCGATGTATAGTACCCCAGATTGCCCGGGATAAAAGCCAAACCGGTTGCTGAGGCCAGTATTCAGGGTTATCACCTGTAAGATTGTCAGTGAGTTCTCAGGGGACTGACGGGACAAGAGGTGCAGATCACCGGACTGCGGTCTCGTATTGGTCATGGGGTAACTGAAGAACTGGCAATTTCTTCACGAATCGCTACTCTGACATATAGGGTCGATCATAAATGAGTGGAGTAGGCGGGTGATTTTTCTTTTTGGTGAACGGATTCACAGTCAGTCAGAAGCAGCTGGCGAGCAGCTCTGCGGTGTTTGTGGGAAGAGGCAGCCCTTCAGTCACGTTATCGAGACCAATTACTTCTGTTTATTTGGCATGCGATTGTTACCCATTGAGAGAACTGCTGATTATCTTCGTTGCGATCAGTGCAACAATTCATTTTTGGTTGATCAGCTTGAGGAGCCAACCCAGGTCGCGGTAGTAAAGCGGATCCTGGTATATATTCAATTGGGATATGGGATGCAGGAGCATGGTGACCTCCTTCAGGACATTTGTGTCAAGGTTACGGGATTTGAATTCAAAGAGAGTGAGATTGAGCGTGAAATGCGCGAAATAGGGTCTGGTCGAGTGGATATTTTTGAATTGCTCAAATCACTCACCAGCGGACTTAATCTTAAGGCCAAGCAGCAGATTATCGAAACAGCATTTCTAATCACTCACGCCTGTTGTGAGATTCAATACGAAGACAGGTTACGCATAAACCTCGTGGGTAACGCCCTTGGAATCCCGATCGAATTTGTCACGTCGATTATCAATCAGGTTCATTCACAAGGATGCTATGGCGTCAGGCGACTGCTGTCCACACAAACGAAGGCAACCTGAAATACGGACATCAACCACTTTTCGAATGAGTAAAAGGTGAAATATTGACACTTAATGATCAATTCAGGACACTTCGGACTGAATTATTAATTGACTGACCATGTTTCATAACTACAGTCTGGATAAACGTGCCATCCCAATCCGTACGATAGCCTCCATGGTGGAGACGATGGAGCAGAAAGGATATTCAGCTGCACAGGTACTCAGCGATACAGGAATCACCGAAGCAGATCTGCTCGACACGGATTACCGTGTCACCTACAGGCAACGAATTAACCAGATCAGCAACATCCTGAACCTGGTCAATGATCCGGGTTTCTGGCTGGATACCGAATCAGTTGTTTCGATCTCTGATTTTGGCCTTCCGGGTTATGCGATGATGAGCAGTGCCAGCCTGGATCAGGCTGTTCAGATAGCCGTTAAATACCATAAGACTGCAGGAGCAATGTACGATGTGAGTTTCCTTCAGGAGGGAGATGATGCTGTCATTCGTCTCGACCATTTCCTGACGGGGGGTATTGTTTCCAAATACCTGATTGAAGAATTGTTTCTGGGGATTACTCCTTTGATCAGGTTGCTCAGTGGACAGACTTTTAGTCCCAGGCAAGTTTCCCTGAACTATGATCCGGTGACTGACATAGCTCGCTATGAGAACAGGTTTCGATGTGAGGTTCGATTCGGTCAGCCATTTTGTGAGTATCGATTTGATGCAAAATTCCTTAATGCCCGGTTGACTGCCGCCAATCCTGATACTGCCAGGAGTTGCGAAGAAGCCTGCCGAAAACTGTTGAATCAGATGGATATTGAAGCGGATCTGGTTTCCAGGATTTGTCATCTGCTCCTCAGCACACCGGGTGAATTTCCGAAACTAGATGCCGTTGCAGGCCATCTGTCTCTGGGGACACGGACATTAAGAAGGAGGCTCAGGGAGCTTGGAACCAGTTACCAGAGTATCCTCGATGACGTCAAAAAAGAACTCGCCATTGAGTATCTGCAGACGACTGACTTGTCTGTTCAGGAAATTTCAGATTTGCTGGGTTATTCAGAGGTGACAAACTTCCGCCGCGCTTTCGTGAAATGGGCTGACTTGTCACCGTATCAATACCGAAAACATAAACGACAGACAGAATAGCGGGATGGTGAATCAGTAAACCAGCAGGTTTGTGCGGTTCTTGTGACTATCGGAGGAATTATCCCAGGACAAAAGCTGATGCAAGCAGCATAAGAATGACTACTTCCGGGAATCATTATTAATGGTTGGGGGTGGGACCACCCAGGCCGCTATTCATAGGAAACTACTGCACGGGATGATTCTCTATCCTAACCGATAGTTAAGTATAAAGCCGCAGTGTGTGACCTCAGCTCATATGGCACCACCTAGCCCCTCTTGCTAAGAGACACTTCTGCCAATTTAAACTGGGGCAGAGGAGTTTCAACATGAGAAAGATATTTAGTATAAACGCCAGGACTAAACGCCACGCGACGTCAGATGAGTAGCTATCCGAGGCGGGTCGTAGAAAAGGAGGGCGATCCTTCATATACTCGCAGCTTGAAGACTTTGTGATTTTGCTATGAGCATAGATACGAGCGTGGTACTTGAAGAACGGTTCGACGATGTCCTGCTGCTGACCATGAATCGACCGGAACGGCACAATGCATTAAATGCAGCTCTTAACCATGCCCTTGGGAGCGCGGTACAGCAGGCTGAATCGAACGGCATCAACGTTATTGTAATTACCGGTGCCGGAGAAAAAGCCTTTTGTGCAGGAGGTGATATGCTCGAAATGAGTGGCGTGGAAGAAGCTTCCGGTGATCTTCCTCCGCCAGGTCAAAGACTCGACGCGGGCACTGAAGTCGCGAAAGTCCCATTGCCAGTTATCGCAGCAATTAATGGCTACTGCTACGGTGGTGGCGCTCGACTCGCAGTCGAATGCGATATCCGACTTGCCACCCAGAAATCTACTTTCAGATGGCCAGGTGCCGAATATGGTCTTGTGGTTGGCGCATCTTCTCTGCCCAGACTTGTCGGTGCTGCCAAGGCTAAGGAATGGATATTCACTGCACGGAAAATTGGTGTCGATGAGGCACGAGCAGAAGGCATGATCAATGCAATTTACGACGAGGGGGAACTGATCCCCACCGCTCTCGAAATGGCTAAGACCATTGCCGGCAATTCAGCCAGTGCAGTTCGCGAATCGAAACGCGTTATTGACCTCGCGAGTCTCTCTGAAGATGCAAGATCAAGCGAATCAAAAATCAACCGGGTATTGCGAGGTAGTGATGAGCAGAGTAACCGTTTTCGGGCGGCAACAAAAAAGGTAACTGGCAGATAATCGAATAGAACTCGCCGACCACATTTGTCTCGCTTTATTGCAATACAACGACTTATCAAGACTCCCCCTTTTTCGCTCCAGGGACTCCACCAATATCCAAAACATGCCGGTAATTTTTCCTATGCGTATGCCGCTTATTCTCCC
>Ga0066852_10000844_pt1 | contig 12899 bp, 12 predicted proteins | sample ETNtaG_27_FD_67283 | JGI IMG/M metagenome (GOLD analysis project Ga0066852, IMG submission 67283) | Marine microbial and viral communities from oxygen minimum zone, Eastern Pacific Ocean - ETNP201406SV63 | ecosystem: Environmental > Aquatic > Marine > Oceanic | place: Pacific Ocean: Eastern...
AATTTAGAAAAAATATCATCAGAAAAAATAAACAAAATTTGTGCAGACGTAACAGAAAAAGATGTTTTAGAGAATTTAATTAAGGATTTTGACCTGGTTGTAGGGGCTCTCCCAGGATTTATGGGCTACAACACAATGAAAAGAGTTATTGAAGCTCAAAAAAATATTGTAGATATTTCTTTTTATCCTGAAGATCCTTTTGGGCTAGACAAAATAGCAAAAGCGAACAACGTTGTTGCTGTAATGGACTGTGGTGTAGCCCCAGGAATGGGAAATATAATTTTTGGACACCACGACAAAACAATGAACATTACTGACTATGAGTGTTTGGTTGGGGGATTACCTAAAAAAAGAGAATGGCCCTTTGAATATCAAGCAGTTTTTTCCCCCATAGATGTGATAGAGGAATATATTCGCCCAGCAAGATATGTACAAAACGCTCAACTTGTCACAAGAGAGGCATTATCAGACGCAGAGCTCGTTGACTTTAAAAACATAGGCACACTAGAAAGCTGGAATTCGGACGGACTGCGAACATTGATTAAAACAATGAATCATGTTCCCAATATGATTGAAAAAACATTAAGATATCCTGGATGCGTAGAATATTTAAGAGTACTAAGGGAGTGCGGGTATTTTTCTTATAACCCTATAGAGATAAAAGGGAATAAAATTAGACCGATTGATTTAACATCAAAACTTTTGTTTCCAATGTGGGAGATGAAAGAAGGGGATGAGGACTATACAATAATGAGAATTAAAATCACTGGAGATGAGGCAGGAAAAAAAGTTTGTTACACATATAACTTATTGGACAAATATCAGAAAAAAACAATTTCAATGGCAAGAACAACAGGGTATACATGTACTGCTGTTGCTAATTTAGTTATTGAAGGAAAATATGATAAAAAAGGGATATCTCCCCCCGAATTTTTAGGAGATCATTTCAATGAGGTTAACAAATATCTGGGAGACAGAAGCGTAATTTATAATATCCAAAAACAGGAGCTATAATAACCTATTCATTTAAAAGGGCGGAGATATCTTCAACAACTTCCTTGGCCTCAAGCACTATATTGTTCCATCAAATTATTGTTTAATAAATTTTTGAGAGCTTATGCCATTTTCTTTTGTAATAACCCTTAGGATATACTCTCCAGCACTTAGCCCTGAGACATCTATTGAGTTAATATTATTAGTTAGCTTAAAATTAAGCACCCTTCTTCCAGCTATGTCAAATACACTAATAACTGATTGATCCAAATCTAATGAAGAGCCTATTGTTAGGCTGTTTTTTGTAGGATTTGGATAAACAATAAAACCTTCTATAAACGAGCTTTCTAGAGACAATGTTTCTCCTTCGGTTATATTAATTGTTGTATTTATGCTAGGACTTTCTATAACATCAACAGTTCCTGAAGGCCAGTATACTGTTATAGAGCTAACCGATGAGTCTGAGCCAATTCCAAAATGCGTGTTAAGCGAGCTCATATATCTAAACCCAGACCCACTAACAACGTCTCTAATTTGTGTTCCTACTCCAGGAGAATTAATTTCAACTCTAGCGCCAATTCCATTTGTATTACTCGTTGTCCCAGTAGTTGTAATTTTTAGCCAATTATTAGCATTTCCATCATTTAGGTATAAATTAGCCCCATTAAACACATCAACAAATCCATCACTATTTGCATCTCCAATTGCCCCTGGTCCAGGAGTCCCTGCAGTATAAAGGGAGAAGGTAAAATCCCCATTATTTAATAAAATATTCCCGTTAGTAAAAATATCAATATACCCATCATTATCAACATCGGCAGCATTATTTTCTATTCCCCATGGTGCATCTTCAACTCCTGATCCAGAAGTGATGTCAGTAAAGGAGCCATCTCCATTGTTTTTCATTAATTTATGAGCGCCGTCACCAGAAGCACTAGCCCCAACATAAACGTCCATATAGCCATCATTGTCAAAGTCCCCCCATGCAGAAGACCAGGTTTGAACTGGGTCTCCTAAATTAGAACTATTATCATGTCCTCCATCGGGATAAAAACCTTGGTAATAACCACTAACATCAGCCACATTTGAAAAAGTTCCATCTCCATTGTTTCTCCACAGCTCATTGTATTTCCACTGAACGCTACCCCCTCTACATTTGGCAATAAACATGTCAATATCTCGGTCATTATCATAATCAATCCAAACAGACCCATAGTTACCTCCTTCTTGAACACCAGGATATGGAGCTAGCTCATACGCCACCCCCCCTATGCCTGAAGGAATCCCATCATCACTTGGGCCTTGAAAAAACTGTAAATTTCCAGCCCCGTCATTAATATAATAGACTGTAGGCTGCACATCATGACAAACAAAAGCGTCTAGATGGCCATCATTATTGATGTCTACAAAATTGGATCGTTGAGAAAAAACATATTCAGAACCAGAAATTTCTGTATAAGACGTGCCGTCAGAATTTGCCTTCATAAATGTGACCCCGCTGCCTCCGCCATAAAGCAAATCATTATATCCATTTCCATCAAAATCTCCAGCAGCTAGACTCCACCCAGGAGTGTTGTCAGCATGTGAAGTTTCAATGTTTACAAGGTTAAATCCAGCGCCTTCCCCCAGCTGATAGTGAACGTTTATACTAGTTGATTGAATTGAAACCAAGTCATCTAGTTTGTCATTGTTCATATCAACCAAAGCTCTTTCTGAACCGCTAGAACCAACAGAAACTGCTGTAAAATCAAACGGAGGTGGAGGCGGAGGATCATTCTCTATAAGCTGAAATTCAAAACTCTGATTATCCCAATGATTATCCCAAGCGATATAGTAGCTTTCCCCAACATATGCATAGAAAGAAGAGAAAGACAAATAACTGTCCGCCACATCATCATTTCCTGCGACACAGCTAAGATCATCACAACCCCCATGATAGACATGAAATCTTGTATCAAGACCATCATTAGCTTCAAGATCAGATGTAACAGTAGTTAGATAATTGTCTGTTGGTGTATATATATACCATTCGAGATCTCCATTGGTTGCATCATATTCGCTGCAGTTTGATGAAAAAGACTCACCATTTATATTTTCTACGTAATGGGTTCCAGGCCCTATTGTAATAGGATTAGAACAAGAATCTCCAGCGCTACCTTGTGAGAAAACAGGAGAAAAAGTTAAAAAAGCAAGTACAATCAATATTAATTTTTTCATAATAAAGGGGGGTTAGTTACAATCTATATCTAATGATGTTATCCATTCTTCAATTAAGTCAACAGCCTCTTGATGCTTAAGAGTTCTTCCAATTAAAGGCATTCTGTATTCTTCTTCAACAGTTTCCATTCTAAAATGGAGAACTGATCTATCGAAATTGCCAGGAGAAACAATTAAATCTGTTCCATTTCCTAAATCTGTATCAGGCTCTAGACATACGCCTAAATTAGCCAAATCTTCTGTTGAAACAAAATCAAGTCTTATTGGTCGATATTCACAATGAGTGTTTTCTGAATGACAATGAGCACAATTTATCTCTAAATAAGACCGAACTCTTAGCTCCAATGAATTTGAGGGGTCTGTCCAATCAACCAATGTTGATATGTTTTCCGGAGCGTTTTCCAGGTATCCATATGATGTCCATTTTTCTATTTGATTCATAGAGTGGTCCCCATAATTTAAAATCTTGTTTAAATTCATTGGCTTGACTCCGGTGGGTGTATGAATGTCAGAAATTTTGTGACAAGTAGCACATTCTGAGCCACTGGGGATTCTATAGTTAACTGTGCTGGTTATATTATTTTCCGTCCATTCTATTTCAAAGGAGCTCCCGTCCAAGTTATAAACAGCCTCATTTTGCGCATCATTCCAAATATAATCTGCAAAAACCCAGCCCTCATCTTTCTTGATCATTAGCCTTGTTTCAATGTTTTTTCTCACATTTTCAGGAGCGACTCCATTATAGGAAAAGTTTTTGATTAAAACCGTGCCTATTGGGAAATTCAATATTTCAGAATCACCGATGTAAAAAGCACTTTGTTCTTCGGGCATCCATATAAAACGATCCTTTTTTGCATAGTCTGTAAAAAGAGGATTAATTAATTCATAGGGAAGGACACCATATACAGGAGAAAGATTTTTCATTTCTCCCTGAAAAAAATTGTATTCAGACAAATTTGCATAGGGCATTGCCCCAAGATTAAAATATACGGGAGAATAAGCAATATGCACATATTCTTCATCCATTGAACAATTAAAAAAAATTGCTGCAGAACACAACAAAGCAACAGCCACTATTCTATTAAAAAATTTCTTTCTCAAAACGTTTAATGTGGCCTAAAAATACAAAATCTAATTTTGGCAGGGATATATTTTAAAAACCAGAGAAGAAAACAGAATATAATGCACTATCCAATTATTAAACGAGCTATTCTATTTGTTGAAACGCTGGTTATTAATTCATAGGATATTGTACCGGCTGATAAGCACAAATCTTCAGCAGTATGAATCTCGTCAAAAACAGTTACTTGATCTCCTTCTTTACAGCTAATATTTGAGACATCTACCATAATAGCGTCCATACAAACATTGCCCACAATAAACGCTTTTTCCCCATTTATAAAAACAAATCCTTTTTTATTTCCAAATGCCCTAGTGATGCCATCAGCATGACCAATAGGCACTGTTGCAATCTTTTCATTTTTTTGGCTAATGTGTGAGCGATTATAACCAACACTTTCTTTTTTGTTTATAACATGAATTTGTGAAATAACAGATTTTAATCGATGAACAGGTAAGAACTTAATTTTAGAGGTTCCGCTAAAACCATACAGACCTATTCCAGATCTAACCATATCATAATGAGCATCAGGAAAATTTATTAATCCAGAAGTATTACAGATATGCAGCATAGGGGTATATCCTAGTTTGGAAATAATATCTGAGCTCATGGCGCTAAATAATTCAATTTGAGTTTTTGAAAATGAAGTTTCAGAAAAATCTTCACTTGCCGCCAGGTGAGAATAAATACTTCTGACAAGAATATTGTCGGATTTAAGAAGCTTAGAAACAACAGCAGGCAAATTATCTGAGTTAAATCCAACTCTATTTAATCCCGTGTTTAGTTTTATATGTACAGGGTGTTTTTTCAAGTTCTTTTCCTTAAAAAATTTTAGAAAAGTCTTTAAAATACTAAAAGCATACAGGCTTGGCTCTAGATCAAATTTGACAATCTCTTCTATTGAGTTTGCCTGAGGAAGCAACACAAGAATAGGTGTTTTTATTCCTGCTTTTCTTAAAAGTATTCCCTCAGAAGCATAGGCAACAGCAAAATAATCTATATTCAGCTCTTCAAGTTTTTTTGATATAATTAAAGCGTCACTTCCATAGCCATTGGCTTTTACAACAGCCATTAATTTTGTGGTTCTTTTTGAAAGCAGCGACTTAATATGAAAAAAATTTTTCTCTAGGGATTGTAAATTGATTTCAAGAACAGACTGTTTAGCGTTGGTCATTTTTTGCTCTTTTTCGGGACGAGGCTATTAGGTTCAGAAACTTTAATTTGATTTATTTTATTGTTCATTCGTTTAAAGAAGGTGGCTCTGCACAAAGGCTCATACTCTTGTTCCTGCCCCAGCATAATTAGTTCATCATTTTTAGCTTTTCTGTAACTATATTGTGCAAGACCTCCAGTTTTTGAGCAAATTGCGTGAACTTTAGTCACATATTCTGCTGTTGCCATTAGGCCTGCCATTGGCCCAAAGGGCCTCCCAGTATAATCCATATCTAATCCAGCAATAACAACTCGAACCCCGCTATTTGCCAATGCATTACACACCTCGATTATTTCATCATCAAAAAACTGAGCCTCATCAATTCCAACGACATCACATTTTTTCGCGATATTATATATTTCACTAGCACTTGAAACAACCTTGCAATCAATTTTATTTTTATTATGGGAAACAATCTTTGATTTTTTGTGCCTGGTATCAACAGTTGGCTTGAAAATTGCCACTTTTAGTTTGGCAAATTTTGCTCTTTTTAGACGTCGAATTAATTCTTCAGTTTTTCCTGAGAACATAGACCCACAGACCACCTCAATCCATCCAAATTGTTTGCCATATTTCAAAGTGTTTTCAAGAAACATTTTGTATTTTTAAAATTACAGATTGAGTTAAATAAATTGGTTTAAAAAAAATAAATTTAATAAAAATCAAACACCTATTTCACCTAAATTAAAATAAATTATTTTTTACACGCAATGAGTAAGCTATATATTGTCCCGACACCAATAGGAAATTTACAAGACACAACCTATAGAGCAGTTAAGACGCTCTCTGATGTAGACTTAATTTTGGCTGAGGATACAAGAGTTTCAAAAACACTTTTAAAACACTACGACATATCTACGCAGATGATTTCATATCACATGCATAATGAACACAGAAACACACAGGGTATAATTGAAAAATTAAAAAACGGGACCACTATAGCAATTATTAGTGATGCGGGGACACCAGGAATTTCTGACCCTGGTTTTTTATTAATAAGAGCTTGCATAGAAAATGAGATTCCTGTTGAATGTTTGCCTGGAGCCACAGCATTTGTGCCAGCGCTTGTTCAGTCGGGAATTCCCAGCGACAGATTTCTTTTTGAAGGATTTCTTCCTCATAAAAAAGGAAGAACAAAAAAACTATCTCAACTTGCAATGGAGAACAAAACACTTGTTTTATATGAATCTCCACACAGGCTACTAAAAACATTAGAAGATTTATGTGAGCATTTTGGAGAGGAGACTATGGCGAGCGTTTCAAGAGAATTAACTAAGATTCATGAAGAAACAAACCGCGGAACATTATCATCAATTAAAAACCACTATAGCAACAAAAAACCAAAAGGAGAAATTGTTATAGTAGTTGCCTCTAATAATTAACATATGACAAACAAAGTAACTACAAAATGGACTCAGGGAATGAAGTTTGAAACTATTGGCCCAAACGGAGTATCGCTAATTTTAGGCTCTTCATTAGAAGGAGACAATGAAAAGGTGGCCAGCCCGAAAGCATTAATGCTTTCTTCTTTGGCGACATGTTCAGCAATAGATGTTGTTTCTATACTAGAAAAAATGAAAGTGAAATTTAGTGATTTTAAAATCAACACTATTGGCAGTTTGACAAAGGAACATCCAAAATACTACAACAAAGTTACCATCGAATACTATTTTTATGGCGAACAGCTGGATAAGAAAAAAATTGAAAAAGCAGTTAACCTATCTATTACGAAATATTGTGGGGTAATGGAGATGTTTAGATCATTTGCAGAAATTACAACAGAAATTCATTATAATTCATAGGATTGATGATTTGGGAAGCAGAAAAAGAGCAGGACAAGACTAAAATTAAAACACTACAGGACCAGCTTAATGTAAGCAAGCTAGTGTCCATTTTGTTATTAAACAGAGGAATAGACACTTTTGATAAAGCAAAAAATTTTTTTAGACCTTCTTTGGAGGATTTGCACGATCCTTTTTTAATGCAAGACATGCAAAAGGCAGTTGATAGAATTCAGCAAGCTATTAAGGAAAACGAAAAAATTCTAGTTTTTGGAGACTATGATGTTGACGGAACCACTTCTGTTGCCCTAGTTAGCTCCTTTTTAAACAAACATATAAGCCGCACAGTTTTAACATATATACCTGATAGATATAGCGAGGGCTATGGAATTTCTACAAAAGCTATTGATTTTGCCAAAACCAATAATGTTACACTAATTATTGCTTTAGACTGCGGCATACGAGCAGTAGATAAAGTAGAATATGCTAGGGATAAAAACATTGATTTTATTATTTGTGATCATCACACCCCCTCTAGTGAAATCCCAAAAGCAATAGCTGTTCTTAATCCTCTTAGAGAAGATTGCAAGTATCCTTACAAGTCGCTTTGTGGCTGTGGAATTGGCTTTAAGCTCATACAAGGGCTAAACTCTTTTATGGGTAAGACTATAGACGACATAAAAGAATATTTAGATTTAGTTGCCCTTGCAATTGTAGCCGATATTGTTGAATTAACTGGAGAAAACCGCGTCTTATGTTACTATGGGCTTCAGCAAATAAACAAGTCTCCAAGAGCGGGCCTAAAAGCAATTATTGATACCCTTGAAAAAGAAATAATAACAATTAATGAATTAGGGTTTTATCTTGGCCCTAGGATTAATGCTGCAGGTAGAATGGATTCAGGAAATTTAGCAGTTGAATTATTAATAGAGGAAGACTTAGACAAGACTACAGGTTTGGCAGAGAAGTTAAATCAATTAAATATAGAGAGAAGAATCTTAGACAAAGAAACAACTCAAGAGGCAATTAGTCAAATTAAAAAACACAAGAATGAAGCATCTAGCGCTACTGTAGTTTGTAATCCTGACTGGCATAAAGGAGTTATAGGAATAGCAGCATCGAAACTAATGGACACTTACTACAGGCCAACGATTGTGTTTACTGAGAGTAATGACCTTTTTGTGGGGTCAGCAAGGTCAGTAAATGGATATAATATACATGCAGCAATTGAGAAATGTAAGGAGTTCCTTGTAGAATTTGGAGGGCATAAATATGCAGCAGGAATTAAAATTAAAAAACCCCAATACAAAGACTTTAAGAAAAAATTTGAAGAAGTGGTAAGCAGTACAATTGATAAAAGCATGACAAGTAAAAAAGTTGATATTGAAGGCGAAATAGCGTTGAAGGAAATAACCCCAAAGTTTTATAGGATACTAAAACAGTTTGCCCCTTTTGGCCCGGGAAATAAAACCCCTATATTTAGTGCTAAGAATTTACGTGACACGGGCTATGCAAAAGTTGTGGGCCAGGACAACACGCATCTAAAATTTAATTTAACACAACAAAATAGCTCAACAATATACAATGCAATAGGTTTTGGCCTTGCAGGAAAATATCCAACTATTTTGAACAAGAAAATTTTCAATGCAGCATTTACAGTTGATGAAAACCACTGGAATGGAAAGAAAAATATTCAACTAAAAGTCGTAGACATAAAAAACTAATTTTTGGAAAACAAGCTAGACCCATATGCGGCACTTAGGTACAGAGAATTTAACATATTCCTGCTTATTCGATTTATTTTAGTTATTGGTTGGTCAATGCAATTTATTATAGTAGAATGGGAAGTATATAGTTTAACCAAAGACCCGCTCTCATTAGGATTAATTGGATTAGCTGAGGTTATTCCGGCGGTTTCAATGGCTTTATTTGCTGGACATATTGTTGATCAGAAGGAAAAGAAAAAACTATTCGTATATGTCATTTCAGCATTTCTTCTAGTTGCAATAGGCTATTATTTTATTACTAGCCCCTATGTGTATTCTACATATGCTTCCAATGAAATTCTAATAGGAATATACCTGTTAGTTTTTATTGGAGGCTTTGTTAGAGCCTTTATTGGCCCGACAATTTTTTCTTTAGTTGCCCTTATTGTGCCAAAAAAAATATATCCCAATGCAGCAACATGGAGTAGCTCTACATGGCAATTAGCAATTGTGGTTGGTCCGGCTTTTGCAGGATTCTCCATAGCATGGATTGGCGTTCATGCTTCAATGGGATTTGTGCTTGCCGCTATTTTGGCAGGGCTAATGTTGACAGTATTTATTAAGAAAAAACCAATACTTAACCCAAAAATTGGTGAACCTATTTTACAAAGCCTCAAAGCCGGGCTTTCTTTTGTTTACAAGACAAAAGCAATTTTAGTGGCAATTACTTTGGATATGGTAGCGGTATTATTTGGAGGGGCGATAGCTTTATTGCCAATCTATGCGCAAGACATATTAGAGGTTGGATCGCAAGGCTTTGGAATACTAAGAGCTGCTCCTGCTGTTGGCTCTGTGCTCATGATGTTTGCCTCAGCATATATCCCACTAACAAAAAGTGCAGGCAGGAAATTACTTATAGCCCTTTTTGGTTTTGGGCTTTCAATAATTGCCTTTGGAGTTTCTTCTGTTTTTTGGATCTCAGTGATCGCCTTATTTTTATATGGAGTTACTGATGGCATCTCGATGATTATCAGACAAACCATATTGCAGCTTAAAACCCCAGACGAGGTTAGAGGAAGAGTTGCTTCAGTGAACTCAATTTTTGTAGGTTCATCAAATGAGCTTGGGGCTTTTGAAAGTGGGCTAACAGCAAAACTAATGGGAACTGTACAGGCAGTTGTCTTTGGAGGCGTGATGACAATATTAACTGTTGGATTTACATCAATTAAATTTCCAGATTTTAGAAAACTAGATTTAACAGAAGACATGAACGAACAAGGAAAGACCCCTTTTTAAAACTTCTTTAGAGAGAGGGAGTTTCCATCAAAAACAGCATAGCTGAAGTGTGTAACCCAATCACCAAGATTTATGTATTTTGAATTACTATTTAATTCGATTTCTAATGGAATATGCCTGTGCCCAAAAACAAAGAAATCATAGCGCTCATCCTTTAGTTTTTCCCTACAATATTGTGTTAGCCATTCACTTTCTTCTCCATTGAACTTGAGATCCTCTAAGGAAGATTTTATTCTGTTTTTATTAGACAAGTATTTCCCAAGCTTTATACCCCAGTCTGGATGCATGCATCTAAAACACCAGTTAAAAAAGGAGTTTCTAAAAATCTTCTTCATTCTTTTATACGACTTATCCCCAGGTCCTAGGCCATCACCATGACCCACAAAAAACTTTTTGTCATTTATAACAAATACTTTAGAGGCTTTGTATACGTTTAGATTTAATTCTTTTTCAAAGTAATTCTTTAACCACATGTCGTGATTTCCAGCAAAGAAATGTATTGGGATCCCTGAGTCAGAAATTTCTGCAAGCTTTCCTAAAGTTCTTGTAAATCCTTTTGGCACCACCTCTTTATATTCGAACCAGAAATCAAAAATATCACCAACTAAAAAAATAGCATCAGCATCTTTTTTAATGGCGTCTAACCATAAAACAAATTTTTTTTCACGAATTAAACTTTCTTCAAAATTTGGAGCACCTAGATGGCTGTCAGATGCAAAATAGATTTTCTTGCCTTGTGTAAGTTCCATATTATATTGCTTTCAAATATACTTAAAGATTAATTATCCGCAGCAAACCACTCAGAAAAAGAGGTGTCTGTCTCTTGAAGCTTTAGAGAGTGGAGCTTTATATTTTCTGGCAGCGCATTGCTAATTTTATTAGCTATATCAATAATCATGCCTTCGCTTGTTGGCTGGTAGTTTACTAGAAGCACTTTGTGTCCTTGACTCTTTAATGTTTTAGCAAGCTCAATGTGAGGAGTGTTTTGATTAAAGATTATTGAATGATCAAAATTCCCAATCACTTCTTTTTTAACAATTGATTTCAAATCAGAAAAATCAATCACCATCCCATATTTAACATTATCTTTTTCTTTAATAGGCCTGCCAATAACGGTTACATACAATTTATAGCTATGACCATGTACGTTTTTGCATTTACCATCATATCCGTACAAAGCATGCCCAGCTTCAAAGGTGAATTTCTTAGTGATTCTTATCTTACCCATCTTATGTGTCAAATTTACATTTTTTCAGAGGATTAATTCATAACAATAGAATGGATCTTGGCTTTGGCTGGGAAAATATACATTTTCTAGCCTAACGTAGCCTCTTTGCTGATAGAATCTTTGGTTTCTTTTATTTTGAGAAAAAGTATCTAAGCGTATTGACTCATAATTGTTTTGTCTGCCATAATTTTCAGCAAAATCCATTAATTTTTGGGCATACCCCTCTCCTTGCATTTTGGGATCAACAGCAAGCCTATGAATATATAGATTATTGCTAGTAATTGTCAACCACGCTATTGATTTATATTCTTCATCCATATTAGGAGTAATGCTAATAGACCCAATTGTTTTTTTATTTTCAGAAATTATATACAACCAATTATTTGCTAGATCATTTTCAAAAGTTTCTTTGTTGGGATATTCCTCGCTCCACTGAAAAATCCCTTTAGAAATCAGGTCTAACGCACAAGCGTTAGTGATAGACAATACTTCCTGAAGATCCTTTGACTTTGCCTTTCGTATACCCATAGTAAATGGTTAATAAAAAAACAAATTTAAGATTAATTAGATTTCCAAATAGATTATTTTTGAAATATGAATTTGTTCCTTTCGGCATTTATGATTTTTGTGTTAAGGCTAATTGACCAGGCTTTAACAACAATTAGAGGACTTGTAGTAAGTAAAAAACCTTTTTTGGGAGCATTTATAGGCTTAGTAGAGTCAGCAATATGGATAATTGTTGTTTCTAAAGTAATTAATGATATTGATGAACCCATTTTAATTTTTGGGTATGCGCTAGGTTTCGCAGCAGGGACAGTACTGGGCTCGTATATTGAAAGATTTATTGGAATAGGGAGTACTGTTGTAAGAGTCTTTTCTTCTGCAAACTCACCTAGTGTAGCAAAAGCCTTAAGGAATAAAAACTTTTTAGTTACAGTAATTAATGGGGAAGGAAGAGACGGGGCTGTTACTATTTGTTGGTGCATTGTCCCAAGAAGAAAAGTACGAAAGGTTTTGGCAATAATAAAATCTGTTAATCCAGACGCCTATGTTACGACAGATTTTGCAAATCCCACTTCATTAAGAAAATAAATGGGGATGTAGCTCAGCTGGCTAGAGCGCTTGACTGGCAGTCAAGAGGTCGTGGGTTCGAGTCCCATCTTCTCCACTACACCTAATCAGTTATAGTAGCAATATATTTATCTAAAGTTATAAAAAAAGTGGCAACTATATGGCAACTCATTTGGCACTTATTAAAAATCAGAGTTTTGTTCAAATGATTGATTAATCAGTTCCATAAAATAATCTATCTCTTCCAGACTTGAAATTTTCACTTCAATATCAC
>Ga0066852_10000852_pt1 | contig 12866 bp, 22 predicted proteins | sample ETNtaG_27_FD_67283 | JGI IMG/M metagenome (GOLD analysis project Ga0066852, IMG submission 67283) | Marine microbial and viral communities from oxygen minimum zone, Eastern Pacific Ocean - ETNP201406SV63 | ecosystem: Environmental > Aquatic > Marine > Oceanic | place: Pacific Ocean: Eastern...
AATCAGCCGCATTTATTCCCGCAGAGAAGGTACGTTGTATTTGCTCAGCGGCAGTCTTAAAGTCTAATCCTGATATAGCCGCTACGTTACCAGTAATCTCCATTATTTCTGCTAACCCTTTAGCATCACCAGCTACGGTAGCCAGGTTACCCGACCCTGCCGCAATTTGATCTAGAGAGAATGGAACTGTCGCCGCATATTTGTTTAATTCTTGAAATGCTTTAGAACCTTCTTCAGCACTACCAAACAAATATTTGAATCTTAAATTTAATGATTCAACTTCGTGACCTACTTTAATAAAAGATTTAATAATTTTAACTGCACCAACAGCCGCCATGGCTCCCATTGCAAGTTTGGCCGCTGAACCTAAACTAAAAGTACTTTTACTAAGTTTATTAACACTATTATTAAGTCTTCCAAGTGCTTTTTCGTTTTTAGTTTGTACGTCAATTAATAATCGTTGTTTGGCATCAGCCATTATCTATGTTTCCTCCTAGGCCGTTGTGGTTGTGTTATTTGTTGTTGTCCCATAGTTTTTTTACTTGCATTATGCTCATACAACATATAGCCAGCCCACAATTCAATTTCCAGTGTCGTCATTTGCAATATTTCCTCGACAGACTTATGCAATCTGTCTGCCAGCATCATTACAAACCTTAACTCCGCACTGGATTCTATTTTTTTGCTAAATCTACCTGTGTTGCAGTCAGTTTAGCATTATTAATAGCACCCGCGATCTTAACTATTAAAGTTGGATCGGCTTCATTCATCAATTTAATTCTATCAGCATCTTGAAATAAAGGTTTATTATCTTTATCTCTTGCTTTTTGAATAATACTTTCTACTAAGGCTTCAATTGTAAGTCCCTGTGATTGCAAAGAAATTATTTTGCTTTCAATTGTTAATGGATAAGTTGTTCTGAAATAAATGTCAGTGTCCAACTCTTCCACGTGAAGTTTTTCTAAACCCCCGCCTATTGATGATTGATAGTGTTTTGCTATCTTATCTGTTATACTCATTCATATCTCCTTATTTTATTGTTGTCCTTATACTTGGTCCGACTACACCCCCAGGTGCTTGACTACTTCTACCGTGTTCTAAAGCATGGCCGTATGGTTGTCGATTAGATATTTTATATCTTTTCTTACTTCCAGTTATTCTCCAACTTCTTTGAAACAGGCCTGAACGTACAGGTGATATTTGTCTGACCGCATTAAGCAAGGCCGCACTAATAGATCCCACTGTTTTATTAACATTGTCATCTACTTTTTTAATAAGTGCTCTTGCATTAAAGCTAACCTTCATTTGATGTTATCTCCTTACAGGTCAGCTTTTGTTATCGCACCTGTGAACTGCACTGCCACTTCTGAAGTAACTGCTCCATCCAATCCTGTATCTATAGAATGTGATGTTACAATAACTTCTCCTGATAATTTAATACCAGTACCTTGTCCTGATGGGTATAGTTCTAATGTTGCCGCGGCCGCCCCTGGTCCAGAATATAATGCTAATTGAGCGGCATCATCATCTCTCCAAAGTAGGCTTAAAGTTCCAGTAGCACTTGTTAACCCTGGTAGGTAAGTTCTTGCGGAACTCCCTAAAACAGTAGTTTCATAAGCATCGCCAGTATTACTAATACCAAATGCTGTAATTGAAGCTACTAATGTTGCTGAGCCACCAACGTCAAATTTTGCAACGCCAGAATGCCCCGAATAAACGGCTGTATTTGTTGCCATTATTCATCCTCCTTATTATTATTATTAATTACATCAGCTTCAGCCTTCAGTATTTTAATTCTTCTTCGCTGTCGCCAATGTGGTTTAGTTTGGATTTCTTTCTGTGGCTTTTCAGTCACAACAGGTTTTTTAAATTTCCAGCCTGATCTTAAATGGTCTTGAACTTGTGGGTTCTCAACTATTTTAGAATTCCCTTGTTTATCATACATTTGTATCGCCATTATGCATTACCTCTTTTATATACATACGTAACTGTAAGTGTTAAATTAACTTGCCCAATTGGAGCAACTCTTTCAATTACTTCTATATTTGTTATATTTGAATTTACGTAATGTGTAACTGTATTATCCGCTGTTATATTACGATCTCTGCCTTCGTCCTCAAGTTGTTCTTCCACTCTCTCGATTACATTATTACGAATTGTATCTAATTGTGTGCCCCTAACAAAACAACGTAGTTCAACTTCTAATGTACCTTGTCTTTCAGCTAAACTAATATCTTCTCTTTCTTCTTTGCCACTAACAACTAAAATAGCAGGAAATTGTGTAATTGCTAATTTGTCAAATTCAAAAAACTCTCTTGTAACCAAAGCGGGTGCTGGGTTACTCATATTTTGTAATTGTTCAACAATATCTTTAGCTATGTTTTCTCTAGCACTCATATCTTGTTTATCTTACGAGTCGATTGAAGTGTGTAGGTTTTTTCTCTGATGCTGTAATGTCCCCACTGCTGTCGTAATCGTATTTGACTCCTAATCTTAAAATTTTATCAAATTCTGTTTTGTATTCTTGTCTATAATAAGCCATTTTTTCTCTGAATACATCGCCGTTAGGATCAAACGTAGATAAGCGTGGATACACATAATAGCCTAATACATGATAGACTGCCGCTCTTGTCCATTGGCTGTCTTGTAATAAGCTGTCTTCCATTTCTGCAACGGAACCTGTAGAAATATCATATCGTCCATAACCTGCTCTAGGCCACCATTCGATTTCAATATCTCTTTTTATATCTGCTGTGCTTAATGCATGGAGATCCGAAAAATCTTGGATTCCATAATTTTTTATGTCTGGTTCGTACTGTTCTAAGTCCGAATCTGCTGAGTAGTTAGCCACTTATAGTCCTCCTTATTAAGTGATGTGCAAGTCCTTCTTGCTGTTTTTATTTATTGGAAATTTGGAAATATAAAACACTAATGAAAAAGGCCCTATATTATTATTAGCACATATGATGAACTTGATTCCAAATGTATTCAGTTCTTGTTCTATCTTGTTCATGAGCAGTTGGAAAAGTTTTTGCTTGTTGCAATAATGTATCAAGTTCATTCTTATTATTAAGTTGTATGTTATTTCTACATATTATAGGTTGATGCGCCATATGGTATAACTTAAAAGTATGTTTAGCAGTATGTTTAGCATCAATGCTAACAATAACTTTTTTACCTAACCATGTGCTCCAAAGGGCAGGATGATAGCAGGATGTTACTATAAATTCATAATCATTAACTATATCTATAAATTCTTGCAAACTCTTAAATTCATTATCAATATGTGCATCAAAATACTGTGAATGCCCTAATGGTTTTTTAGAAGCAGATATCCCTAAAATCTTTTTCGAATTTTTAATTTTATGTTTACCAAAAAGTTTATGCATACAAGAAACACACGGTCCATACTGTGAATATTTGTATTTTACTTTATCTCTCTGAAATACAAGTGGTTTCCAACATATGTTGGAAACCCGGCGAAACCAATCAATACTATCCTGATCTCCTCCGACTCCCCATAGAATAACTTGTTTTGGTTTTACTTTTCCATGCCCATCCAAAAACCAATTTATCCATTTCGTTTTCAGTCGACTGATTAGTGCACCACCTCCTACTATTACTACATCTGCTTTATCTTGATATTTAAAATGTTTGATATCAGCAATTTTATTTCCTAATTTTTCAAAATACAAATATGGTGCTGATAATAAATCACCTAAGTTTGTAGTATTACATCTATAAATGTTTAAGATTTTTTTCATAAAAAGAAAAGGCCCCATATTTCTACAGGGCCTTTAATGTATTTGAGCAAGAGGTTAAACCTCTTTATCAATTATTAGGATACAGTATTGTCTGTAACTACTTGAACTCCATAAGAGTCATGTAATTCAGAAACACCATAAACCGCTGTTGCTACAACTTCAGTACCTCTAATTGACTCATCTCTTTGAGTAGCAATTTTTAGGTCTGAACCTATTGCTATTGCAAGTGCATCACGTGCGAATACGCCGTTAACACAAGAAGTTGCAGAATCTTGTTCTACGTTACTTGTTTCGTAGATATCGATTCCAGCAATTCTTCCTACATAACCTTCTCTCATTGCATCATTAACAACACCTGTTGCACCTTGCGGTATAAACGTAGATGTCATTGTTTTCTTTAAGTTGTACAATGATTTAGGATTGAACACACCTACTAGGTTTCCTGGAACTCCAGCACCTCTTAATTTTGCTTGTGCGGCAAAAAGATGTGCGGCAGTCATTTCAGTTTGTGTGTCTGTTGCACTTCCTAGTGCATACGTAGAAAAGCCAGAAAACAATGCAGTTAAATCTGTATCTATTTTCTTAGCTATTGCTTCACCAAAAAGTCTTCCCATGTCACTAATAACGTTTTGTTTTGAATAATTCAAAGCAAGATCCGTTACAGTAGTCATTACACCTTTTTCTCCAAGTGTAATGTCAACTTTTGATGTTGTTACAGCAGTATTTGACAAGTCAGTTGCTTCTGCAACTGCCGCCGCCGCTGGTGTTGAGTAGATTGGTACTTGTAATACCATTCCACCGTTGTTTTGTGGGATTGTAAAGTTCTTAACAAGATTTCTCATTACAGAACGTTCAGCCGCCACAAATTGTGCTTCCGCTACTATTGATGCAATTAAATCATCAACACCACCGGATGCTAGTTTAGTTTCACTCGCCATTTTTTATCTCCTTTGTCTAATGGTTAGTATTATTGTATGCCTTGTTTTTTTCTGTACTCAGCATACACTTTTCTTTGTGCTGGATCTGTCATATCCAACTTGGAGATATCAACTGGGGCGATGCCTTCTGTTTGTGTGTTTGATTTGGAACCCGAGCCGCTGGGGCCTGCACTTAAATGGTGCGGGTTACTATCTAAGAATTCTTTAACCAAATTATCAACCGTTAATAATTCTCCAGATTCAGCATAACGTGGAGTTCCATTCTTATCCACAACTTCAACATCTCCAGCTTCATTCAATCTAACTTGGCTTTTTATCAACTGCGATATTTGTGCAGGCGAAATGGCTTTGTATTTGGCTGAGGATGAAATAATAGCATCATCAACTTTAATTGAATTTAACTGATTGTGTAATTGATTAATTCTTTGGTCTTTCTTTTCAGCAGTGTCCTTTAGAATCTTTTCAAATTCACCTCGTTTTTTCTGTTCTTCAAGGATACTATCTTCTTCCTTTTGTAACAAATCACGATACTTGCTAACATCTACTCCAGCATATTTTTTTAATACTCCTGCTTCTGTTTTTTTACGTACAGATGCCATTGCATCATTAAACTCGTCTTGAGTAAAAGTTTTCGGTGTTGATACCTCTTCTTGAGATTGGTTGTTAGTTTGGCTATATTGCTTACTAACTTTAGAGTCGTCTACTTTGTTCTCAATGGTCTGCGTAGCTTGGACTTCTGGATTGTTTGACTGTTCCATTTTCAGTTCCTCCTGTTGTTTGAGTTATTGTTATTTATTATTATATTTAAGTCGTTATGTATGTACGATAACATTATTGAATTTTTTTTAATCTTTTTGGATCTATAGAATACAAAGTTAGTAATTCAAGTTTTCTTCTGTGGACTAACCCTTTTATTTTTTGTAAAACTTTTCTTGCCCTAAACGCACTCTGTTGTGACTGCCAATCAATAGTTCTTCTGTTTAATTCAATGTAATCTTTAAAAGCATTTTCTAATGCTATGCTTACAGAAGTTTCAATTGCGGCACCGCCTAGTTTTCCTTTATATGGCATTTATAAATCCTCAACACATTGTCCTTGAAACCAAGTTATGGCTTTTTTATATTCTCTTTCTAATCTATAAGGATGACTATGTGAATATTTTATTCTATCAAATAATTCATAAGGATCATAAAATTCTGTGTCTTGTAAATCAAATGTTGTTGCGCCTTTATCAAATGTCATATTAATCAAAATTAATAACGCTCCAAGGCATTGCTCTACCTTGTGAGTTCTTTACTAAATCACCTGTATCTACAAAACTCGCCACTCTTAACATTTTGTAGCCATTGGAGGTAATCTTCTTTTGATAGACTTGACAAGGTCTTACTTCTCTGCCTTTTATAAAATACTTTGGCTTTAGGATTGACGGACCTTTTCTGTTTTTTGTGCCTGCCATCGCAATCTACCTCATTAATCATTTAAAAAGTATCCTCTATCCATCTATGTATTATATAACACAGACATACCATTAAAAATACAAATAGAAACAAGTTAATCATATTATTTCTTTATTATTCTCCTACAGCAGGTATATCTGTTGGTGCAAATATTCCAGTTTGCCATACTACAACTAATACAACAACTGCAATAACTCCTGCCCATATCCATTTATTTTTAAGCATTATTTTCTCCTTTCTAATTGCCCACCAATCCACCCAAGATCTTATAAGATCCTTCGCCTGACGTTTTGTCCGTCTTGACATTTTATCTATAAGTTTTTCAACTTTATAAATTCTTATTTTAAGACTTTTAATTTTGTGGTTGTGGTTTTTCATTGCTAATTGGATCTACAGTTTGAATTTTTATTTTATTTAATTCTTCTAACTCTTCTTCATCTTTAGCAAGTATTTCTTTGATTTTTTTATTGACTAATACTTGTGTTCCAGGATCTGCTAATGAAATATTCTTTGCTGTTTCTGAAACTTTTTTTAATATATCCATATCCATATTCTTATCTCTAATATTAAATGAAAGTGGATATTTTATTGAACCATTGAATACTTCTCCCGTCCAAGCCGCAAACAATCTCCATATTTGTTCTTCAGCAAGTTGTAAGTTCTTTGCTTTTTCTGATAGCTTAGAATCTAAAAGTATAAATTCTTGCGCCATTGCATATCCACTTTGCTGACGGGTTTCTTGCGTTCTCAATCCTGTCATCATTGCCATTCTATCAATTGCTTGTACTTTTTGGTCAATACTTTTTAATATACCATCAATACTCTGTCCGCCTGGTTGCAAAAGATAAGGACGAAGCCCAGCATCGGTTTCATTTGGTATTGTAATAATTGCACCGGCGCCGGCCGCCGCATCTACTTCTGGTGTTTTAACGAGTGACGGATGGTTTGTTAATCTTATAAGTTGTTCTGCTTCTGACCACTCATTATAGATCGCCATCGCCATAGAAGCGATTGAAGAAACGTCCGACACCCCTATTCCTCTAATTGGTGATCTATTTGCATATACAAATACAGCTGGAACTTTTCCTAATTCATTTGTCATTTCTTCAATTGGTACAATTTTATTACGATCAGTTGGAGTAACTGCATATAAAATAATTTTTTCAGGTGTGAATTCTCTTATATAATATTTTGTTGGTCTTCCATATGCTTGTTGTTCTATTTCTAATAATTTAAGATATTGTAATTCATATAACCCTGATTCAGTTCTTTTAAAACACCAATCCAATATGTTTTCTGGTGTATACAAATTTGCATAGCAACGTAAAGACTGATCTAATTCCTCGGCTCTTGTATTTGCATTTGATTTAGGTTTATCTAATAATACTAATACGTGTCCATAAACTGTACTCCATGTATTAACATCTCTCATAAATGAATCCCAAGTTCTTCCTTCAAAGTCAGCATCTTGTAAAAACATTTCTAATTCTGGTCTATTTTTTAATGAACCAAAATCTCTTTTAGGTTCATTTCTATATAAGAAGCTGTTATAAATGTGTGTTATACTTTTAACATGGTTGTCGTATGGCGTACTTGCTAAACGTTTTCCATATTCTTTATTACTTTCATAAACATAATTCGTTAGGTACTCACCTTTTGTCCATTCGTTTCCACCCAAATAACTTTTTGAAAGAAATTGCCAATGTCTATAATGAGTTCTATATTCTGGATGAACTCCTAGCTCAGTATAATTGTCGTGTAATGATTTTGGATCTTGATTTACTGTATAATCTGTCATTTTATTTTGCTATCCTTACTGACCAATTTACTTGTGGTTGTACATTGTATTGTCTTGTAATTGGGAACAAGTAACTTATACCATAACCTAATGCATCATTCATATGATCATGGCCAGAATCTTTATCTGGTTGTGATGTACCTGGTTTGTATATTTGTCTTTCTAAACAACTAATTAGTTTTTTACATTTAGGATGAATTAAGATTCCTCTCTCACCTTTACCATTACATAATTTTGAATTAACTGAATTTATTCTATCTCTAACTGGCATATGTTTATTGGGAGCTTTCACGATAAACCCCGCGTTGGCAAGGATTGAAATATCCGTACGTCCACCCGAACTAGATTTACGTGCTTTTGCAGATGGATCTGGGTAGGCAAATATTTTAGTTCCTGGAAATCTTGAATATATTTCATTTACTAATTCATCTGTATTACTTCCATACATTTCTATTTCATCAATAACAATTATTCTATTATTATCTATAACAAAACATACTGCCGACATTGGATCAATATTCATATCAATTGAAATATGAATCATTTTTTGTGGTTTATTAAATGTAAGTTCTTTTACATTTTCTGATCTCTTAAAACCATAATAAACTAACCCACTATATGTAACGAAAGTGGCCTCAAATTCTTGTTCAAACGTTTTTTTATCTAAATCTCTTCTTGCTTCTTCTATTTCTTTTTGATCTACAAACGTCCCCTGAATTGTTGTGAATGTGTGGCTTGACCAACTATCATTTGTTGTATCTTGTCCTTCTTGATATAAATCATATAAAAAGTTTCCAACTCCTTTTGGAGTTCCTATAAACAATGCTTTTCCTTTAGAATCTGCAATCGCAGGTCTTAAAACTTCTGTCCATGCTTGTTGTGGAATATTAGCAACTTCATCTAATACTACAAAGTTTAATTTAGGAGATCCCCGTAAGTTTTCAAACCCAGCTCCGTCTGCACCTTTTAAGCATATTTTACTATTATTTTTTAACACAATAGATAATTCCGCTTCATTTATTTTTTTAACCCAATTTAATTTGTTTAATCTTGTTTTTAATTGATCCCACCAAACCATTTTTGCTTGTCTGTAACTTGGCAAAATTGCCCAGCATATTTGCTCTGGAATTCTAGCATGATAACATATTTCTCTAATAGCTAAAGTTGTTTTGCCGAATCTTCTTCCTGCCACAACTGTTCTAAATCTAGTTTGGTCTTGTGCTACTGATTTTTGTGGTACTGATAGTTTCATTATTCTTTATCTTCCTCCCACGGTAATGGTGTTGTATTTTCTTGTGCGTTAGGGTCATCTTTTTGATCTAAATAATTTCTTCCTAACCAAATTTGCATACGGGTGTCACCGGCTAAGGCTTTTTCAAACTGGGCAGATCTTAGACTTGCTTTTCCTTTTGCTCTACCTTCTTCTATAACTTTATTAAATCTTCTTTTAACACCGTCACCAGTCATACCTATAATGTAACCTATTTCCGCATAGGTGCACATAGTAGATGCTAATCTCTTAATCATCTCCTGATCGTGTGTTTTATATTTCTTTCCTCTGTTATCTGGTACTATTCCCATTATTCTAATCCTTTATCTTTGCAGATAATTCTAAAATGTCTTACATCTGTATCGCCATTATCAGTTACTACTTTTACTTCTACTGGATATACATTGCCGGCTGTGCCTGCATTTACTCTAAATGTAACTTTTGTTGTTGTTGCTGAAACGTCTGTTGCGTGTGATGTTGGAAATGCTAATGGGCTTGCATCTCCTGAAATTGTTCCTAATGTAACTGTAGGTTCACCTGTAGAGTCATCTAAAATTGTGTCTCCTGTGTTTAAATAATTTGTAAAATCCAACGCATACTGGATATTGGCATCAGGGTCTTTAATAATATAAATTCCTAAAAAATCTTTTTTATAGCCCGTCAAATCAGACATTTATAGTATCCTTCCTTGTGGCACCAACGAATGCTGGTCGTTTAATTTTAAAACTTCTTGTTTCTTGTAAAACAGGAAACAATCTTGTTTCTGCCATAACTGTATTTAATCTTGTTTCTTTGCTTAATATAAATGTATTATATGGATCTGCATCTTTAGCTATACTACCTGTTGCACTAACGGTAGATGTTATTACTAACGTTGCTTCTGGTGGGCCCGCCGCTGTACGTGAAGCTACTATGCCTTCCTGTACATAATCAACTGCAACGTAGTCTTTTGCTACATAACGAGTACCAATATTGACATTTATTAATAATCTTGCTATATTACCTGCTACAATTCCACCTTCAACATAGCCTAATGCAACATAATCATCCTTTACGTAAGGGGTACCTATGTTAACATTTATTTGTAATACTGCTGTTCCTAATTTAGTAGCCATTTAATATGTATAGACTAATTAAACTAATCTATTGTAATTGTTAAATTGTTACTTGATATGGAAAATGTATCTCCGTCTCCTATCGTCTTTGAAGCAAGTAAGGCTCCATGGGCTAATAAATTCCCTGAACTTACTGCATCAAATATTCCAATATGAGTAATAGAACCCCAAGAGCCACCTGAAGCGGCTGAAAAAGTAATTGTTGAACTATTAAGTATTGAACTATTGTCTGCTCCTGCTGTGGCAGAACTCATTTTATTATCAATTTGTATTCTTGCATATCCTGAACCACTTACTTCTGTACCTGATGCTGAATCTGTTGGTGAAGTAGTGAATAATCCAATATATGCATTTGGAGCTGAATAAGATGTATTCTTAAACAATAAATCTAAGACCTTAAGCTCAGCATATGTGGAAAGTGCTGTCATAAAAAATTCCTCCTTAAAGGTTATTATTACGTAACGCTGTTATTTAATGATTTTTAGAAATAATAATATTATATTAGTATCAAATATGAACAAAGACGCTTTTGAATTTGGATGATTCAATTAAGGTGTAAATTGTTCCCACTCTTGCGTATCTTCAAGCCAACGATAAGCATTTGTAGTATCAGGTCTTGCTACTGGTGCATTCCAAACACCATTATTATCTAATGTCCAACTTGCATATGGTTGATCAGTTATAAAAGCATTACGAGCTGAATCATATGTATCACCAACTGCTGGATATTTGTTTCTAAAATTATTGTTATATGAACATTGTTTCCAAGTAGTATTAGTTCCATATAAACTTTTTAATAAATCAATTCCTTGTTGTTCATTTTCTGATCCATTATCATCTAATACTGCGTTTGCTATTACTAAAACTCGTATTACTTTACTATCGTTATCTAATTCTGCGAAATGTGCCATTATGCTGTGTATGTCCCCGTTCCATTATAAACTAAAATTGTATCTGAACCATCTGTTGAAACTGTCGGACTTCCTGATGTTGTTCCTGAATAACTTGAAGTAGGTATTCGTAATATAACTACTCCAGAACCACCAGCTCCACTATCATCTCCACTTGGGTGTCCACCTTCACGCTGGCCTCCCCCACCACTTCCAGTGTTTGCCGTTCCGTCTGTTGCGTTATCTGTTCCACCTCCTGATCCACCTCCACCAGTTCCACCTCTACCGTTAGAGGAATGATCGCCACTAGTGCAACCTGCTCCACCTCCACATCTTGTGACAGCGGATCCTGTGATTGAACTATCTAAACCATCACCACCATATCCACCAGTACTGTCTAATCCATCGGTGTTACCTGCTTCTGCGGCTCCTCCACCGCCACCTGAATATGTAGCACCTCCAGGTCCTGGACCTCCGTCAAATCCTTGGTTTGCAGTTCCGCTACCTACTGATGCGGCTTGAGCTGGTACACTTGTTCTCGAATTACCACCTCCAGATCCACCATCTCCACCTATGGTTGAACTAAAAGGATCACCTCCGTCATAGTCGTTGTTATTACCTCCACCACCACCACCAACGGTAGTAATGTTAGTAATATCTCCACCTGCTATGGATGATGCTGATCCGTTGTTTGCGGTATCAGCTGGAGTGCTCGATGAGGACGCTGATGCCCCACCTGCTCCAACTGTTATTGTATAAACTGTGCCTTCTGTAATTGTTAAATCAGTTTCAGTAGAAGCACCACCACCTGAAGATTCTGAAGCATACGAATTACGATATCCTCCAGCACCTCCTCCTGCTCCAACCCAAGCACCACCAGAGGCACCTCCAGCGATTACTAGGAAGTCTATTGCGTATGGTACAGCGTGTTCTTTGAAAACTAATTGTGATTTTGCAAATCCTAAAGGCATTTAATCTCCTTATGAATAATCTTTGGCCATGTTACCAAGATAGTTAGTTCCGTCGTTGAATATAGTTACAACGTCCACGTCAGCCGCTCCTGTTGAAAGTGTATGTGAATTACCAGGAAACTTAACAGCAGTTGATCCTGACGTCCCCCAGTCAGCAGTTCTATTGCCTCCTGATTGTGTGATAATAATAGTCACGGATTGACCTGTTGCTAAATTTGTAATATTAAATTCTGTGTTTGTTGCTAAAGTACACGTAAAGACCGTGCTTAATGAGCAATCCACAGTAATTGTGGAACTAGATGTTAAGGTAGCAATTTTTTCTCTGTATGATATTAGCTTACCTATTGCTGACATCATATCAGCGTCTGCTGTATAAAAAGCATATTCGTTTGTAATGTCTGATGTGCCTTCATTTGCATTAGCATAAAAAGCATAAGAATTTGTAACCGCAGTTGTTCCAGCACCACTTGTTTCAACACCATTTGCGTGATACTGATAAACATTTGGAATTGATATTGTGGAACCTGAATTTGGACTTGTCTTGGTCCAACTTGCATAAGTCGCGGCTCCTACATTTGTAGAAGATGAATCTGAAGCATTAAACGATATATCACCTGAATTACTTGTTCTAATATAAAGTCCTGCATAAGACCCACTTGCTTG
>Ga0066852_10000859_pt1 | contig 12820 bp, 9 predicted proteins | sample ETNtaG_27_FD_67283 | JGI IMG/M metagenome (GOLD analysis project Ga0066852, IMG submission 67283) | Marine microbial and viral communities from oxygen minimum zone, Eastern Pacific Ocean - ETNP201406SV63 | ecosystem: Environmental > Aquatic > Marine > Oceanic | place: Pacific Ocean: Eastern...
AGGTTGAGGCTATGCTGGAGGCGGCCCTGGATGCCGGTGCTCTGGGCGGCAAGATTAATGGTTCCGGTGGCGGTGGCTGTATGTTTGCCTACAGCCCTGAAAACGTGGAAGAGGTTGTCCTGGCCATTGAACGCTCAGGTGGAAAGGCCTATATAATCGACCAGGACACAGGGGTCTCATAGATGCCAATCTACTGGTGCAGGTAGCTCCATTCTCAATCGAGAACTATGATTTCACCATGAACGGGAGCAATAAATTCCAATGGATTCATCCCTTTTTCAACCATAACCTGTTTTAATTTTTGCGGAGGCTCATTTACCGGTTCCGTTGTTAATACAAATGTCCCCCAGTGAACACCTACACTCCGTTCTGATCTCACATCTAAATGAATTGCTACTGCTTCTCCCGGGTCCACATGAAAATTGCTCATGAACCACCGCGGATCATATCCGCCAATGGGAATTGCAGAAAAATCAAAGGGTCCAGCCTTTTCGCCAATTTCCCTGAACTGGTTAGAATTATATCCTGTATCGCCGGCAAACCAGAATTTAAATCCCTTATGCTCCACGGCCCATGAAGCCCATAGTGTATCAAATTCTTTAAAAACCGTTCGTTTGGACCAGTGCTGAGAGGGCAGGCAAGTGATTTTTACTCCTTCTACCAGGTCATCATCCCACCAGTCATATTCTTTTACTTCATAAATACCCTGCTCCTTGAACCACTGTTTCAAGCCTAAAGGCACGATCCATTTGGCATGATTACCAATTAACATTACTGTATTGTAATCAAGGTGGTCATAATGATTATGGCTGATCAGTACAAGATCGACCATGGTTAAAACGTCTTTATCAATAGCCGGCGGTGTATATCTTTTTGGACCCGCAAATTGAACAGGAGAACAATATTCGGATAATATCGGATCCGTCAGGATCAATTTCCCTTCCAGGACGACCAGCATGGTTGAATGCCCTGCCCAGACTGCAAACCGCTGCGGTGCATTCGCCAGATCATCCATAGTAAATACAGTAACATTCTTCTTTTTGATATCATCTACATCGGGACGGTCTTCCATGATCATATTTATCAGATCACCAAAAGACTTATTCTCTTTTTGATCATCCAGGTAGGGGTTTGTAAACCCCTCCCTTGTGTGGTGGGTTTTACTGGGATCATAATAGGGATTTGAGTTTTCTCCATAGGAGATACCCAATACCAAAAAACAGAGAATCGCCGGCAGCAAATTAGATTTAAACATGGGTTGAAATTATTTCAAAAACCTAATTAATCTGAGGCGCAATCGTAACCATGGTTGATTTAAAACCAGGTGTCTTGCTGCGCCGGTCCGATTGTGCCGAAATCAATACATTGCTTTCTGGAAAATAAGTGGCCACATTTCCAGGTGGAATATCAAAACCTTTTACAGCTACCCCTTCCATAGATCCAATATCATTTTCAATGGTGACCTTGTCTCCTTCTTTGAGACGCAATGCCACCATATCATTGGTGTTCATCAGCACGGTCCAGCGATGATTTACATTCCTGTAAGAATCATATTCCTCATAGATTATGGTATTGAATTGCCCCTCGCTGCGGATACTGGCCATCCGGAATTGCCCTTTTTCTCCATTTGGTTCTGGAATATTGACTGTTGTAAACAGGGCTTTTTTATCACCTGTGGCAAATCCCGGCTGGTGAAATGTCCGGCCTTCGATCTGGAATTCTTTCCTGATCTCATCCAGCGCTTTTATCTTTCCAAACCCGGGAATAATCCCGCCGATGGCATCACGGATATGCCGATGATTTTTCAAAGCAGAAAAATTCACCTTCTCATTTCCAACGACATCTTCCGCAATTGCAGCAATTATTTCCACCTCAGAACGAACATTATCCAGCCGAATCTGCCCACCATCACTCATACGTACAAAATTGAACATGGATTCCTGGGTGGTGGGTTGCTCTTCTTCATCCCTGGCTGCTACAGGAAGGATTAGAGTGTTTTGGCCTTTTCCAGAAAAATGGCCTTCGTTCAGCGTGGTTGTAAGAAAAACTTTAAAGGGAATATTCCCCAGGGCCTTGTCAGCAAAGACTGCATCCGGTGAAGCAGCATAGAGGTTGCCGCCCATTAAAAAGGCAAAATCAATTTCACCCCGCCCCGCCGCCTGCAGGCACGAAATAGTATCCATACCCGGTTTCTTTGGATAGGGGACATCCATTTCTTTTTCCAGGTTCATCAATATTTTTTTTCCCAATGACGGTACCACACCCATGGATCCCACCCCCTGGACATTGGAATGGCCCCGAAGCGGCAGCAACCCGGCATTTTTTCTTCCGATCATGCCCCGGAGAAGGGCCAGATTCACGATGGATTCCACATTCTCTACCCCATGCAAATGTTGAGTAATGCCCATACACCAGGCGAAGACTACATTTTCCGCTTGGACATAGAGTGCAGCCAGTTCTGTGATCTTGCTGCGCCCAACACCGGATGAGTGCTCTATATCTTCCCAGGGTGTAGCAAGAATATTCTCTGAAAAATTTCCGTAGCCGCTGGTGTAATGTTCGATATACCTTTGATCTATATGTTTTCCTTCTATCAAAACTTTGGCAATACCCTTTAACAGTGCAATGTCTCCTCCGATATGAGGCTGAACGTAGGTAGTTGCGATCTCATGATCACGTAAGACCATGGCCCGCCAGTCGCTGGGAACAGTGAATTTTACCAGTCCCGATTCTCGCAATGGATTAACAATAATGACCTTTCCACCCCGCCGCCGACAATGCAGGAGTTCTTTCATGAACCGCGGGTGATTGGAAGAGGGGTTCGCACCCATGACCCAGATCATGTCCGCATGCTTCAAATCATCCAGTATCACCGTGGCAGTGCCGCTGCCGATGGTTCCGCTCAGTCCTGCACCGGAAGCCTGGTGGCAGTAATAAGAACAGTTATTTATATTGTTCGTCCCCAGGACTCTGGCAAACACCTGCAGCAGGAAAGCCGCTTCGTTGGAAGACCTTCCTGAACTGTAAAAGAAGGTACGGTCGGGATCAGCCTGTTTTAGTGCCCTTGTCAGCCGGGGCAGAGCCTCCTGCCAGCTGATGGGCATATAACGATCATTTCCTCCGGTATTCCATAAGGGTGTATTAAGCCGGCCCAGACGTTCCAGGTTAATGGGCCGCATGGCTTTGAATTGCGTTATGGTATTATCCTCGAACAATTTCTCCGGAATCGGATCTTGTATATCCGTGAGCTGGGCCTGGATACTCTTTTTACAGATTTCCGGGAAACTGCCGGCCTCATTGACCATACCTCCCTTCTGACCGCCCATGCCCAATGCGCAGGTCTTGCATGTATTCCTGGAACGGACAGCATTGAAAAATTTCCTGTATCCCACGGTCCGGGCTGTCTTAAGGGAGCTGACTATGGAACTGAATCCGGAGACTGGCGGGCTCATACTATGTTTATAACTATTTTCTTCACTTTGGAAATTCTATTCAATAACAACCCGCACTGCAACCGGATCACTGGACTGCAGGTTGATATCCCGCGCTGTAAAGACCCAGTCATAGACGGCGGCCATGGTCTGGGAATTGATAACGATCTGGTTGCAAAAGAGTCCGTCTCCTGCAAGGGTGTCCCCGCTGGTATGTCCGGCTTCAATTAATGTATCCAGCCCACCGTCATCAAAAAGAGAGAAATATGTGCTGTCGTCCCACAAGGAGTCTGCAGTGACCACGTAAGATGTAAAACCGGCGATATCGATGGTCCCCAGACCATTCCCATCGGTGATCTGGGCAGTGATAAGGTATAAACTGTCTGCACCAGGGCCGGGGCGAACAATGGTATCCGGGGCGGTGGTATATAAAATAACCGGCGGGGGCCCAAAATCCACTTCCAGGATATTACTTTTCGATTTCAGACCCCAGTAATCTTCAACGGTAATTTGATAGAACTTTTCCGTAAGCACAAAAGGTGCCGTATAGGATGTATCCAGGCTGTTGGTGGAAAAAAATAAAATAGTATCCTGCTCCGTATTTTCCAGCCGCAGCATACTCAAGGTATAGGAAACAAAATCGGAGTCTGTATTTGTGGTCCATGAGAATTTATGCAGCCCATTCACTTCCTGGGTCGGGTTCAGGGTCACCGGCGTGGGGACAGCATCGATCAATCGATAGCCATTGCCGGTGGATGTATAATTGTAGATATCAATCACTTTCAGCCAGTAATAGTGCACCACACCTGGATTAAAATCTGTTGTAGTGTAACTGGTCACACTGGAGTCACTGATGGTGGCTATGGTTGTTTTCTGGCCGTTATAGGATTCCGAAATAAGGATCTCGTAGGCCTGAAGATCCGCTTCGGCCGAGGGTGCCCAGGTAATGGTCATTTTTGTTTGATTGTAGGAAATATTGACAATATTCTGCGCCTGGGGGGCAGAGTTGGAATTATCCACCACCAATGCTATAGGCAGAGATAGAGCTGAATTATCTGACAGATCAGTCGCAACTGCCTGCAACTGATACTCGTTATTTTCATAATGGGTGCTGTTCCATTCTACTGCATACAGTGTATCCACTCTTTCTCCCAAATATGCCAGCGTGTCATTGATTAATAATTCCACCCTGTCGATACCTTCATTATCCTTTGCGTAAGCAGTAATAATCACCATTTCACTAACCACTGACCCCGTAGCAGGGGTTAATATATATACATCAGGCGGCGTTGTATCTTTCTCTACCTTTGGTGGTTCACTGCAGTCCAACGAAATAAATACCAGCATGGGCAACAATATGGAATGTTTTTTCACACTTCAAATCTAACCAAGGTACTGTCATAAACAAAAAATAGGCTGGAAAAATACAGTCTTCCTTAGGGAAACTGTTGAATGAAATACTAAATTCCAAAATGGCATTTCTATTTATGTGGTCTATAAACCATGACGAATAATTTGTACAATTCAAAGGGAAAGTTCTTTTCAAAAATAACCTGGAAATATATTGGCTGGGCAGGTGCTGCACTGGTGATCTTTGGCTATTATCTCAATGCCAATGAACTTACATCCTCATGGCTGGTCTGGTTTACTGGGAACCTGTTTGTTGGTCTTTATTCGATCTACAAAAAGGCGTACTCTACTGCCGCTATGTCATTCATTATCATGGCTATGAATATTTACGGCTACCTGCAATGGATCTCATGACCTTTGCCCATCAGTTACCACCTGTATAACAGGCTAATGAAACCGCTTGTACCCACTGCTGATTTCCCCAAAAGAGATGATTTTATTTATCTGAATGCTGCCAACGTTGCCTTAATGTACGAGGGCTGCAGAACCGCCATCTCTGATTGGTATAACGATGTTGCATTCAATGGCAGTAACAATTTTAATGAATTAGCTGAAGCGGATGTTTTTGATTCAATTCATGATCTTGCAGCACAGTTATTTAACGTTAATCCTACTGATATTGCTGTTGGATCCAGTGCCACAGAATTACTTAGTTCCCTGGCTTGGGCCATTGCGCCTAAAAAAGGAGAAAATATTATCAGTACCGATATCGTGTTCCCCAGCACTGTATATCCCTGGCAGCGGGTTGCCAATGCTACTGGAGCTACTCTAAAACTTGCACAATGTAAAGACGATTATCTGGACCTAGATGATATAGTAAAACTTATGGATCAACAAACAGCGGTGGTTTGTATATCCCATGTAGAATACGGCAATGGACAGGTATTCGACCTGAAAAAATTATCTGATGCAGCACATGAAGCTGGTGCACTATTTATTGTTGATGCGACCCAGTCTGCCGGAGCCATACCCATTGATGGAAAAACAGGTTTTATTGATGCCCTGGTCTGTGGTGCTTACAAATGGCTTTGCGGTCCATTTGGCGCTGCTGTAATGTATATTAATCCTGAGTTACAGCATAATTTAGAACCAGGCCTTGTGGGTTTCCGCAGCCATAAACATATGTGGGACCTGGATCCCGGAAGAATTGAATATCCGGATACGGCAAAAAAATTTGAATTCAGTACTATGGCTTTTGGCTGTGCCAGAGGCCTGGAGGCTTCCATTAGCTATATATTGGATATTGGAGTAGAAACTATATGCACTCATAACCGTTTATTAACTGATCAGCTGATTGCAGGTCTTATAAAACAAAATGCCCGAATATTATCTCCAGTGAATGAAAAGGAACGATCAGCTATTGTAGCTGCAAATTTTGAAGGGTATGATTCAGCCGCTCTTGTTCAGAAATTAAAGGATCAACAGGTTTTTGTATCTCTCAGGGCGGATACAATACGATTTTCTCCCCATTTCTACAATACAAAGGAAGATATTGGAACCACGTTAGATCATATCGATCAGCTCTTAATAACAGAAAAATAGTCCATTATCGCAGATACCCTTTTATTTGCTGTAATTCAATACGTAATAAAAAATAGTTCCCTAAACCCTGCTGCACATGGCATCTTCTGTCAGGATCTAAGGTCACTGGGTCTAATAGGCAGTTTCCTGATTCTTTTTCCTGTAGCGGCAAATACCGCATTGGCAACTGCAGGGGCAATTGGCGGCAAACCTGGTTCGCCAACCCCGCCGGGCTGCTCCTTACTGTTAACAATATGGACTTCTACCTGGGGCATTTTATCTATACGTAATACTTCAAATTCATGAAAATTGCTTTGGGCCACCCCGCCCTTTTCAATGGTGATCTCTCCGTTTAGGGTCGCAGAAAGTCCATAAACAATACTGCTTTCCATCTGGGCTTCTACAATGGATGGATTTACCACTTGTCCGCAATCAACAGCACACACCACCCGATGAACTTTAATGCTTCCGTCTTTTTGAACAGAAACTTCCGCAATCTGGGCAACGTAGGATCCAAAAGATCCGTGACAGGAGACACCTTGAAAGATGTCTTCTGACAAACGGCGGCCCCATCCTGCTTTCCTGGATGCCATTTTTAGTACCCCGGCACTTCGTGGTGAATTTTCCAGCATTTTTAAACGATATTCTACCGGATCTTGATCAGCTCCAAAGGCCAGTTCATCTACAAAGCATTCGTTTGCATAGGCGTTTTGAGAATCATACACCGATCGCCACCAACCTACCGGGACATCCGTATTCGCTGATTTATACTCCACTCGAATATTTGGAATTGAATAGGCCAACTCCTTTGCCCCAGCCAATGCTATTACATCCAGTTTATCTTTGAATGGCACTGGATATTTAAACATTTGTCCAAAAAGAATGGATGGGGCCACTACTTTATGGGTCCAGGCAATTGTTTCCCCAGTTTCACTAAGACCGCCTTTCAATATATGTCGCGACGCAGGGCGGTAATAGTCATGGCGCATATCATCTTCCCTCATCCAGATAAGTTTTACGGGTCTGCCCATATGCATAGACACTTCCAGACCATCGTTTATGAAATCATTAAAGGCACGCCGCCCAAATCCGCCGCCAAGAAAAGTTACATAAATTTCAACTTTATCCATTGGCAGCCCGGTGATCTCAGCCGCTTGCTTCTTGGCCGAATGAGGGAATTGCGTGGGTGCCCATATCCGGCAGCGATGATCCTGCACATCCACAACACAGTTCATAGGTTCCATAGTGGCATGAGCCTGGAAGGGTACTTTGTATACAGCTTCTATAATATTCTCAGTCTTCTTTAGTGCTTTTCTTGCATTTCCATCATTTCTACCTACTGCACCTTTTTTTTCACTTTTTTTCTTAAAATATTTGGCAATGGATTCATTATCTAAATCTTTATTGGGACCTTTATTCCAAGTGATATCAAGAGTTTTTCGCCCCTGTAAGGCAGCCCAGGTGGATGCACCCACAACCGCTATGCCATTTTCCACTTCGAATATATCCAGAACACCAGGGACTCGTTTCGCTTTGGCATCATTCACCTTTTGCAATTTTCCGCCAAAAATAGGACAGCGAATGATAAAAGCATGAACCATATTCGGCAAATCCACATCCATAGCATACTCCGCTGTACCATTGACCTTCAGGGGGGTGTCCGTTCTGGGAATATTCCTGCCAATAATACGAAAATCCTGGGGATCTTTCAGGATAACGTTATCAGGAATTTTCAGGCCCGACGCCGTTATGGATAAATCCCCATAGCTCAGTTTTTTTCCATTGACTCGATTCAGGACAAGACCATTTTCCCCGTAGCAATCTTGTTTAGGAACAGACCATTTTCGGGCGGCTGCTTCTAAAAGCATCTCCTTAGCTACCGCACCTGCTTTCCTCAATTTTTCCCACGAAGAGCGTACCGATGCACTGCCGCCTGTTCCTTGATTGCCAAATCGATCTTTATCAACAGGAGCCTGAATAACCTGGATCTTGGACCAATCCAATTCCATTTCCTCAGCGATGATCATTGGCAGAGCTGTCCAAACACCTTGACCCATTTCTGACTCATCGACTGCTATGGTTACAATATTATCGGGACGGACCGTTATCCAGGCATTGGGACTAAAGGGTATACCAGATGCTGAGTCCGCAGCCAAAATTTTATTTTTAAACGGCAGATAAAAACCAATCGCCAGACCCGTTCCTGCAGCAGATGCGATTTTCAGAAAATCCCGTCTATTTATATCCGTTTTTTCAGCCATCTTTCGTTTCCTCTGCCGCACGAATTACTGCTTTTCGGATACGTTGATACGTACCGCAACGACATATATTCATTTTTAAGGCATTATCTATATCACCTTTGCTTGGATTGTTATTCCTGGTTAAAAAGGCCGCTGCGGTCATGATCTGGCCGGACTGGCAATACCCGCATTGGGGCACATCCTCGGCAATCCAGGCTTTTTGCACTGGATGATCAGAATTCTTAGATAACCCTTCAATGGTGGTTATCTCCTTGCCCTGGATATTTTCAACAGCGGTGATGCAGGACCTTGTTTCTTCTCCATTTATATGGACAGTACAGGCACCGCAAAGACCGCGGCCGCAGCCGTATTTTGTTCCGGTTAACTTCAGCTCGTCGCGAAGAACCCATAACAAGGGAGTATCAACATCAATATTGATCTCCCGTTTGGAACCATTAACAGATATTTTGATTCTCTTCATACAACAAACAATACATTGTCATTAATTTAATTTACTCTTTTTTTCATTAACATTAATTCCCGAAAATGGAACTAGGTTATGAGGCCCATCTAACTCCCTCGTATGCCTTAATATAATTCATATTACGACGAAAATGAGCCGATTTGATACTGATAATAATTCGTTATTTCCTTCTCATAAATAGAATTCTTGTAGTCTAAATCGAGATTTTTACTAATTATTTGGATCTTGATGATGAGACGAAAAATAGTTAAAACACTAATCGATATTGCATACTGAAACTTTGACCTTTTTCAGGCATAATTAGTTTTATTCTTGAAAGATGATTATAATATACTTCATTAAAAATATTGTCTATTTGAAATATGAATTTGTGAGTCATCTGCGATTTATGGATTGTAAAACTCCCATTTAAATCAGCAATAAAGTAACCGCTTGTCTTGGTTTCAAATTCACCTAGCCTTGTTTGGGGTAATACCTTTTTAAGTTGCATTTCTACAGAAAATGGTTTCAAATCTAATTCTGTTGAAAATAACAAATTGTCTGGCGGTACATATGCAAGTGGTTTGTTGTCTGAAATATTTTCCCCTCTAGTAACTGATAGATTACCGTGCAAATTGATTAATTTGAGTAGTTCGTACTGAAAATCGAATTCAAGGCCATAAATCCGCGATCTCAATCCTTGCATTTGATATTTATACAGCCATCCACTAGTTCCACTTCCCCACTCAATCCAATCAGCACCAGGCTCATAGCCGTCTCCCATTTTTGTGCTAATGTGATAATTAGGGCTAAAGTTATGATAACCTGTAAACCTAATATCACTTTTTTCAGTACTATGCTCCAATGATGCCTCAACACCAATTGTATTTTCCAAATCTAATTCAGGTTTCCCAATTTCATATGCGTATGTCCCCAGATGAGGTCCATCAGAGTATAAATCCTCAATACTTGGAGCTCGCCCAGTGAGCATGGCCCCTAAAGAAAGTTTCCAATTTTCCCAAGATCTATAAATACCTACTGCTCCCGCAAAAATGGGGTAGTACCGATTTACGACTTGACTATTACTTAAGTTTGATAAATAGATTAATGATGTTTCTGGTATAACTGTAAGAAATTCAGCCCTTGATGAAATTTGTAATGTAAAATCTTTTATTTCTTTCTCAAGCATCCCAAATATAGCTAAGCTTATTTCTTCTGCATCAGGTGTCCAATAGAACCCCCCTGCTTTGAAATCACGATATTGTAATAAAGACCCAACAGTTAGATGATTACCAGTAAGCTTACTTTGTAAAGAAAAAATCTTTTGATCCATGCGGACGGAAGGATCAATATTGCCTTTTTCATATTCACTGTGCATGTAGCTTATGAAACGCTGATCCATATCTAATGTTTGAAATCCCAGAAAAAAAATGTCTTTATGGTAGTTATACTTTTGTGATTTTTTATTCATTTTAATATCCACCCCATCAATATGCCCCTCATAACTTCCAGGGATACCATAATTCATGTTAATTTCTTCCAAAATGATTATTGAGCGACTGGCTCTACCAAAATAAGAGTAAGTACCCGTCACTTCATGATTAGATAATGCAGTGTTATCTAAAACTCCATTAGGAGAGTTTTGATTGCCTGCATTACGGCGTAGGATTGAAAATCTGAATTGTTGTCGAAAATCTACTGGAAAGTAGGCTACAAAATTCCCAAATAAACTTTTGTTTGATGACTCTGCACCAAGGAGTGCCGATAAACTTATTTTTTTAAACCTAGATTCAAAATTAAATTGTCTGGATACATCAATAACGCCCCCAATTGTATTGGATCCGAAAAGTAAGGCTTCTGGCCCACGGATGATTCTTATCTTATTGTAAGAAGCCATATCCATACTAATGGCATGATCAATAGAGGTGTTTGAAAGGTCTCCAGCTGTTATGCCGTTTTCTGTTAGTAAAAATCTATCCCCTGTATATCCTCGTAAAACTGGCTGAGCAGTTGCCTGCCCCATAGACCGAATAGATAAACCTGTTTCTTTATCAAGAGTCAGGGCCAAAGATGACTTTAGATTTTTATGGTATTTATCTCCAATAAAATCGATGTTGGATGCAAAACTGTGTGGCTGAAGTTCATGATGGGCATCAACAACTATCTCTTTAATTTTTATAGTATCAGTTGACATAGAAATTTTACCCAGATCATAATTATTCTTATTTAAAACTAATGACTCATTTATATCCTTAAATCCAATCATAGAAATTGTAAATGAGATTTCTCCATGGGGCAGATTTCCTAAAACAAACCGACCGTTAACCTGCGATACTGTACCGATACCAAGTTTTTTTGAATAGATATTAGCACCATGAATAGGTGTTTGGTCCTCATTACTTATAATCAAACCTGTAATATATGCTTCCTGGGACCATACCAGCCCCAGGAAGCATAACATTCTTAGATACTTTTTAATTGACAAATACAGGTACATTATTTGTTGAAGTATAATCGGCATGACCGTCATGCATTAACTGTAGCTTAAAACTAGTAGATCCAGTATTTTTTCCGATCACATGAATTTCCATCTCATGGTGATCGCCTTCAAGATCTTCAAATTCAACTAGTGCGACACTTGTGTCATTTTCAGAAACGGATAATACATCTTCTTCCTCTTCTTCCTCGTGCTCTATCTCATTCCCTTCATTATCGAGAAAATGTACGGAAAGTTCAAGTGTGTCACCAACGGCAAGTGCAACAGAACCAGTTACAGCACCTTCAAACTCTCTGTAAACTACTGTTCCACTTTCATTTTCTAAAACAAACCCATCTGCATCGGTATGTTCCTCATCATGGTCGTGATCATGGTCATTGTCTTCACAACCTGATATAAATAAAACTATGCTCGTAAGTAAAAAAAATACGTGTGCTCTTAAAGAACGTAAAAATAAAAATTGCATAAAATGCTCCTTTAAAAGGATTATAATATTGTACACTGCTTTATTAGCAGTGCGATTGTAATGCTGTTATTAATTAAAGGAGAGTAGGAGGAGGGCGACTGTATAAACTGAAAGGTATAATTTTATCTTCAAAATTTTCATTTGAAGAGTAAAGTGCTGTTCGATATTCATTGGATGATAACTCAATAAATTCTTGGGCAATAAGTCTATTGGTCTTGTTTAAACACTTTTCACATTGGTGAGATATGGAATGATGTTTTTCTTCATCGCAACTAATATCACATATGCTATACCCATCATGGTTATCCTGATTATACAGATCAACGTGGAACGTCGCCGATATAAATAAAAAAGATAATCCATACACAATGAATGTTTTTAGCATTCTATTCATATTCTAAACTGCCTGATTATATACTTATAAATCAATACTTATTATAACTGCAAAAGGATTAAAACCTCTGGCCATCGGGTTATGAGACTCACGTACTCTTTTCTATTTTAAATTGGCTGGATAAGGTTTAGTAAAACTTATCACACCTTAATATAAATAGACCTCCAGGTACCATATTTTTCTGTGATTTGTTTGTCATCCAGTATATATCGTCTGTATCCGTTAAACTTTATAGATGAATCCCAATCCAATTTTTTTAGAAGGCTGCGCTGGGTAATTGATTTTTCTGTCTTGATCAGCGCTGCAAGTTGTCTCGCTGTTGCGGATATAATTTTTTTCTGTGACTGATACTGAAAATCAATTTGCCCGCTAATATCCCGGGTGATTTCTTCAAACAT
>Ga0066852_10000877_pt1 | contig 12708 bp, 13 predicted proteins | sample ETNtaG_27_FD_67283 | JGI IMG/M metagenome (GOLD analysis project Ga0066852, IMG submission 67283) | Marine microbial and viral communities from oxygen minimum zone, Eastern Pacific Ocean - ETNP201406SV63 | ecosystem: Environmental > Aquatic > Marine > Oceanic | place: Pacific Ocean: Eastern...
TTGACGCAATGGTAAGGCGTTTTGGAGAGCTTTTGGAAAGGAGGGATTTGCATAACAGCAAAAATCAGATTCTTCACTACGTTCAGAATGACAAACGGACTCTTTCTTGTCATGCTGAGCTTGTCGAAGCATCTTGCTTTTCTGGTTTATCGACTTACGCGAAGCTCTCTTTGGAAAGAAAAGCAGATTAGGATTACAGAAGATTCTCAAACTCGGACAAACTAGAAAATATCAAATCGGCTTCGCTGAAATCGATATTCTGATTCAATGGATTTCTGATGATAAAGCACGACATTCCAGCGGCTTTGGAAGCGTCCAGGCCTTTGAGTGCGTCTTCGATCACGATGCATTTTGATGCGGGGCATTGAAGTGTCTCCGCCGCTTTGAGGAAAATGTCGGGATGGGGTTTTTCTCTCGGAGCGGAATCTTTGCCGAGAATAATGTCGAACAGATGTTCGACTTTGGCATTTTTGAGAATGGCACGAATGTCGTGTCTCCATGAGCCAGATGCGATTGCCGTGGGAAATTTTGCTTTGAGTAGTTTCACGACTCTAACCGCTTCGGGGAATAACTGAATGTCTCCGCTTTGGCAATATCTGGAATACACCTCGAATTTTTGTTTACGAAGATCAATTGGATCGACATTCAGGTTAAGGTTATGCCGTTCTATTTCACCTGCGATGCCTTTACCCTTGGAGGTCCATTCCACCCAATATTCGTCCTCATCCAGACTGTGTCCATATCTTTCGAATACCTCGTTGTATGCAAGGTAGTGGTAGGGTTCTGAATCTGCAAGAAGGCCGTCAAAATCGAAAATAATTCCTTCGGATTGTTCCAAAATCGATTTCATTTTGGAGGGCTGAGATGACGTTTGGGAAGAGGGCATGAGATATGTATTCTGAATTAACGGAGTATTTGTCCAAATCTATCGAATCGCACCCAGCTATCTTCTGAGTTCCAGGACCAGTAGATTACAAGAGCCTTGCCTTTAATTTTATTTATATCCAGAAATCCCCAGAATCGACTGTCCTGGCTATTTTCCCTGTTATCACCCATCATGAACAGGTGTCCCGGGGGCACCATGACAGGGCCGAAATCATCGCGCGGGACGAGGCGGCTTGTTCCAGGTGGGTCTGTGTGCTGGACGTGTTCTTCTGCGATAAGTTTTTCATTGATGTAAACTTTTTGCTGGCGGACTTCTAACAAGTCTCCTGGAATGCCAATGACTCGTTTGATGAAATCGCGGCTTTCATTTTTTGGATATTTGAAAACGATGATGTCGCCATGTTCGGGAACTTTCTGAAACAACACGATGTCATCAAAAAGTTTGATGTTAAAAAATGGAATGACATTCGGAATGTGAGTCCCATAAGCGAACTTGGAAACAAGAATATGATCACCAATAAGAAGTGTTTTTTTCATTGAGCCAGAGGGGATTTTAAATGCCTGGACAATGAAGGTGCGAATGAATAACGCCAACAGTAGGGCAATGAAAATTGCCTCGGCGTATTCTCGAAAAACACTCTTCTTTTTTTTCTGAATGCTTGGATTGCTCGCGTAGTCGGGTGAATTATTTTCCATCGGTTCTCAGTACGGCTAAAAAAGCTTCTTGAGGAATTTCCACTTTGCCTATCGTTTTCATTTTCTTTTTACCCGCTTTTTGTTTTTCGAGCAATTTGCGCTTACGGGTTATATCACCGCCATAACACTTTGCCAGTACATTTTTTCTGAGTGCTTTAATAGTCTCGCGGGCAATGACCTTGCTTCCAATTGCCGCTTGGATGATGACTTCAAACATTTGTTGTGGAATTTTTGTCTTTAGTTTTTTCGCCAGCTCGCGTCCTTGAAAATATGCTTTGTCTTTATGGATGATCAGTGACAACGCATCAACGACTTCTCCGTTTAAAAGAATATCGAGTTTGACCAGACTTGAGGTGCGAAAATCAACAAACTCGTAATCAAACGAAGCGTAGCCTTTGGTGGTGGATTTTAGTTGATCATAAAAATCCAGTACGATCTCGCTGAAAGGCAATTCGTATTGTAGCAGTACGGTTTTAGGATTCAAGTATTCCATTTTGGTTTGGATTCCCCGCCTGTCGCGTGTCAGTGCCATTATCACTCCTATATATTCTTCGGGGGTGATGATTGTGCCGAGAACATAAGGTTCTTTCATATGGTCTATACTGCGCATTTCTTTTAGCTTCGCGGGGTTATCCAGCATGACGATTGACTGGTCGGCGGAGTGAACTTGAAAGGCTACGTTAGGAGCGGTAGTGAGCAGGTCAACATTGTATTCTCTTTCCAGTCGTTCACGGATAATTTCCATATGTAATAGCCCAAGAAAACCGCAACGGAATCCGAATCCCAAAGCTTGTGAAGACTCTGGTTCATAGGTGAATGATGAGTCATTCAGTTTAAGTTTGTTCAGTGCATCGCGTAATGTTTCATATTGCTCCCCAGAGATAGGGTACAGTCCGCTAAAGACCATGGGCTTGGCTTCTTTATATCCTGAAAGTGGGTTTTCAGTGGGTTGGTTCGCGTTTGTTATTGTGTCGCCGATTTTGGTTTGATCCATTTCTTTGATTCCGGCGATGATGTATCCGACTTCTCCGGCCTGTATGGAATCGATTTTGGTTGGGGCAGGAGTAAAAGTCCCCAGTTCTTCCACGTCGAATTCCATATTTGTAGCCATGAAGCGGATACGCGATCCGGCTTTGAGGCGGCCTTCTACGACTCGAACCAATACGATAACTCCCCGGTAAGAATCGTACCAGGCATCGAATAAAAGTGCTTTGAAAGATTTTTTGCTATCACCGGTTGGCGCGGGAATATATTTGGCCACGGCTTTCATTACATCCTCGATGCCAATTCCTTCTTTTGCGCTGGTGAGCACGGCTTGGTCCGATTCAATTTGCAATATATCTTCCAGTTGTTCTTTGACGGAATCGGGGTCGGCACTGGGCAGGTCTATTTTGTTGATGACTGGAATGATGGTCAGGTCATTTTGTGTCGCGAGATTTACGTTGGCGATGGTTTGGGCCTGAATGCCTTGAGTCGCGTCAACGATCAACAGAACACCCTCGCAGGCGGCCAGGCTTCGGGATACTTCGTAGGTGAAATCCACATGACCTGGGGTGTCAATCATATTAAAAGTATACTCATCGCCACTTTCATCCTTGTATTGAAGCCTAACGGTTTGCGCTTTAATGGTGATGCCGCGTTCACGCTCCAGGTCCATGTTGTCGAGAACCTGTTCTTTCATCTCTCTTTTTTTTAGTCCGCCAGTATGAAGGATCAGTTGATCGGCCAGGGTGGATTTACCGTGGTCGATATGAGCGATGATAGAAAAGTTGCGGATTCTGCTTTGGGTCATTGATTCAATTCGGTTATGTGTTGGTGGTGGAGGATATGAAGTTATCCCGTTACTTGGTGTTCGTTGGTATGTGGGCGGGAATTCTCTGTTGAGTTGAGAAAGCCATGCCATTCATCGTATCTGGATTTGATGGCTTCGTAGTCGGAATCGCGGTCTATATCCAGAGCCGCACCTGGGTATGGAACTTCCAATCCCTTGAACCGGGTATCAAGAAGATTGGATATGCATTGTTCCATATCCTGATTCGTAGTCCAATTTTTGAAGTAACTGACGGGAGCTTTCCATCCAATCGATGAAAAAAACTGGCACAATTGGAGACCGATATAACAACGGTAATACTTGAGTTTGATTTTGCCCAACAGGCTTCGCCCGAACATTAAGATCTTTTTAAAGTTTCGCTGGTAACGGTATTGGTACATCTGTTGTATATATTCCCGGTTAGCTATCCGCAGGGGTTTTACCAGATGTAGATTATTGATTCTATAATTATTTCCTCTTAGATGCAGGTAGGCCATTTTGATGCCGGGCAGATTTTCTCGTGGATAAAATTTTTCCAACTCTTCTTCAGGAGTTAACCCCAGAATATGGTCGTAGTTGTCTGTGTCGCTATTGGATATGAAATATTCCACTTCGTGAGGTGTGAGGAAAGGTGAATCGCAAGGGACGATCAACACGGCTTTGTTCCTGTATTGCGAGGTCTCCAAGTCGGCTACCAGTGTATCTTCACCTCCGGGTATCGTTTTAAGAAATGTGCAAAAAATATTTTCATACAGGTTTGCTCGTTGCTCCACCAAGTGGATCGTTTTTGGATAACGAAAATCAACAGCCGCCGCGTTGAGCGTTTGCTCCAATTTGTTTTTGGAGCCTACAATATATATATCCTTGATGGACTCCACCTGTTGCAATGCTTCGATGACATAATTGATGACGCATTTGCCATTGATCTCCAGAAAGGCTTTATGCTGATGAAACACCTTATAGCTGGACTCGCCTTCTCCGGCTACGAGGATAGCATCGTGCTTTTCATGTGGATAATGGGTGGAATTGTTCATTATTATAGGTTCGCGTTCGAATCACTCATAATATCATAATTATATAACGTTTTTATTGCATTAGCTATCAGTGGGTGGAAAAGTTCTCTGCCAAATTTCCTGCTCGGAAGGATAGTGAAAGAGCATTAAAATCAGAGGGTTATTTCTTTGCGTTGTGTTGATGGCTCGATAGAAATTCAGGTTTGGGAGATTTTATGGATTAAATTGTTTTTTCCTTCTTGCGCTATTTCGTGAAAGAGTGGTATAGGAAACGCTCCCTTTCATTAAAGAGAGGGCAGGGAAAATTCTTCCCGCCAGAATTTAAAATACCAGATTGCAGGTTAATGTCTCAAAATATTTCTGAAAATTTAAAAATAACTCCGCTGTTCGATATTCATAAGGAACTGGGCGGCAAGCTGGTTCCTTTTGCGGGGTGGAATATGCCCATCCAGTTTGCTGGCGTTGTGGCTGAACATACCTGTGTGAGGGAGAAGGTGGGGTTGTTTGATGTGAGCCACATGGGGGAAATCGAAATCGAAGGGAAGGACGCGAAACGGTTTTTACAATACTTGCTTTCTAACGATATTGAAAAAATGTCCGATGGATCGATTCTCTATTCTCTCATGTGCTATGAAAACGGTGGCGTGGTGGACGATTTGCTTGTCCATCGGTTTTCAGAGGAGCATTATTTTCTCTGCGTCAACGCATCCAATTCGGATAAGGATTACGAATGGATTGCTCGGCACTCTGCTTCTTACGATATTAATACAAAAAACACGAGTGCCGAAACAGCGCAGTTAGCTTTGCAAGGGCCTGAGTCTGAAAAGGTGTTGCAATCTTTATGCGATGTTTCTCTGGGTGACCTTTCCTATTACAACTTCAAAAAGGGAAAGGTTAATAATGTGGAGGGCATTGTTTCCCGCACGGGTTACACGGGGGAAGACGGGTTTGAGTTGTATCTTCCGTCCGAAAAGGCTTCAGAGGTGTGTCGGTCGGTCATGCGGCAGGGAGAGCCTTGTGGTATCCAACCGATTGGTCTTGGCGCGCGGGACACTTTGCGTCTGGAAATGGGATATGCTCTGTATGGAAATGAAATTAATGACCAGCCGACTTCTCTCGAGGCAGGCCTGGGTTGGGTGATAAAGTTTAATAAGGGCGAGTTTATTGGCAGGGAACCTTTATTGAAACTAAAAGAACAAGGGTTGCGGCGAAAACTGGTGGGCATCAAATTGCTCACTCGCGGTGTTCCCCGGTCCCATTATCGGGTGTTGAAAGATGGCGAGCTAGTGGGCGAGATCACCAGTGGAACATTTTCGCCTTCCTTGAATATAGGGGTGGGATTGTGTTATGTATCCAGAGAGCATTCGGAGATTGGTACCCACTTGGAGGTGGAAATCCGGAATCAATCAGTTCCCGCTGAAGTGGTCAGGCCGCCATTTGTTCCCAGCCACGTTAAAAAATAAGGTTCATGACTAGTTAACGTCCCTTTAAAAGGGCTAAAATGCAGTCATGACGCGGCAAAACCCGATTTTAAAACGTGCACGAATTTCGACTGCTAAATTCAGGCAAATTTTGAAGTATTTTGCCCTTGATATTGAGGCGATAAAAATCGCACAGTTGACAGGTTTAAACCGAAATACTAGAAACAAGTATTTACTCTTAGACTGGAAAATTATTAGGTAATCTTTTTACTGATTAAGGGAGGAGGCGCATGGAGGTCCCGAACGATCTTTTTTATACGATTGAACATGAATGGGTGCGGTTGAAAGATAACCGGGCTACGGTTGGAATTTCCGACTTTGCACAAGGCCAGTTAGGCGATGTTGTGTTTGTTGAGTTGCCTGCCGAAGGTACGGAACTGACAAAGGAAAATACATTTGGTGTGGTGGAATCGGTTAAGACGGTTTCCGATGTTTACGCTCCGGTGACAGGCAAGGTGGTGGCGATCAATACGGACTTGGAGTCACAGCCCGATCTGGTCAATAGTGATCCCTATGGCAAAGGATGGATGATCGAAATCGAGTTTTCCGGTTCCAGTCCTGAAGAGGGTTTGCTGAAGGCAGAACAGTATTCTGAGCAATGTGAAAATCAGGAGTGATCAGCAGCCTTCTAGATAAAATAATTTAACTATGCGCTTCATCCCCCATACAGAGCAAGACATTCGCGAGATGCTGGAAACGGTTGGTATCCAGAATGTCGATGATTTATTCGCTGGCATCCCTGCCGATTTGCGATTGGGTGAAAAAGCCCTGAAACTGCCGTCGGCTCTTTCCGAAAGCGAAATTTTTGGCACGCTTCGTCAAATGCAAAAGCGGAACCCGGATGCGGAAGCAGTATCCGCTTTCCTGGGTGCAGGAGCTTACCGGCATTACACTCCGGCACTCATAGGAAGTCTGGTCCTGCGCGGTGAATTTTCCACCAGCTACACTCCGTATCAACCCGAGGTGAGTCAGGGCACGCTTCAGGCAATCTTCGAATTTCAAACGATGATCGCAATGCTCACTGGAATGGATTTGGCAAATGCTTCCATGTACGATGGCGCATCAGCCCTTGCCGAAGCCGTTCTTATGGCTCATCGCATAAATAAAAAAAATGAATTTCTGGTTGCCCGTGCTGTTCATCCCGAGTACAGGCAGACTACGGAGACCTATCTGAGGGGGGCGGATCACCGATTGATAGATGTGCCATACGACTCAAGTGGCAGGACTGATCTTGAATTTATCCGATCCAATTTGAACGATCAAACTTCTGCGGTGGTATTGCAGAGTCCGAATTTCTTTGGCGTCGTGGAGGAGTATGAAGCTTTGGGTAAAGAGATGGCCGAGCGGGACACCCTGCTGATCGTCAACGTGGCTGAGCCGCTTTCTTTGGGTATATTGAAACCACCCGGTGAACGCGGGGCGGATATTGTTGTAGGGGAAGCACAGTCGTTTGGCCTGCCTGTGTCGTATGGCGGACCGTATGCCGGATTTTTTGCGACGCGTGAAAAATTCCTCCGCCAGATGCCTGGTCGTGTGACAGGAGAGACGGTTGATCGTACGGGACGCAGATCATTTGTCCTCACACTTTCCACTCGCGAACAACATATCCGGCGTGAGCGGGCGACATCCAACATCTGCACCAATCAAGGCTTGTGCGCTCTTGCTGTGACCGTTTATCTTGCTGTGATGGGTAAACAAGGCCTGCGCGAGCTGGCCCTGTTCAACTTGAGGAAAGCCGATTACCTGAAAAATAAATTATCGAAGGTGAGCGGATTCGAAATTCAGTTCAGTGCAGATACATTTAACGAGATCGTGCTGAAATGCCCCAGACCCGCCAACGAAATTCGAGACGCATTGCTCGAACATAAAATCCTCGCAGGACTGCCCCTGGGCGAATATTATCCCGAACTCACCAACAGCCTCCTGCTCTGCGCCACAGAGATGAACACAGTAGAATCCATCGACCGCCTCGCCGATAAACTGGAGACAGTTTAGCCGACCAGTTATTTCCCATTCTGTTTTCATGCTCCTAAGGGGCCCACGGTTATGTACTTTAAAGATTGATCAAGAGTTTAGTATATCTATTCCCGCCTTTATCAAGTCTTCATTTTCATTTAGTAAGTCATTGCGGGTTAATCGATGCATTTGGTCTGGTTTTACTCCAAGGTCCTCAACGGGTTGGCCAACATTATCTTTTGCACGGGTTGTCCTTCTTATTAATAGTTTTCATTCAACTTTAAATCACAGGTGCCTGTAATTTTTTTTGGGTTTGTGCGACACTGTGTGGAAATGATTTAATAACCTCCCCCAGCCCCTCCTTAGCAAGGAGGGGAGATTATTACTTCCTCCTATCCAAGGACTAAGGAGTTAAGGAAATATCTTATGGCTAAAATGGATTACAACATTGTTGTTATTGGTGGCGGGTCGGCGGGTTTGGTTTCGGCCTACATCGCGTCTGCTGTCAAGGCGAAGGTTGCGCTCATTGAAAAACACAAGATGGGCGGGGATTGTCTCAACACGGGATGTGTCCCCAGTAAGGCGCTCATCCGTAGCACTAAAATTCTTTCCTACATAAAGCGGCACAAGGAATTCGGATTAAAATCGGCGTCAGCTGATTTTGATTTTGCTGAGATTATGGAGCGTGTTCAGTCCGTCATCAAAAAAGTTGAGCCGCATGACAGTATTGAACGTTACACCCAACTCGGTGTGGACTGCATCACCGGTGCGGCAAAAATCGTCTCGCCGCGTGAGGTTGAGGTTAACGGAAAAATTCTCACGACAAAAAATATCATCGTTGCCACAGGCGCTCGTCCTGCTGTGCCGCCCATTCCCGGTTTGGATCAAGTAGATTTTCTCACCACAGACAATTTATGGGATATTCGCGAACTCCCCAAACGGCTGGTGGTCGCGGGTGGCGGACCCATAGGGTCGGAACTGGCGCAATGTTTCGCCCGACTGGGAAGCCAGGTCACACAGGTTGAGATGATGCCGGATATCCTTATCTCCGAGGATGATGAAGTCAGTCAGGCCATTCGCAAGCGCTTTATTGCTGAGGGGGTCGATGTGCGCATCAACACAAAATGCAAAGAAATTGTTGTCGAAAACGGCAAACAATTTATGATCTGCGAAAAGGACGGGCAGGATCAGAAAATCGAGTTCGACAAAGTACTCATCGCTGTCGGACGCGCTGCGAACGCGAAGGGGTTCGGGCTCGAAGAAATCGGCGTTCAACTTGGGCCACGCGGCACGGTACTGGTCGATGATTACCTTCGTACCACAACACACCAAAATATTTATGCCTGCGGAGATGTTGCCGGACCTTACCAGTTCACCCACACGGCGGCTCATCAGGCATGGTACTGCGCTGTCAACGCCTTGTTCAGTCCGTTGAAAAAATTCAAGGTCGACTACAGAGTCATCCCCTGGTGTACATTCACAGATCCGGAAGTGGCGCGGGTCGGGCTCAACGAAAAGGAAGCGAAAGAACAAGGCATCGCCTATGAAGTCGCGCGTTATGGGATCGACGATCTCGACCGAGCCATTGCCGATGGCGAGGATCAGGGGATGGTGAAGGTACTGACCGAACCGGGGAAAGATCGTGTCCTTGGTGTCACGATCATGGGATACCATGCGGGAGACCTTATCACTGAATACGTTTCAGCGATGAAGCATGGGACCGGACTCAACAAAATCCTTGGCACAATTCACATCTATCCCACTATGTCCGAAGCGAACAAGTTTGCCGCAGGTACCTGGAAAAAGGATCACGCTCCCGAAGGACTTTTAAAGTGGGTGCAAAAGTTTCATAGCTGGCGACGGTGATGGTCGGGCAAGGCACAAACAAAGTGCCAAGACTCTAGTGCAAAGTGGAAGGCCTTCGGCACCTTTAATTCCCCCTCATCCCAACCTTCTCCCCTAGCGGGAGAAGGAGTAATTGCTCTCGTTCCCCAGCGCTATATAGATCAGATTTCAATATAGAGTCCGTCTTCCTGCACGGCTACTTTATAGGTGGGCGTGACTAATGAGCGGTCGAACTTGCAACTTCCCCGCTTGATATTCACCTGACATTCCTCTTTATCACAGGTGGCAAACATCCCTTGCAGGTTTGGCACCCTGCCAAGGCTTCCTCCACAAACCCTGCACTCGTCGACCAATGCGTAATATTTTTCTTCCACGTGGAACAGGGCCAGACAATAAGGCATTTCGGTGTAGGGGTGGAAAAAGTTAATCTGTTTTCCTAACCCTTCAGCCGGCGCGTCTGCGATTTCTGAAATTTTTACTTTGGACATAGATAATATTTATTCCTTTGGCAGGTATGGACCGTATCGGTCGCGATAATACTTTTCCAATTCATACCGGAAGCGTCCTTTCAGGTACGGCAACTGTTCGGCCGCCTCATGGTCGAACTTAACGTATTCCTCAGACTTTTCCTGAACGTCATCCGGGCGTTTGATATTGGGGTCTAGATAGGCGTCGCCCAAAGGGGACCCACCCACTATGAGTCCCTGGCCCTTTTTGATCCAACGACCAAGCATAATCCGTTCTTCATCAGTTCCTACTTCTATAGACATAACAAATTCATCCTGAATAATAAAAATACTATTAGCGGGGTCATGCCCCTTGCCGTGTGCGTGGCAATAAGGTAGCATAACTCTCAATCCATAACCACATGCAGGTCACCATTTAAACAATTTATTTCACCATTTTTTATAGAACGAGTTAATAACGATATGACATCAGAAACCCAATCCGAAAAGTCCGCTGAAACCTGGTTCCAGGAAGGCCTCAATGCTGGCAAGTCTGGCGATCCGCGAACCTGCCTTGAATCTTATAAAAAAGCCACCGAAATTGATCCGGACCATTTTCTGGCTCACTTCAATCTAGCCATCCGCTACGGGAAACTGCCCATGAACATCGAAGCGGCACAACATTTCAGAGAAGCTCTGCGACTGAAACCAGAATCTCCTATGGTCCACTACAGTCTGGCCATTGTCTGCAACCTGATCGGGGAAACAGATAACGCAACCCATCATTATAATGAAGCACTTCGCATCAACCCGGAATTTGCCAAGGCACACAGTAATCTGGCAATGCTCCATTACTCGGTTAAACGGGGGAAGGAAACTATCCATCACCTGTTGAAGGCGGTGGAAATGTTCGAAAAAACCGGGGATGACTTTATGGCTGATAACGCCAGAAGCATTCTCAAAGACTGTTATAAGGAATTTAACCTCACGGCAGAGGAATGCCAGACTCTTTAAACAGAACCCTTAATAACTGTAAATCCCTCTAGTTGGCAATTGCCTCCTCTTTGATTTCAAAGTGGAGGCTCATGGCAAATCCGGCTATGTTTTTAGAGATCCCAGAAATTTGGTAAACTATGGACTTCGATGTGGTTGTCATTGGCGGCGGATCGGCAGGATACGCCGCGGCCAGCACAGCTCAATCCGCAGGAGCCAAAGTTGCCATCGTTGATAAAGGCCCACTTGGCGGGCTGTGCATCCTGCGCGGGTGCATGCCGACCAAGACCATCCTCCGTTCATCTGACATCTTTTCACTCATGCGACGGGCTAAAGAATTTGGACTGTCCGTCCAGAACCCGTCAGCCGACCTGGCCGCGATCAATGACCGCAAAAATCAACTGATCGCCGAATTCGCCAGTTATCGCGTTGAGCAACTCAATGATCCGCGATTCACACTTATCCAAGAAAATGCTTCCTTCATCTCGCAGAATGTACTGAAAGTCGGCGGGAAAACACTCACCGCGAAAAGTTTTATCATCGCGACAGGTTCCAGCATTGCCGAATTTCCTGTTAACGGTTTAGCGGAATCCGGCTACCTCACGAGCGACGATATTCTGGAACTGCGCCAGGCACCGGAGTCCATGATTGTCCTCGGAGCCGGACCCGTAGCGGTCGAACTGGCTCAATTTTTTTGCAGAATAGGAACACGAACCACCCTCATCCAGCGAAGCGAACACATCCTCTCCAAAGGAGACGAAGACCTCGCGCGCCCGGTAGAAGCACGGTTCCGCGAAGAAGGCATGGAAGTTTTCACCACAACAAAATTATTGCGCGTCGAAAAATCCGGAGCAATCCGCACAGTATTTTTCACCCACGATGGCAAAGAGAAATCCGCTACAGCCGAAACAATATTGCAGGCTTTGGGGCGCAAACCGAATATTGACGGACTCAATCTTTCTGCCGCTGGAGTCAGTACGAATCGTGGCCGAGTCGAGGTGGACCAGAAAATGCGGACAAACATTCCTCATATCTATGCGGTGGGCGACGTGAACGGACTCCACGAGATTGTCCATATCGCAATCGAACAGGGAGAGGTAGCCGCGCATAACGCGACACAAAAAGAATCACGCCAATTCGACGACCGACTGAAAACCAGCGTCACCTTCACCGACCCTCCAGTGGCCAGCGTCGGATTATCAGAAAAGGAATGCCGGTCAGAAAGCATTCCTTATCTAACAGCATCGTATCCATTTAACGACCACGGGAAATCAATGTGCCTTGGAGAAACCCACGGACATGTGAAACTACTATGCGCCCCCGATAGCGGAGAAATCATAGGCGCGCATATAGTTGGACCCGAAGCCGGCGAAATGATCCATCAAATGATCACCCTCATGCACTACAAAGGAACCGTGCACGACCTCATAAAAATCCCCCATTACCACCCCACTCTGTCAGAAATCCTTACGTATCCAGCCGAGGAATTGTCAAAAAAATTGTAGAATTTTACCCACAAAAAATTAAACATAGGAAATCAAAGAGTTACTATTGACCTTTTATTCCCATTCAGTAGTAACGTG
>Ga0066852_10000880_pt1 | contig 12665 bp, 9 predicted proteins | sample ETNtaG_27_FD_67283 | JGI IMG/M metagenome (GOLD analysis project Ga0066852, IMG submission 67283) | Marine microbial and viral communities from oxygen minimum zone, Eastern Pacific Ocean - ETNP201406SV63 | ecosystem: Environmental > Aquatic > Marine > Oceanic | place: Pacific Ocean: Eastern...
CACGGTCGATGAAGTGAGAGCGGTTGTCTCGTTCCTGTCGATGACACCGGCCGAAGGCGGCTGGCGTATCGTTGTTATTGATAGTGCTGACGAAATGAACGCCAATGCTGCCAATGCGGTTTTAAAAGTGCTGGAAGAACCGCCCGCGCGGGCGTTGCTATTACTGGTGAGCCATAACCCCGGCCGATTGTTGCCAACGATCCGTTCACGCTGTCGCCGCTTGGTCTTGAAGCCGTTGTCTGAGCGGACAATTGCTGATTTGTTGGTGGAGTACGATCTTGATATTTTACCCGAGGATGTTGCCGAGCTCGCGCAAATTGCCGATGGCAGTATCGGCCGGGCGCTGCATTTGGCAAATGAAGGAGGATTGGAGGTTTACCGCGAGATAAGCGGTATTCTTGAAACCCTGCCGCAATTGGATATCCCGCGGCTCCATAAATTAGGAGACAAGCTAGCGCGTGATACGACTGGCCAATTGTTTGAGCGCGCATGCGAGTTGATTAATCGCTGGCTGGTTGACATTATTCGCGGTTCAGCGACGGGTACGCAGCAAACTGCTGTCAGCAGCCTTGATCCCTGGATTGAGGTATGGGAAAACACTGGCCGCCTGTTTCAGCAGGCCAAAGGATTAAATTTGGATCGCAAGCAGGTCATTTTAAACACCTTCCTATCGATCGAAGGTGCCACGAAACATTAAAGCCAGAAGTAAAATAAAATGCCAGAGCAAAAACCTTTTTACATCACGACACCGATCTACTACGTCAATGATGCGCCGCATATAGGTCACGCCTATACGACGCTGGCTTGTGATGTTTTGGCGCGCTTTAAACACCTTGATGGTTATGATGTAAAATTCCTAACCGGCACCGACGAGCATGGCCAGAAGGTAGAGAAATCTGCTGAGAAAGCCGGTATGGATCCGCAAGCCTTCACCGATAAAGTATCACAGAACTTTCGTGATCTGGCGGTGAGTATGAATTTTACCAATGATGATTTCATCCGCACCACCGAAGAGCGTCACAAAATCTCCTGCCAGGATATTTGGCAGCGTCTGATCGATGCCGGTGATATCTATCTTGATAGCTATGCTGGCTGGTATTCAGTGCGCGATGAAGCTTTCTTCGGTGAAGGAGAGCTAGAAGACGGTCCAGACGGCAAGAAAATTGCCCCTTCCGGCGCCGAAGTAGAATGGGTCGAGGAACCAAGCTATTTCTTTAAGCTGTCTGAGTGGCAAGACCGCCTGATGGATTTTTATAACGCCAATCCAGACTTTATTCTGCCATTGACCCGCCGCAACGAAGTGACCAGCTTTGTTGAGGGCGGTTTGCAGGATTTGTCGGTTTCCCGCACCTCGTTTAAATGGGGCGTGCCGGTACCCAACGATGGCGCCCACATTATGTATGTCTGGCTCGATGCGCTGACCAATTACATCACTGCCGTGGGATACCCTGACACGGATCATGCCGAGTATCAGAAATACTGGCCCGCCGATGTACATATGGTCGGCAAGGATATTTTGCGCTTTCATGCAGTCTATTGGCCAGCTTTTCTGATGGCAGCTGGATTGGCGCCACCCAAACGCGTCTTTGCCCATGGCTGGTGGACCAATGAAGGTGAGAAAATTTCAAAATCCTTGGGCAATGTCATTGATCCTTTGGAACTGATCGCGACTTACGGGTTAGATCAAGTGCGCTATTTCCTCCTGCGTGAAGTGCCGTTCGGCAATGACGGTGATTTTTCCCGCGTTGCCATGATCCAGCGGATGAATGGTGAGCTTGCCAATGACTTTGGCAATCTGGCCCAGCGTGTTTTGTCGATGATCAACAAGAATTGCGGCGCGCGAGTGCCGGAGCCAGGTGATCTGACGAAAGACGACAATACCTTGCTAGTAGCCGTTGATGGCTTGCTTGATGTCGTGCGCGAGGCTTTGGATGAGCAGGCGATTCACATTGCTTTGGAGAAAATCTGGACCCAAATACGGGCGGCCAATCGTTACATTGATCGCCAAGCGCCGTGGATACTTAAAAAAGAAGATCCAGATCGCATGAAGACTATATTGTATGTATTAGCGGAGGCAATAAGGCAATTGGCGCTACTGACGCAGCCGTTTGTTCCTGAAGCTGCTGGCAAAATGCTGGATCAAGTAGCGGTAGCGGAAGAGGCACGTGATTTTGCCACATTTGGTGAAGCTGGACGTCTGGCACCCGGTACCGAACTGCCAAAACCGGAAGGGGTTTTCCCGCGTTTCGTCGTGGAAGACAGCGCTTCATAGCGTTTTGTTTATACGTATCGCATGGTAGAACGAATTAGTGATTTGTTCGACCCAACTACATATTTGTCTAGCCATCTTTTCGAAACTTAACCTATACTTTCTCATAATAGAGCGGGGTTTATTCAATCCCGCTCTGATTATGATTTTTTTAACTAGGGAGAGCGTTATGAAATATCAAAAACTGTTATCAACCGCCGTCGTTCTGGGCGGTGCTGTCGCGTTTATGACACTGGGTGGCATATCTGCTGAAGCAAAAATGAAATCGATCACCATCGGCAGTAACCCTGCCGGCTCCACTTATTTTCTGCTGGCTGGCGGATTTGCAAAATTGTTCCAGGAACAGCTCAAAATCCGCTCGACTGCACAACCCCATGCTGGTTCGTCGGTCTATTTACCACTGATGGAGAAGGGGGAAATCACCCTCGGCCTGAATTCCAGTCTTGATTCCGGCCTCGCCTATAATGGCCTTGGTGCCTACAAAGGCAATGCCACCAAGAAAGTACGCTCCATCGCGCGTATTTGGATTCTGCCTTATATGTACATGGTTAAGGAAAGCTCGGGTATCAAAACAGTGGCTGACCTCAAAGGCAAAAAAGTTGTCATTAAATTTAAAACAAACGTCTCGCTGGCGCAGACCAATCGGACAATCCTGGCAACTGCCGGGTTGACTGAAAAAGATGTCACCTCGATCGATTCCGGCGGCGTCGTTTCCGGCATCAACATGGTTATAGAAGGCCGTGCCCACGCTACCACGGTGGCTTTGGCTATGCCACAAATGCGGAAGGCCCATGCTGCGGTGCCGGGCGGATTACGGATATTGCACCTGGGCCCAAAAGCCAATGATGCCTTCATGCAAAAAGGCATTGCTGGATTGTATACGATGCGGGTGAAACCTTCGAAACGCATGCCGTTCGTGCGTCAGCCTACCCATATTGCGGCTTTTGATACCTATCTCAATGCCGGTACGACAGTGAGTAATGACGATGCTTACGCGATGGCAAAAGCGGTTCATTCGCAGTGGAAGGCCATGCAGAAATCCTATCCGCCACTACGGGGTGTAAAGCAAAACAAACTGGTGCCGTCCAACAATCCCATCCCGTTCCATCCGGGTGCAATGAAATACTACAAAGAAGCGGGCTTGTGGACAGATGCTAATGAAAAACAAGACGCCGGTCGGAGATAACCGTTAAGTTCAGGTGCCTGCCTTTGTTCATGACATTTGATGAGAATGGGTCGCCATGCAACGGGTAACCCATCTCTGCTCTCGAGCCGTTCTCGGCTTGATTACTCTGGTCGGTATCAGTTGGATTTTTGCAGTTCCGGACCGGCTCGGTATGGCGCTAACGTTCCAGCAGGTGGTCGTTGTTTTGCTAGGGCTGGCAATCGCCGCTGCTTTCATCCAAAAACCATATGGCGAGAAAGCCGGTAGCATCGAAATTATTCTCGGCATTTTGGCCATCAGCAGCTGGTTTTGGATGTCCTGGAACTTTGAAAATTGGATGCTGCGCATGGCCGACCGCACCCCTGATATGTGGTTGCCGGGCGTGGTTGCTATCATTTTAATGATGGAAGGCTTACGCAAAGCTGCGGGCGGCATCATCGCCGGACTCGTTTGGATAATCATCGTCTACGCCTTTTTTGGTGATCTTTTACCACCGCCATTTGAAGCCGAAGTATTTCCGCCAACCAAAGTTGTGTTGTACCTCTACGCTGATAATAACGGCATACCAGGATTAGTTTTACGCGTCGTGGCGCAACTAGTGTTGGCCTTCATTCTCTTTGGTAAGTTGCTGGAAATCAGTGGTGGTTCCGCCTTTTTTAATGATCTGGCTTTAGGCTGGATGGGCCATCGCCGGGGCGGACCGGCTAAGGTCGCTGTCGTCGCCTCTGCTGCCTTTGGCTCCATCTCAGGCTCCACTGTCGGCAATATTATGTCCACGGGCGTTGTCACAATACCGCTGATGAAAAAGGCTGGGTTCCAAGCCAAGTATGCCGCGGCTATTGAGGCAGTGGCCTCTAATGGTGGCCAAATTGCCCCACCAATTATGGGCGCGACGGCATTTATTATCGCTGAATTTTTAGAAGTGCCATATCAGGATGTTGTGTTGGCAGCCTTGATTCCAGCGGCGCTTTATTTCCTCGTACTGTTCTTGCAGGTCGATGCTATAGCGGCGCGGTTCGGCCTGTCCGGTCTGTCAAAACCCGAACTGCCCTTACCGCTTCAAGTGTTTCTAAAGGGCTGGCTGTTCCTACTGCCGATTGGTATTCTCCTGTACTATTTATTCTGGCTTGGTTTTAATCCTGGATTGTCGGCAATGTTCGCCAGCATTGCCTTAGCGTTGTTAATGGTGGTTAAGAACCGCCGCTTGCCGAGTGTGAGTGAGTTGTCAGATTTTATTTTTGGCGGTGGCGAAAATCTGGTGCCGTTGATTCTGATAGCCGGTGCGGCCGGAGTTGTCATTGGAGTCTCGAACGCTACTGGCCTGGCGTTTCAGTTAGCGCTTCTGCTCACCGCTCTCGGCAAAAGTATGGGGATTTTTGTGATGCTGATCTTGACGGCATTCATTGCAATTATCCTCGGTATGGGTATGCCAACGGCCGCCGTCTATATCGTGCTGGTAACGGTAGTTGCACCGGCTTTGATTGATATGAATATTGTGCCCATGGCGGCGCATCTGTTTCTGTTTTATTTCGGTCTGCTGAGTATGTTAACGCCACCGGTCGCGGTTGCCAGCATGGTTGCTGCTGGTTTGGCGGGATCGGATATGTGGCGGACCGGTCTGGTTGGCGTCCAACTTGCTGCAATTGCCTATCTGTTGCCGTTCCTTTGGGTCTTTAACCCGGCGTTGATACTAATCGGTAATCCTTTGGCGATTGCACTGGCCGTTTCATCGGCTGTTATTGGTGGCTGGATGCTGGCCCGTGCCTTGCAGGATTTTTCGGCAACGAAAGCGCTCGGCTTAATTTGGGCTTTGGTGCTGCTTCTAAGTGCAATCTTTATCGGCGGCTCAACAATATGGCTCGGATCGGAATCACTCCTCGTCGTCGTGGTCTCAGCCGTCGGGCTGGCCTGCCTCTTGTACCTGCGTCGGCGAGATAAACAAAGTGAGCTTGAAACCGCTTAATCTCTATTCCGCAGCAATCGCCGTCACTTGATCTTCAACTTTTGTGATCCGACACAATAGACAGCGTGCTGTTGAGCCGCCCATCACCGGATCAATATCATCGCGCAGCGGCGTCAACACATTAGCGCCGACTTTAAGCGTACCTTCGATCAAATCCTCACCCGGCATATACCACAGCCCTTCGGCATTGATAACGCGGGAGTGCATGCCGGGGATCAGCGCAACCTGGCGGACAATCGAGTTCTCAGTTGTTGGTACCTTTATTTTGGCCCAATCACCCTCCATCAAGCCAAATTCTTCGGCTGTTTCAGGGCTCATTTCGAGGCCCGGCCAGGGGCGACGTTTGCGTAGGCGTGGGATTGAGATGCCGAGAGTTGAGTAATACTCGACAGCCCGCGTGCCGGTCACCAGTACCAATGGATAGTTGGCTGACAGTTCAGTTGCCTCACCATTATCGTCAAGCGGGCTAAACATCGGTTCCTGCACTTGCGGCAGAGGGTCGTAACCATATTTTTCAAGCTGTCCAGAAGTAAACTCGATCTTACCGGACGGAGTCATGAAACCAGGCTCTCCATCAGGCCGGAGTTTACCTGATGCATGTTTGCCCCGCTCATCCGGGCCGACAAAAGAGCCCATTTCAGTGAATTCCTCAAAAGTAATACCGAGAGGCGCCAGACGATAGTCAAGCAATTCATCGTAACTCTGTACCGGCATCATGTCGCCATAGCCCATGCGGCGAGCCACTTCCATCACGGCATCGGCCTCTTCGCGTACTTCACCGCGGGGTTCGGTGCATTTGACCCGCGCAGATATCATGTTTAGCCCGGAATATTCGGTGATGGCGTTGGATTCCAGGTGATTGGTCACGGGCAGAATATAATCGGCCAGATGCGCTGTCGGACTTTCGAACATGTCGGAGACGATCAGCAGATCGAGCGTTTTTAAAGCCTCCAATACTTTGTAGCTGTCCTCAAGACCGACCATCGGATTGCAATCAGTCCACAAGGCCTTAACCGGATAGGGCTCACCGGTCAGCATGGCATCAATGACATGCGACGGATTAGGGTAGGGCGCTGTGAGGGCGGTCGGTCCGCTCAACAGGGGGAATTTACCGGCACTAATTTGATCGGCGAGGCGTTCATCTACTTCACCTTCTTCACCCGGGCGGTAATAGCTCGGCAACCTGACGTTGACTGGCTTATGAATGCAGTTATTGCCGGCTTGATCTAGGCGGCCTGTCAAAGCTGGTAAAAAGCCCATCAGTCGCAAGGTTGAGATCGAATTTCCGCCCATCGTTGCGCCAATAAAGGTATAAAGCGCCGACGAATTGGAAGTCGCAAACAGGCGGGTTGCTTCAAGAATATCCGCTTCTTGTATCCAGGTCGTCTTAGAGGTCTGCTCTAATGTGTAGTCAGCAGCACGGGCTTTCAATTCATCAAAGCCGATGGTCCAGTCTTTAACAAATTGCTCGTCATACCAGCCATTTTCGATCATCAGATTGATCATGCCCATGGCCAGCGCGTCATCGGTGCCTGGTCTAATACGCAGCCAGAGATCAGCCTCCCGGGCGGAGCGGGTTGGTCGCGGATCAACCACGATGGTTTTGGCACCATGTTTGCGCTTGGCATCTTTGACCCGGACGGCCTTCGAGCCGTTGGTCTCGGTCAAATTGACGCCCCAAAGAACGATGGTCTCGCAGTCTTCAACATTTTTGAAATTGATATAGGTCGTCAACATGCCGAAGGTCAGCACGTCCGACATCAATTGCGGCGTGAAGCAGTTATGGGCGTCGTGCTTGAAGAAAGTTGGGCTGCCGATGGCTTCCAGGAATAAATCATAAGCATAATATTCTTTAGGCGGTAGGGCCTGGACAGCAATTGCCCGGGCGCCATGCTCATCAATGATGGCGTTCATGCGGTCGGCGATGTCTTGCAGGGCGTCGTCCCAGCTGACCCGCTCCCATTGACCGGAGCCACGCTCACCGACGCGTTTTTGTGGATAGATCACACGGTCTTCGGCTTCCATCATGTCAAGGGAGGCTTTTCCTTTGACACAGAGGTAGCCCTGACTCAAAGGATGTTTGCGATCACCGATGAATTTCTTGATTTTTCCCAGAGGAGAGTTTGCAGCTGAGCCAGTGGTGCTCGGCACGTCTTCGGTTTCGACCAGCATCCCGCAACGCACGAGACACAATCGGCAAGTGGTTTGGATCATCGACATGGGACAATTCTTTCGCTTCAGTTTACGCTGCTTTAACCATACAGAATGTATAGGCTAAGCGGAATAGCTTTATTGGGAGGAGGGTGCTACAAAGCGCCTCCAAAGTCCAAATAGTGAAAGAATTACATGCCCGGATCTATGCTTGTCGACAGCCATTGTCACTTAAATTACGACGGTCTTCGTGAAGATATCGAGGGCGCAATTTCGCGTGCCAGTGAAGCTGGGGTTGGCTTTATGCTCTCAATCGGCACCAGATTGCGCGATTTCGCTGGTGTTTTGGCGACCGCCGAGGCTCATGATAATGTCGCCTGTACAGTCGGCATTCATCCGCACGAGTCCGGTAATGAGTCTGAAACTGATGTTGAGACCTTGGTTAAACTGACCAAACATCCAAAAGTTATCGGTATTGGCGAGACCGGACTTGATTTCTACTATGATAATTCACCGCGTGAGGCTCAGGAACGCAGCTTCCGTACTCATATCGCAGCGGCACGGGAAACTCAGCTGCCGGTCGTGGTCCATACAAGGGATGCCGATGAGCGAACCATCGCGATTATCGATGAGGAACAGCAAAAGGGCGCATTTCCGGGACTTATCCACTGTTTTAGCGCCGGACCTGAACTGGCGAAATGTGCCGTCAATCATGGCATGGCGATTTCGTTATCCGGCATTATTACCTTTAATTCCGCCGAACCGATCCGCGAATCCGTGAAATCCGTGCCCTTGGAGCATATTTTAGTTGAGACCGACGCACCCTTTTTGGCGCCAATTCCCCATCGTGGAAAGCCTAACGAGCCGGCCTATGTCGCTCATACGGCCAAAAAAGCGGCAGAAATCTTCGATATTTCTCCTCAAGAGCTGGCTGAACAGACGACTGCTAACTTCTTTCGCCTATTTTCTAAAGCTAAACGACCGGTTTCTGCATGAAAATTACCGTTTTAGGCTCCGGACATAGCGGCGGCACGCCTATGATTGGCGAGCCTTGGGAAACAACCGATCTGAAAAACCCTAAAAACCTTCGCCAGCGGCCGGCAATCTTGGTTGAAGACCACAACACCCGTATATTGGTCGATACACCACCGGATTTACGCAGCCAACTGATCGCTGCCCAAGTTGAGCACCTGGATGCAGTGATTTATACTCACGGTCATGCCGATCATCTGCACGGTATTGATGATTTGCGTGCGGTTAACCGGGTGATCAAGGATTGGCTGCCGGCTTATGCGGACAGCACAACCTGGGATGATATTGCAACACGCTTTGGCTATGTGCTCGAACCGCTCAACAACGACACTAATTTTATATATAAACCGTGCCTAGTGCGTCACGACATTACGGTCGGCGAGACATTTACGATCGGTGATTTTAATATCAGTGTCATGGATCAGGATCACGGCTTTTCGCGCACACTTGGATTTCGTTTTAATAATTTCGCTTATTCAACAGATGTGGTGGAAATGCCTGAGGAGAGTCTTACTGCACTTGAAGGCATCGATACTTGGCTCGCTGGCGCCTTGTGGGATCGGGAACCACACGTGACGCACGCTCACATCGATAAAGTGCTGGAGTGGGGCGAACGGATCAAACCACGACGGCTTGTCCTGACCCATTTATCCCATCGCATTGATTACGAGACGGTCTTAGCACGGCTGCCGGATTACGCCGAACTGGCCTATGACGGGATGGTTTTTGAAGTTTAGAGAAGTGGATACAAGTGTTTATAAAGTTATACATAAAAGAGCAGTAACCTATTTATATTAAACATATTTATATAATAATACCTTTACTTTCCATAATATATATTATGCGACAATCGTATACCACAGTGGGACGAAATAGCTGGAATCTATAAATGGTTTGGGAGGTAACCCCTTCATTAGAAAAAAGCGTCGGTTTTTAATTCGTTATTAAGTTTATATGATGAATTTTAAAATTATTTGTGAGCCACAGTTTTACTCTTAATATGATCTACCTTCCTTTTGGTTGTTCAATTATGTGATATTTTTAAAGAAGCCCACATGGATGTCTCCGTCTTTGAAATATTCGCCATCCCGGGCATCGAACCGGGGTCCAGGACGTTGTAAGAACATGATTCTGGCTTTCCGCCAGAATGACGGCCCCTGTAATTTAATTATCCCCTCCGCCTCAACCACCAGATAAAGATTAAAGCAGTACCAAACATCGTCAGGCTGTATACAGCGGCAGGAATCACTGTTGCGCCGGCGCCGAAAAGCAAAGTTGCGACAGCAATTGCCAATGTGCCATTTTGCAGGCCGCATTCGATTGAAATGGCGATGCGTTGCTTGATGCCGGACCCTAATATTTTGGCAATATGCCAGGCGAGCACCAGCATGATGACGTTGAGCGCCAGCGTGATGCCCCCAGCTTGGGCATAAAATTCAACAATATTATTGCGTTCCTGGAATATTGCGCCCAGCAATACCAGGGCAAACAGAACAGCAGAGATTTTCTGACCGATCACCTCAAATCGGATGGCGAAGTTTTCGGCGTATTTGCGAACCATCAAGCCGATTATTACCGGCACGGTGACGATCAGGAACACACTGACCGCGGTTTTGGTGATTGAAACCTCCCCTGCTGTCCCTTCGCCAACAAAATAGCCATAGGAAAACACGACAATAAACGGAATGGTCAGCACGCTGAGTAAGCTAATGATGGCGGTCAGCGAGATCGACAACGCCACATCACCCTTGGCAAAAGACGTAAGAATATTTGAGGTCACCCCTCCTGGAGCGGCGGCGATGATCATCACGCCTAAGGCTATTTCCGGTGCAACCGGCCAGATATTCAAGAGAATAAATCCGACCAACGGTAGCAAAAACACCTGTGAGATCAAGCCAACAAAAAAATCTTTAGGCTGGCCGGCGACCCGGACGAAATCGGCTATCGTCAACCTGAGCCCAAGCGTGAACATAATAAAAGCCAAAGCCAATGGTAGAATAACTGTCGTAACGATCCCCATAAGAGCCTCCTATTCTTCTGATATATTATTCATATGTATTACTCAACGTGCCGATACCATCTAAATAACATCTATTTGAGCGCCGGTTAAAGTGGCAATGGCGACAATAATACTGGTTGAACTCAAAGACTTTATTTTGTCTAAACATGCGAACACCTCATTTAGTTAGGGGCTTTTTAGTGTATGACTTTTTGATGTATTCTTATGTAGCATAATAACAGTAGAATTCGAAAAATATTCAATGAAAATTAAGTATGGATGATCTAAACGCCAAGAATGTCCGCGGCATCGAGCGGTTGATTTATATCATGGAGCGGTTGCGCGACCCAGATGGCGGCTGCCCGTGGGATATCGAGCAAACTTATGAGACCATCGCGCCCTACACAATCGAAGAGGCTTACGAAGTCACCGACGCCATTGATCACCAAGATATGGCGGCACTTAAAGACGAATTGGGAGATTTGCTCCTGCAGGTGATTTATTACACTCAGATGGCAACCGAAGATAAAGCCTTCACCTTCGATGATGTGGTTGAAGCGATCAACAATAAAATGGTGTACCGGCATCCTCATGTATTTGGCTCAACCGATGTCGAAAATACTGCACAGCAGTCGCTGGCCTGGGAAGAACTAAAGGCCAAAGAGCGTGCCAAAAAATCTGGTAGTACTGGTGATTCTGGTGGAATTCTGGACGGTGTAGCGAAAGGTCTGCCTGCCCTGCTACGGGCGTTTAAATTGCAAAAACGCGCGGCCCGAGTTGGTTTTGACTGGTCGGACGCGGTAGGCGCTCACGACAAACTTAAAGAAGAACTTGCCGAGCTGTCGGAGGAAATAGAAAAGGCAGAGCCGGATGAAATATTGCTCATTAATGAATTCGGTGATGTGCTGTTTTCAGCCGTCAATTTGGCGCGTAAATTAGGCATCGATCCGGAAGCTGCGCTCCGTCAGGGTAACGTAAAATTCGAAAAGAGATTTAATTATATCGAAAATGCTTTCAAAGAAATTGGTCACTCTCTTGATGAAGTTTCGCTCGAAGAAATGGAGGAGTTTTGGCAAAAAGCCAAAAAGAAAACATAATTCTCATTTCACTGCGAGATTAGCTGTCTTTAAGTTAGTGTTCTTCTTCGGCGGTTTCCAGAATCATTCTTTTCCGATCCATTGCACGTGTCCTGCCCCCCTATAACTGAGCCACTTGTGGTATGAATATTTTAGTTATTTTGGGAGGTAATAATGACGCGGAAGCGCTTTTCAGAAGAAGATATATTGGGGATATTGCGGCAGATTGAGTTGGATTTAGCAGGTGGTTGTAACGTTGAGATTGCAGTGCGGACCGCCGGCATCAGTGACGCAACATATTACAAATGGCGTAAGACATATGGTGGGATGGGTAAATCGAAGTTGCACGAGTTCAAGTCTCTGGAGAAGGAGAATGCCCGACTGAAGCGTATTGTGGCTGATCTTGAGCTGGATAAATTGATCCTCAAAGAAAGTCTCGATTATTTAAAACCCAAAGCCTGACGAGATACCGATCTGCGTCAGGCAGTAATTTATGTTCGTCAAAAGCTAGATACATCTGAGCGGCGAACCTGCAAAACGATTGGTTTGGCACGTAGCACTCAAAGATATGGAGCCGCCGCGAAGATTGATGACGATGACCTTCGTGTAGCGATGATCCGTCTTGCTAAGCAGTATGGCCGGTACGGCTATCGCAAGATTGCCCAGTTGCTTCGCATGGAAGGCTGGGTGGTTAATCACAAGAAGATTGAACGGCTGTGGCGAGAAGAAGGTCTACAATTACCGCGCCGTCATAAAAAACAGAGACGGCTGTATCATAAAGACAGTTCCGTCATTCGATTGCGCCCCCAATATCCCCGTCATATCTGGAGTGTCGATTTTGTTCATGACAAGCTGAGCAATGGCCGCAGCTACAAGATGTTGACCGTCATTGATGAATACACCAGAGAAGCCCTCTATGTAGCTGCAAAGCCGCGAATGGGTCACACCGAAGTGCTGGATGCGCTTTATCCCTTATTCCTCAAGCACGGCAAACCACATTACATCCGGTC
>Ga0066852_10000885_pt1 | contig 12662 bp, 14 predicted proteins | sample ETNtaG_27_FD_67283 | JGI IMG/M metagenome (GOLD analysis project Ga0066852, IMG submission 67283) | Marine microbial and viral communities from oxygen minimum zone, Eastern Pacific Ocean - ETNP201406SV63 | ecosystem: Environmental > Aquatic > Marine > Oceanic | place: Pacific Ocean: Eastern...
AAAACTGGTTTACCAAGTTTAGCAATATCTTTCAATAAACTAAAATTCTGCATGTTCCTTGTACCTATCTGAAATACATCTATTACATCAAAAGATTCTTCTGCTGATTGTATATCTAAAACTTCAGAAACTATTGGTAATCCTGTTTTTTCTTTTGCTTTTCGTAAAAAATAATCACCATCTTTCCCTAAACCCTGATACGAATAAGGGCTTGTACGGGGTTTATAAATTCCACCCCTTAAAAAAGAAACACCTGATTCTTTTAATTCACAACATAAATCAACATATTTATCACCATCATCTAAAGAACACGGGCCAGCAATTAATACTGGTTTTTCACCCACTATTTTTCCACCTATATTATAAACTGAATCTTCTTTTTTATACTCTCTACTTGATAACAATAATTGTTTTTCTTTTGCCGAATCAAATATAGACGAATAAATCTTTTCAAGATGACGATATAATATTTTATCGTTAGATTTAGAATATAACCTATCTATAATTTCTGTTTGTCTTACACTATCTTCTATATGTAATCCAGATTCCTTTTTTATCTCAGAAATTTCTTGAACTACATCAAATCTTTTTTTAAGAATTTCCAATAAATCATCATCAATATTATCTATTTGTTTTCTTAAATTTTTTAATTCTTTCATACATAACCATTATTATTATTATATTTTAATTTTTAAGCTCCGCCACCTTGTGTACCAGCTCCAGATGATGCTCCATTATGTCCTATCAAATTTAATCCAGAAACATAAGAACAAGTACCAGTAGAATAAACTAAAGTTTGACTAAGATTATTTTGACCATTTGTACCGTGATTATATCCACCAAGAATATATCCTTTTTCCTGTCCCATTGCATTATTTGTTTCAGTTTGTCCAAATTCACCAGCACTAGCATGTTGATCCGACCAATGTATTGAATTAGTATCATTTGCGTATGTTAATCTATCTATATATCTTCCTTCACCAGGAGTTGTTGTATGATGGCCTATCCAAAACCCATACCCTGTTTTTGATGATAATCCTTTAGTATGAACGGGAATGGTAATTCCCATACTATAAGCACTCCAAGTTTCAGTTGGCATTAATACTTTTCTTCCAGTACCCTCAGCCATAACCCATCCAGTATCTTCACTATACACGTTTGCCCCATAATTAGTACTAAATCCACTATCTCCAGTTGCAGTCATAACTTCAGTCCAATAATCAAATCTATCACAAGTTGATGTTGTGCCACCTGTTAATAAAGCATATCTATCTGGATAAGAAGGTGCTACAAAATCGTGTCTGGCTACTTTCATATCCATAGAACTATCTGCTGTGCACGTAGTATCATTTGAATGTGCCATCCAATTTGAAGTAACTGTTGGAGAACTGTGAGTATTAGTTAGGCTCCAGATGTAGGATCTTATTGGACTACACTGTCCATCCGTATAACTCCCAGCTAGAGTCATAATATTACCCTGATTAGTCATTGTTTCTGTGGAATATGTAGCTTTATTCACTGTATTCCATGGACTACCATCTTTATATCCACCCATTACATATCCCTTTGTGAATATTTGTCTATAAAAATATGGTGAACCGAATCTCTGCATTGGTACAAACGACATATTATTTCTCCAATAAAAAAAACATATTAACTTGATTCACCTTTTGCATATTCTATATAAGAAGCCTGTTCTTTATTATATACCCAATTATCAAAACAATGATAACTTCCAGTTGTATACATTACTCTTATAGCAACAATATCATAAGGTACTTCATCTGGTTCATCTCCAAATCCTCGTGAATATGAAGCAGTTACTTTAGAATCTAGCAATTTTATATTATCTATAACATCAAGTACACTACCACTATCTTCAAGACTTATGCTTGATAGTGATCCTAATTCCGTTTTAATATCATCATATATTGCCATAATTTTTACATCCTAATTATAAGTTAACTCCTTAATAAATAGTTTCATTTTATCTAATTCGATATTTTTTACTAAATACTTCAATGGTCGTGGAGTTTGCCATACTCCAATAGATCCCAATGCTTGATAAATAAACATATCTATTCCATTAATTATTCTATTTCCATTTTCTTTTCCATTTATTAAAAATCTTGTTTGTATAGGATTATAATTTATATCCATTAAAATATGCTCTTTAGATATTTTTGAATCTATTAATGGACTTTTATCTATTAAATCATCAGTTCCCAGTGGAGTACAATTAATTACTACTGTTTGACCTTTGCTATCATGAATACTCTTTTGAAGTAACTCTCTATCTCTATTTATAACTACTGCTGTATTTCCTAAACACCTTTGAATTGTTTTAGAAGCACAACCATCTCCAAAAAGTATAAATTTTAAAGATTCAAAATTTATATTATAGTTATATAACGTCATTAGAAATCCAACCCACTCTGTATTATCTCCATACAAACCTTCAAATCCTGGTTTAACACAATTAACATTTGGAAATCCAGTTTCTTTTTGTTTTAAATATTTTTCTACAATTTTTTTATATGGCATTGTAATATTTACACCATCATACGAATTTAAAACATCTTCTAAACCATTCTCATTTATTTCCACCGACTCATATGTTATTTCTTTATCCCAATCTAATTGTTTATACATCCAATTAAAAAAATCAGCATTAATATTACTGGACAAATTTTTTCCTACAACTGCGAATTTAAGACTCATACCAAAACTCCAACTAAAACAATTATTATTGCCCATACACCTAATACTTTTATATATTCATTTATAGGTGTACCAAAATACATTTTACCTATAGCCACACATTTATGTATTGGTGATATTAAATACCCCGCGTATTCTATTGCAAAAAACATTGTAAAATACTCAATACCAAAAAGTTGTGTTAATAAAACTGTTATTCCAATAAATTTTCCAGATGATCCCAATATCACAGAAGCTAAAAATCCTAAACACATTGATATATATAAATTTGGATAATATGAAATGTACCCAAGAAAATAATCATGATATGTAGAAATAAAATTAGATAAAACTATTATTACAAATACTGTTAATAACAAACCCCAATTTATATATCTCTTAATACCAATTGAATTATTTTTCTCTTTTAATATATCATTCCGTTTAATTTCTACATCATCTTCCTTTAAAACAAACACTATATAATATGAAATATATAATAGAGTTACTAATATTAATGGTGATGTATATTTTAAAACTTCTAAATATGATAAACTCAATGTTGCAATCGGTAATATAATTGTTTTTTCTAAAGGACTCCATAAATAATAATGATGTGTTGCAAGATAATCAATTATTCCAAATTTAGATCTAGATTTTTCTGACTTTGGGGCAATCGTATCTAAAATTCCTGCTGACACTATTACTCTCCCAGGTATTGGTAATATTCCTGAAAATAATGATATTAATGCAACAACACCTTTTTTAGATTTAACTTTATTAACTATATAATTAAACAAGTTATTAAAATATCCTTTTTCTTTAATTATTCCAGAAGTAATCATAACTCCTAACAAATAAAAAAGATAAATTTGATTTTTGAATAACAATTCTATCATAATCTTACCTTAACTTTTATACAAGGAAATATAACATCTTTACCAAACTCACTATTAGTATCAATTTCAATGTATGGTGTTATTTGAACTGCACAATTTTCCATTTTATAATTATAAGTAAAACCTATAAATGTTTGCATGTGTGAATATTCTGATTTTTTTTCTGTATATGTATATTGAAAATGAGGTTCAAATGTAATAAATAAAGATTCTTTATATCCAAATTGCGGACGGTATCTAAAAACATCATCTTTAAGTTCTCTAAATCTATGTTCAAATCTGGAATTATAAAATAACTTTTTATATTTCAAATTCTTCCATTGAAATCTATACCAATCTTCACTTCTATTTTCCTTTTTAATTTTTCTATACTCAACTCTAAATGGAGTACCTTCAAACTCAAATTTGAATATACGTTGTAAATAATCATGATTAATATACTCTCTAGCACCAAAAGTAATATTATCCATTTGAACTAAAGTATTCATTTCTAATCTGTCAAAATCATTTTGTGATAATGCAGTAGATATTAATAATAACCATAATATTTTTTTAATCATAAAACCTCTTATCTTTCCAGTAAAAATATTCCTAATCCATTCCAAAAATCATTGGGGTCCTCACCATTAGTATAAATTTGTTTATCATACAGAATTTTAAAATTTAAATCTTCTATAGCATGTAAAATACCATCTCGTTCCCAATTCCAATCATCAACTATTAAAATAAAAACCTCAGATAAAGTACTTTCAAATCGAGTAATTATTTGATATTGATCTTTATAAGTATGATTTCCATCATAAAATAAAATATCAATTTTAAAAGGTATTAAATTCACATCAAAGTCCCAATAATTATCATCAAAAACTTTTATTATATTATTTCCTTTTATCTTTTTAACATTGGATACAAATTCTTCTCTTGGATTCCCCCTTATAATATTTTCATCCCATTCCTTCCACATATCCGACCTAAATGGTTTTAACTCTGGACTACTCCAATTATCCATTGCAACAGCACTAAGATTATTAGCATAAATAGCAGAACAAAAAGTTGCTCCTCTATATGTTCCCAATTCTAAATAACGACAACCATCAATTCCACAAATATTATTTAAAAAACACCGTACCTTATTACTCGTTAATCCTGGAATATTAAAAATATCTTGTGTTAATTTAGAAACTTCTAATTTTCCATATTCTAAAGATTGTTCTATATGATAAGTTAAATCTTTTATATTATTCTTTAACATTTTAATGTTTTAAAACAGGCCGATCTTTCTGTTTAAATTTTGCTATAACATCACAATAATTACAATCCCAACATTGAAACTTACATCGTTTAATTTTATTTCGCCAACCTTCCATTTCATCATAAGGTATTCCATGTTTAACAAGATTATGAAACTTAACTAAATGTGAAGTATCTGGTAATTTCATTGCTAATTTATCAACAGGTGCATCACTTTGAGTAGAAATTAAAATTTCCTCACCTTTTACATAATTTTTTATAATATCAATAGTTTCCAACAACCTATTAGTAGAATCTCGACCATGCATTTTAAAAATATCTACATATTCTAACAATTCATCATATTCTTTCTTAAATGGTGGTATTGTAGCAGCTCTTAAAAAGAAAGCAGGATCTTCTTTCTCCCATTTATAAGCACAAGTAACTTTTGAAATTTCATGTCTAAAGTATGGAAATTCATCATCTTGTTTCAAATTATTATACTGATGATGCTCATCCATAACAGGACATCTACCCAAACACCCCTCGTTAGTTAAAAGAGATATTTTAATATATCTTCCATATTTATCTTCAAAAAATTTCTGGGCCCTTTTTATATTAGATAATTCATCATAATCTCTCATTAATATTCTATCAATATTAATATAATCAAATCCTTGTTCTGCATTTAAAACAAAATCTTGAGCAGTATCTACTCTTCTCAAAATTGTATTTTTAATTTCCATTTTTGGAAAATAATCCTTCAATCCCATAGCTAACCAATGTCCATGAGGTACAATAGCACTTCTCAATCCAGCTTCATATAATGGTTTTAAATTTTCAATAAAAAGTTTATAATTATCATATTTTGAAGAAACATTTATATTATTAAAAGTTGCACATACTGTTATTCCAATATCTCGTTGTATTATCATAGCATTACCAGTTATTTGAAGTCTCTCTTCTTCTGGTATTACTGCACCCATGGCATCCTGTAAAAACGGTGGTATTCTACAAGTGAAATAAACATCATAAATCCAATCTTTATACTCTTCTAAAAATGGAAAAAATTCTTCATTAAAATATTTTTCACTTAAAATAGGATTTAACGGAATACTAAATATTTTTTTTGGCATATCAACCTATTCCTTCATCATCTAAAACAGAATCATGTAATTCTCTCATTGGATCAAACTGATTAACATCTTTCATAGTTTTTGCTTCATCAACCAATTTAAGTTTTTCTTTAAGTTCTTTATATAACTCTAATTTATCATCATAAAATTCAGGTGATGCATGTACACTTAATTCTAATTCTGAAACACTACTTTTAAGTTCATCAAACTTTTTATCATACCACTGACGAAATTTAATTTTTTTTATTTCCTTAGTAAGTAATATAGCATTTTCCATTTCTTCTTCTGTGGCATATACCTTATCCTTAGTGCGAAAAGAAACTTCAACAATTCCTACTGATAATTGTTCATTTTTCTTTACACTATAACTTCCGGTTTCATCAGCATAAAAAATCCCTACTTTTGCCATACCTTCTGTTATAAAGGTTACTTCATACTTTTTTAAGTTCAATAAATGTAAAAAATCATCTGGAATCATTCCCGTAGCAAATGTACCACAATTTGACATATGTTTAACTCCTGGAGGTTGTAACATATCTGCTTCAGGAATACGATATAATATATATTTCATATAACCATCCTATTGTTTATTATAAATACTTTGTAAATAATTATATTGATTTGGAAAAATATCCAAAGCACATTTTGTTCTATTTTTATTTGTTTCATTAACCCAGTTCCCATACTTTAAAATAACCTCATTTATATTATAACTATACTTATCATATACTCCATGACCATACAATAAAGAAAACCATTGTCCGACATGAAACATACTAAAATACCCACTTACCATAAGTTTATTTGGTGGATGTGGTATGAACATATCAATAATTTCTTGTGTTAATCCTGGAACAGGTAAATTATGGACTTCCTTCCAAAAAGGAGTATCATTTTTTTCTGCAAAATAATAATGTAAAAAAATAAAACTAATAATTTCATCAACCATTGAATGATATTCATTTGTTAAAAAATTTCTTACATTATCGTTCCAATGTCCTTTTGAGTCATTTAATGCAAAAACAAAATTTTGAATTGCCTTCGTACTAAATGTTATACCCGTAGCCTCTAATGGTTCTGCAAATGCTGCCGATAATCCAACCGCATATACATTTTTATATGCTATGTAATCATGAATACCAGTTTTCATCTGAATATGATTGGCGGGAGAATCCCATTCATCAATTTCTTCCCTAAGTGTCTTTTCAGCTTCTTCTGGAGAAATAAATTTATCTGAGTATACATATCCATTTCCAATTTTTGAATAAGTTGGTATAACCCACCGCCATCCAGCTGGCATAACAATAGATTTAGTATATGGATGCATCTCTTTATATTTATTCGTATATGGCTTAGGAATTGCAACTGCACGATTACAAAGAAGAATATTCTCAATAGAATTAAATTTAACTCCTAATGCTCCTTCTAATAATATCGAATCAAACCCAGAACAATCTATGTACACATCTGCAGAAATTGTTCCTTTATCTTCCAAAACTAATTCAACCACTCCATTTTCATCAAGAATAACATTAGTTATTAAATCATCAATGTGTGTAATCCTATCAATACATTTATGTTTTAATGTTTCACCAAGTGCATTAGCATCAAAATGAACTGCGTCCCACGTAGGAACTACAAATCCAGGAGTATAATCTAATCCAGAATGGTTTGCTTTTGGTGATTTATTATGTTTAGCTAAAACATATGATGGTAAAGAGTTAAAATATTCTTTTACACTCGGCTTAGTACTTAACCAATAATTGTGAAACATAATTTCAGGTCCTAATACTGACACTTCTTGGGTATCATTATCTATAAATATAGGATCTTTACTCCACCCTACAAGCTCAACACCATATTTATAAGTAGAATCTGTTTTTTCCATCCAATCTTCAGGTTTCATTCCACATTCTTCTAAAAAAGGCATAGTATAAGGTTGTGTACCTTCACCTACCCCAATTGTAGGTATTTTAGATGACTCTATTAAAGTTATTTTAATATCTTTTGGTAAATTATTTGACAAATATGCAGCGGTAATCCAACCAGATGATCCACCACCAACTATTATTATACTATTAATTGTACTCATTTTCTACTTTAATTTTTTAACACTGTCTGATAAAATTTCATTATCAAATTCAATTCTCCACAATAACTCTGATACTTCGGGGTTTATTTTTTCAGTAGTAACTATTTTTTCAGTTGTACCGTCTGACGGATTATAACTTAATACATCTGTTTTTGATTCATCAGTTCCTTCTCCTAACAAATCAACTTCTGGTGGTCCTGAACGTAAAACCTTCCGTTCTATATTTTGAATACCACTCCTCAATCGGTTTGAAAACTCTATAGAAGAAGCTAAAGTTTTAATTTGATCTTTATCACTCATGGAAAGAATGGCATCCATATTTCCAACAGAAATAACTCCCGTAGTAGCCATATCAAGAGCGGCCTGTTTAGAAAGTCTTTTAATCCAATATTCTTCTTCATTTTTATCCACTAACTCATTAAGTTTATTTAAATCTACAATATCACTGGCCTTTTCTAACATATCTAATAAAGTATCTATTTCTTTACTACTCTGTTTAATACCAAAACCTATATTTTTATATTGTTCCTGTTTTTCTTCTAAATCTATTTTTAAAATTTCTAACTCTGGTCCTGAATCAGTCTCACTTATCTCTCGTTCAAGTATTTTTATTTCTTCGGAAGCACGACGCATATTAAATTTACTATTAATCCTTCCTTCTTCTCGACTTTTTAATTCTAAAAATAACTGTCTTACTTGGCGTACAGTAGTTATTTGTCCTCTAACTACAAAATTTTCAATTTGATAAGGAGACATTGGAATTTGAGTATTTTTAACTGTTTCCATTAATTTATCTTTTTTATTATTTGACATAACTATTTTTCCTCTTGTTTTTTATCTAATGAACCTGTAACTTCTGACATATCATAACTTCCAATAAGTTTTTTATTTATTTTATCTCCAATTTCCTTCATCCCCGATGATAATCGGTCTGTATATTCAAGAGCACTTTTAAGAGTTTTTACTTGATTTTTTTCTGACATATTAGCAATAGCATCCATATTACCTACACCAATTCTACCAGTAGATATTAAATCCATTGAGGCTTGTTTTCCCAACCTTGATATCCAATAAATTTGTTCTTTACCTTCTATATTATTTTCTAATTGATCTCTAACACTTTCTATATTTTCATAAGAATCTTCTACTAATTTTACTAATACATCTAATTCTAAAACTCCTTGTTTATATCTTTTTTTATTTACTCTATAATCATATTTTAATCTCTTTATTTTTAATTCATCTAATCTTTTTTCATACTTATTATAGGCTCTAGAATCTTTATAAATATTATCATGTTCTTCCTCTGCCTGTTCAATCCAAATTTCATTCTTTTCAATTTCCATCTCTAAAGTTTCAACTGCCTGCCTTCTGGTTTCTATCTCTAATATAATCTGTCTTAACTTCCTATAATCTGTTATTTCTTGATTAACTACAAAATTTTGCATTTGAAATTCTGAATAAGGCTCGGCCTTAGTCATCGAATACTCTATTAAATCTTCTTTAAATTTCTTGTTCATATAACTTATCCTTATTTTATATAACTATATTTATTTCATTAAAATTGAATTCCATATTTTACAGCAACTTTTCTTGTATTTGTACCCTCTGTCGTAAGTTCTAACTCTTCTGCAAGTGAATCTGGCATTTGTAAACCAAATTTTTCTTCATTAAATTGTAAAATTTCTTTAATATTACTACATTCTTTTAATTCAGAAATAAGTGCTTGTTGATTACCGAGAATCTCAGCAACATTTGAGTTATATTCTGACTCTTTTGTTGTAATCTTAGTAACCATATCACTCACAGTTATACCTCTTTTTCCCGCAAGTATAGTCAATACGGGTGTTGATACACTATTATCTGCTAAATAAGCCTTTGCTTCTTCTGATTGAGCTTTAAATAACCCTGATTCCAATTCAGGTTTATCTCTATTTAATGCCTTAAATCTAGTAAAAAATACATCTTCAATATTTGCCGTTATAACTATTTTTGCAAGTTTTAAAAGTTTTGCAGCATCTGAATCACTAAAATCATATTCAACTTTTATAGTAAGCTCACTAGTGGCCTTAGTACTTTTTTCATTTGTATCCGCTGCAATTGAACCTGAAGTAGCTCCTTCCTCATTTGTAAAATATCTCCGTCCTAATTGATTATAATGTTTGGCTACTGCTACTAAATCATCATCTATTACTTTAACATTTCCTTTTATAGAATTAAATGTATCATCATTAACTTCTACTAATTGACGCCCATTAAGAGTTAGCCATGGAGATACTGTTGGTGGAAATTGTGCTATTTCTTTATATAATATCCACACTATTCTATACTCCTGACCAACCTCTAGAACCACATGCTCCAGAAGACATTCCATCATGTCCTTTCGGCTCCATAGTAGTTGAGCCTGCTGTATAAGAATCAGTATGGTATTGTGTCTTAAATGAATGATTTGATTGACAACCATCTCCACAATGTCCTAACCCATATCCATGATTTTGTCCTATTTCGTAATTTGTTTCTCCACCAGTCCAAGGTTTAAAAGAATTACAACCTGCACCAGTTTCAGTAACAACATTATAATTAATCATATGAGATGAACCGTTAGTACTATTACCATTATTTTCTATATAACAACGACCATGTTTAGATGGCAAAGTTTTTGAATGAGTTTGGCCTCCTACTGCATTTCCCATACTTGACCAAGTTTCCGTTTGAAATTTCATTTTTTGACTACCTTTGGAACGAAATCCTGTTAAATTATCTCCCCATTGATTAGAATTTTGATAATCATCACTATCTCCACTAGTTACATTTGAAAACGTATTAGTAGCAAAAATATGTCTATCTACATTACCCGATCCTCCACCATACACCCAAGATCTTGTACCATCATTTTGAAACTCACCAAGATCATTTCTAGCGGCCGTCATATTACCAGGACTTGCACCTCCTGTCTCTACCCACATATTAAATGAAGATACATAACTTGTTGTACCAGGAAATGCATTATCAGTTGCATAAGAATAAGCACGAATATCATCAAATCCACCTGTACAATAAGCCCCATTCTTATCCATGTGATCACCTAAATTAGTTGTTACATCAGTTGCATGAATGGTTCTATTAACATTTTTCCATGGAGATGAATTTCTATAACCCCCCATTACATATCCTTGTGTATATGTAACTCTATTTATATACTGTACTCCACCGGGCCACATTGTTCTATCATCACTAATAGCGACTATATCATTTATTTTAAATGCCATTACTTATCCCCTAAATGTCTATACTTCCAGAAAAATCTGGATGTGTTTTTAAGTGTGCATATGATTGTGATACCCAACTTTCATTAACACTACCTGTTAATGGAAACATATAACTCACAATATCTAATGATTGTGATCCCGCAGTACGGGCTTCCTTAGTATCATAACTATAAACTTCTAAATCCAATGAACCACTATTATGATCTAATGGGACCCAATGAATTCCATTAATTTTATGATATGCATTTGCATGAATACCACCCCATCTACTTATATATGATTTTTTTAAAGCCATTCCTTATCTCCTTAACAGTTATAAATATATAACAATTTATTCTTCTTCATTTATTTTTTCTTTTAATTCTTTAACTTCAGAACTTAACTCTTTTATCGCTTGAACTAAGAGTGGAACTAATCTCTCATATCTAAGAGTTAAATAATTATCACCCGATTTTGATTTTCCATCACCATCTTTATCAAATGGAGCAATAGATACTGCATCTGGTAATACCTTCTCAACTTCTTGAGCTATTAAACCAACATCTGATTTTCTAAATGGTTCATATCCAATAGATTCATCTGCTTCTTTATAATCAAATTGTAATCCACTTAATGTATCTAATTTAGTTAATGCATCTTCTATCGGTCTGATATTCTCTTTTAATCTTATATCTGAATAATTTGATGTGATATCGCCTGTTACTACTGTATTTCCTTCAACATGCAAAAGTGAAGCTGGATCCATTGTCCCGATGCCGACATCGCCGCCCCTAATCCAAGAATCGCCATCAGTATTTAATCTAACATTAACTGCCGAAGCCGGCCCCATTAGGGTTAACGCCCCATAATTACCACCTGAAGTCTTATAAATTTTTGCTATTTCAGTTGATCCGTTTACTAATTGTATCCCATCATTATTAGTAGAAGTACTTACGGTTAGTTTTTTACCGGGACCCGTTGTCCCGATGCCGACGTTGCCGCTATTTTTAATCACCATTTTTGCATCAGCAGATACTGCAACAACACTCCAATCGTTGGAACTACGAAGTGAAAAGTATAGGTCGGATTTTCCAAAAGACCCTATTCCATTTGCTATAATCGAAGTCTTAGGTGCATCTTGGCCTTGCGTTGTATCAAATTCTATACCAAGCACTCCATAGTGACCAGCTGCTCCTCCAGAAGTGAAACGAGCCCTTGCGTGAGTTCCACCGGCTGATTGAATGTGCAAATCCTTTTGTGGCGAAGTTACCCCGATGCCGACTTTGCCTGTTGTTGAAATATCATCGTTTGAATCATCAAACGTCCATTTAGCACCGCCAATTCCAATAGTTCCACC
>Ga0066852_10000906_pt1 | contig 12550 bp, 10 predicted proteins | sample ETNtaG_27_FD_67283 | JGI IMG/M metagenome (GOLD analysis project Ga0066852, IMG submission 67283) | Marine microbial and viral communities from oxygen minimum zone, Eastern Pacific Ocean - ETNP201406SV63 | ecosystem: Environmental > Aquatic > Marine > Oceanic | place: Pacific Ocean: Eastern...
AAAAGGGCTAAAACGCAGTCATGACGCGGCAAAACTAAAATTTCCCCATTATGCGATGGAGCTCACTCCAAAGGCGCCGCATTATATCTGAATCATCGACCACCAAAACTGAATACTCTATACTCACAGCTCCATCTCCTGCTCAGAACTCTCAAAATATCGATTTTTCTCACAAATGCTCGCCTGCCGCGAATTTTATAAACTAAGTATAGTTTCGATAGATAAGGAAATCTATTGATAACACAATTAAAGAGAGATAGTCTTTAAAGCTCTACAGGGAGCTACGGTTAGACAAAAAAGAATTTATATTTGCCAATATGAAACACTTCACCCAAAATACGGTTTTTGAGACCGATAGATAAACCGGAGACTTTTCAATGCTACGGTTAGCATTTATATTTCTTTTAGCGGGAGTTTTTATTCACTCAGTCCTCTCCCCCATAAATGCCGAAAGCGACCCTCCAAAAGGGTGGTTGTCCCTGGAAGCGGGTCTGGACATCGGCACCTTTGAGTCACCTCAAAAATCTATTGTCGGCGACTCCACCATACATATCTTGCGAATTAATCCCGAGAACTTTAAGTTTCGTCTTCTTACAGCACGCTCCAAGAAACAGGGAAAACGTTTGTCGGCTAAAAAATGGGCTGAAACAAAAAATATGGTCGCCACTATCAACGCGAGCATGTACCAGGCCGACAAGATGACCAGCGTTTCTTACATGCGCACTAAAGGTCAGGTGAATAATACATGGGTTTCAAAAGACCAAACACTTCTAGCTTTTGACCCGACTACTCCATCAGTGCCTGCCATCCAGATCATTGACCGGGAATGCCAGGACTTTAAAAAAATACGCAAGCTTTATGAAACTCTGGTCCAAAGCATTCGCATGGTATCCTGTCATGGCGAAAATGTTTGGAAACAGCAATCGAAAAAATGGAGTACCGCCGCGATTGGTATTGACAGTCAGGGACGCGTATTATTCATACATGCCAGATCACCATACACAACTCATGATCTAATCAGTACCCTGCTAAAACTTCCCATCGAACTCAAGCAGGCGATGTATGTAGAAGGCGGCCCCAAAGCGCAACTCTATATCAATACGGGCCAACAGGAATTTGAATTTCTGGGAAGTTATTCAACGGGGTCTTTCGAACATGACGAAAACGACGTGGCCTGGCCCCTGCCAAATGTGCTGGGAATTCAACGAACCATTGTTAACAGTGAAAAATAGATTCTTTCCCTTTCGAGGTTCCCATTGGCAACCAGAGATAAAAACAAGCTGACCTGTAGGCCACGCATACGGGTGGTTGCGGGAGATCAAATTGCCTTGGGGCCAGGAAAAGTTGACCTGCTGGAAGCGATTGACCGTTGGGGTTCTATTTCCAAAGCCGCTCGGGAGTCAGGCTTAAGTTATCGTCGAGCATGGACACTTGTTGACACCATGAACAAAAGTTTTAAATCTGCCTTGGTAGAAAGTTCTGCGGGAGGGAAAAAAGGAGGTGGCGCACACCTGACACCGCTGGGGGAAAAACTGGCGGCAACATATCGCGCAATGGAATCCAAAGCAGAAACAGCCATGAAGCCCGACTGGAAAACAATTCAACGCTCTCTCAAACCATCTGAGTAGATCAGTCAGGACTCCGGTTTTTCCGCCGCAATTTCCAATCCCACGAATTTGAGTGACAGATTATCGCCCGGATTTTGACTGAACGCGTCTGTCTCATCGTGGTACTCCCTGCATTCAAAATGGGTGATACGAAACCCAGTCGACGCGACATCACTTTTCAAGTTATCCGCAAAATCCCCTTCTATCTCGACCAATGTTTCTAGGTAACCCGCAGTCAACCTCCCCCCAAACTCAGGCCGCTTGGACTGCTCCAGAATTTCATGCTCCAGATCCGTATCCATAATCGCCAGCATTCCCTCTGGCTCCAAAGCAGATAAAGTCCATTTTAAAAACTGTATCCTGTCTGGCCTTTTTAAATGATGCAAAAACTTGGTAGCCATGATGAGTCCAAACTTCATTCCAGTCGGAGGGTTTGCCGGAAACTCCGCCTCCACAAGAATCACATTTTTTTTACCAGTCAGTTTCAGATAATGAGACAAACAACACACGATGAAGGGTTCATTATCAGACAAAACCAATTTGGGAAAATTTTCAGGCCAATTGTGAATCATGCTGAAGCCCGCCAGCCCTGTCGCGGCGTCCAACACGGGTTGGTGCAAATTTAAAGGCCTGGGCTGGACAAGATCTTCCCATGGAAAGTTTTCCGTCTGATGCAGGTAATAACTATAGCTCTCACTGAGCAAACGAATAATCTGTGAATCTTGTCTCAGTGTAGGATCTGCAATAATTGTTCTCGCCAGTTGGTAAAACAAGTGACCCATTTTTTTATTGATCGCTTCGAGAGACCCGCAATTCTCACCCAAGTCCTTTTTTAAATTAATGTTGATATGGTCAAAACTTAAAAACACGGCAAGACGCTCATGTTGGGCGTATACCAGATCAGCCAGATCAATCATCACTTCTGGATACACCGACCTGAGCAGTGTGTTAAAGCATTCCTGACTTTCCTTACCCTCAGTAGAATCAGGAAACCCCAATCGCCCACTCAAATATTCAAACAAGGATTTTACGCGCTCCACCAATTCCGAAGAACTGGAGTTTTTGAGTCCGTTGAAAGCGCGTCCATGGTCAGTTAGTAATGGAAGGCGGGCGGGCCCGTCAACAAAAACTGGAGTTATACTTTCGTTCATAGGAGAGAAGTATCAACAAGTCATAATAATTCGCCACAGGCACGTTCGACAGAATTTAAAATATCATCACCATCAATGAGTTTTGCGACAGCTTCTATATCAGGAGCAAGCTCCCTGTCCTGTTCCATGTGGGTCACATTCTTGCGCAATATTTTATAAGCGGCAAGAGTTCCTTTTCCCGGCTTCAGATTGGTGAACAAATCCATCGCCTGTGCTCCGCACAACAACTCTATCGCAATTACGTATTGAAGATTTTCAAGAATCATATCCGTTTTGCGTGCGGCGATAGTTCCCATACTGACATGATCTTCCTTGTTCGCCGAGGTCGGGATTGAATCAACCGAAGCAGGGTGCGAAAGAGCTTTATTCTCAGACACCAATGCGGCGGCTGTGTACTGGGCGATCATGAACCCGGAGTTCAGGCCCCCTTCCTGAATTAAAAAAGAAGGTAGCCCGCTTAAAGTCGGATTGATCATTCTTTCAATGCGGCGTTCTGAAATATTCGCCCACTCAGCAAGCGCGATAGCTAAATGATCCATCGCCAACGCTACCGGTTGACCGTGGAAATTTCCGCCAGACAAAATCTGTCCATCAGGAAACACCAACGGATTTTCTGTCGCTGAATTTATTTCCGTCTCAATAGTTTGCCATGCAAAGCAAAGTGTATCACGACTCGCTCCATGAACTTGTGGTGAGCAACGCAGGGAATAGGCATCCTGAACATGATCGCAATCCTTGTGCGATGAAATAATCTCACTGCCCTCTGTCAGGCGCCTCATATTCGCGGCTGAATCCACCTGTCCTTTGTGCGGACGAATACGGTGAATCCGTTTATGAAACTGCGTATTTGTACCTAGTAACACTTCAAGACTCATCGCACCCGCGATATCTGCCAGCTTGGACAAACGCTTTGCTTTATGCGCGACCCAAGCCCCTATCGCTGTCATTACCTGAGTTCCGTTGACTAAGCCCAGACCCTCCCCTTCAGCAAGAGTGACCGGCTTGAGTTTTGCTTTTTTAAGAACCTGTTTTCCTGTGACCCAACCGCCCTTTATCCGCGCCTTCCCCTGACCCGTAAGAACCAGCGCCAAATGTGACAGCGGCGCAAGGTCGCCGCTTGCCCCGACCGAACCCTTGGCAGGAACATAAGGGATCACTCCGGCATTAAATAAGTCGCACAACGCTTGAAGAGTCGTCCAGCGGATTCCTGAATATCCTTTGGCTTTACTGTTGATCATTAACAGCAAAATGATCCGCACCAGTTCATCCGACAACGGCTCCCCAACACCAGCGGCGTGACTCATCAAAATACTTTGCTGTAACTGCCTGCACTTGGCCCGAGAAATAACTACATTGCTCAAAGCTCCGAATCCAGTTGTCACACCATAGACAATTTTCTTGTCCCGCACAGCGTCCTCAATAACAACCCGGGACTGTTGAACCTTTTTCTTCACGGCAGAGGACACACCTATCTTCACCCTCCCGACCGCCACTTGGGCGATTTGATCCAGAGTCAGACTTTCTCCATCAACAATGATTTTTTTCATTCCAGCCTAAAGGAAATAGTAGTTAAGGCCAATCCCAGGCCGCCCTACCCAACAGGTAACAAGTGACAACCACACACGGCAATAAAAAAGGAACCGCCGGAAATGCTTCTCCTCCTATTAATGAATATATTGACAAGACCGATCGCATGCCATAGATAACGGCTAACACTTGAACAAGCAATTTTTTTCCGCGAAGGATGAAGGGGGTAAGAATCAGGGCAAAGGCAACAAAGGCCAGCAGGCCGGTATAGACCGTTTTTTTCATCGCCGGGTCTACAGGGGGCAACTTCCACAAAGCAATCAGGATGTACAAAACATTCAGAGCCAGAAAACCATATCCGGCCAACCGGTATTTTTTTAAATCCGGCCTGACCGGTTCTATTTCTCCGGAAAAATCTTCAGCCATATAGAGGAAGGAAATTTTACGTTTAAAGTTTTTTAATATAAGTAGCCAAAACCACCCTGCCAACCTTCCTCAGGGTTTGTATCTCACAAACTGGCCGGGCTTTTTAAAGTCTTAAAAAGAATGAACCCGGCACTGAGTACCTGATTTTCGGAAATGCTGGGGACGTCTCCTATATCTGACGCACCTTCGGCCCAAATATCTACTCCCTTGCTTTTCAACTTTGCCAGCCCCCCGGAATGGTATTCCAGATTATGTCCACCATTTGTGGAGATGCTCCCTTGACCAGAAGGGAGAACTTCCATATCCGGTGTCACAGCGGCAACATCCTTTTTCAAACACAACATTCAAATCCCTCGCCAATGCCGTACCCAATGCAGGACCGCCTGCCAACAGACCGCTGAAAGTCAATAAAACCAAATGGATCCAAAGAACTAGTCCTGATTTCTCCGCTCCAACCGAAACGAGCAAAACAATACCCGCACGATGGGCTACTCTGCCTTGAAGCACCCATAACGCCCCCTAAAAAATTATTACTTATTGAATTTAAATATGTTACAACAAAACTGCCCCAATGCTCAACAAAAAACCGGCTCTACCCGCCTTTCTCCTTATTTTGAGGCAAAATGGAAAACTCTTTAAAAGACTGGGATTTCTCCCTTGACAAAGGAGCTGCACCGGTGAAATAATCCTTGGATATCCTCAAATGTGAAGATCTGCAAAAGGCAACAACCTTCTGCTTATCAATAAGTTATAAAATAATTATCAATTTGTAAAGGTCAGGTATAGCCATGAAAATGACGTTTCAACCAAAAAACACCAAAAGAAAGCGAACCCACGGATTCCGTAAACGAAGTTCCACGGTAGGAGGTCGCAGAATTCTGGCCAACCGCAGGCGTAAAGGACGCAAACGCTTGACCGTTTAACTTTATGAGTGAATTCTCGTTTGGAAAAAGGGAACGCCTTGCCAAGCGACCTCAATTTGAGCATGTGATGAACCGGGGTCGTAAGCGGAGAATAGAAACTTATTGCACTGTTTTTTTTCTACCGAACGGCCTCGACAGGAAACGACTGGGAATCATCGCATCAAAAAAAATTGGAAATGCCGTGGTCCGCAACCAGGCTAAAAGAAAAATCCGGGAAGTTTTTCGCCACATCAAAAAACACATCGAACCGGCTATGGATATCGTTATCATATCCGGAAGGGATTTGGTTTCCCTGCCCGGTTCTGTTCTAGAGAAAAAGATTTTTCAATCCCTTCCAGTTAAAAGGTAATCCATCACAATAAAACTTTTCCTTTTAACCGACTTGGCTACTCCCAGAATATTATGTTGCTTCGAACTATGATTAACGGGTCCCTTATCAAATTTATCCGGCTCTACCAGAGATTGCTGTCTCCCTTTCTACCTGCAGGTTGCAGATTTTACCCATCCTGTTCTGAGTATTCGGCGCAAGCACTTGAACGGTATAACGTATTTAAAGCTCTGGGGCTGTCCCTGGTTCGATTACTTAAATGCCACCCCTATCATGGCGGCGGCTCTGATCCTGTAAAATAACGCGGAGGTTTTCGATTGGAAAACAGGTTACTGCTTGCCTTTGTTTTGTCTATTGGTGTTTTCATCGGTTGGGGATATGTCATGTCCGTGATCGAAGGACCGCCTCCTGCTCAAATTCAGTCTGAAAAGGATCTCGCGGAGATACCTCCATCCACCCCTGGCATGGCACAACAAGCACCATCAAGCGTCGCGCCGGGAACTCCCTCTGAACAAACAGCGCCAAACATTCCAGCACCCGCTATCAGCCAGGCAGAATTCCCTGGGACAGAGGCAACTATAAAAGTTTCCGCCGGAAACGTTAGCTATATCATCACTAATAAAGGGGCGATGGTTAAAAATATATTGCTCTCGCAACATAAAACAGCTCAAGGCGAACCTATCGATCTGGTTGAACATGAAAATGGCGGGACCCTTCCGCTGGCACTAGAGTCCAGCAACGACCAAGTTACGAATATTCTGCAAAACGCATACTATAATCCTTCGACCACTTCCCTTGAGCTTTCCGAGTCGCAACCCACCGGAACCCTGAAAATGACGCTGGAACATTCTTCCGGCGTGAATGTAGTACGCGAATTCACCTTCCGTCACAATGACTTTATGATTGATGTGCAAACTCGAATCAACGCGCCAAACTATGCATCACAAAACCTGAGCTACAACGTGCTGTTCGGACCCGGCATGGGCGGGAAAACAGAATCACAAACAAATTATATCGTTTTCGTTGGCCCAACAACTTTTGTAAATAATGAAAGAGCAGAAACACCGCCTGAAGATATTGTCAATGAAGTGACTTACTCAGGCGACCTCGCATGGACTTCTTTCCAGAATAAATATTTCGCGGCGGCACTCATTCCCCAAGAGGGAATCAAAGCGGCTGTTGTTAAAAAATCTGGAGAAAATGTTTACGTCGGGTTAAAAATGGAGAGCGTCCAGTCCTCCGCCTCGGCTTCCCACAGGTTGTACGCTGGAACCAAAGAGTTGCAGATTCTGGAAAAATCGGGACACAAATTGTTCAGGCTCATGGACTACGGGTGGTTCGGAAACAAATTCGCGTGGCTGGTAAAACCCATGCTCAAATGTCTCCAATATTTTCATGAAATATTTAACAACTATGGCTGGGCAATCATCTTTGTGACCCTCGTCATTAAAATCATTTTCGCACCACTCACGCACAAAAGTTTCAAGTCGATGAAAGGGATGCAGAAAGTTCAGCCCTACGTCAAAGTCATCCAGGAGCGGAATAAGGATGACCGCCAGAAAATGAACGAGGAAATGCTGGAGCTTTACAAAAAGCATAAGGTGAACCCCCTCGGCGGTTGTCTCCCCATGCTCCTGCAGATTCCTGTATTCATCGCGCTCTACCACGCCCTGTTCTTTTCCATAGAGCTGCGCGGAGCGCCGTTTATAGGTTGGATCCATGATCTTTCAGTGCAAGACCCTTATTATGTTTGGCCTGTTATGATGGGCGCGACTATGTTTCTCCAGCAAAAGCTCAATCCATCAATCGGCGACCCAACCCAACAAAAGATCATGATGATGTTGCCTATCGTCTTCACATTTCTTTTCATGTCTTTTCCCGCGGGGCTGGTTCTCTATTGGACGGTCAATAATATACTGACCATTTCTCAACAAGCTTACATCTATAAATTCGCCAAAGATTAGCATCCGCCTCTAGGTGGTGTATCCACTGGGTTTTCCTGCTATTCTGTTCCAACCTGAAGTGACCTGTTTATTGAATACCTATGAGCGGAACTGTGAATGACACCATTACAGCCATAGCCACACCGACAGGAGAAGGCGGCGTGAGTATAATCCGCATCAGCGGAACTGATGCGCCAACGATTGCCCGAAAACTGTTTCGCACACCCGCCGGGAAACCGGCAAATGAATTCACGTCCCACAAAATTTATTACGGCTCCATCCATGATCCGGCAACTGGCGAATGCATTGACGAAGTTGTTCTCACATGGTTTCAAGCGCCCAAAAGCTACACAGGCGAAGACGTCATAGAGATCTGCGCTCATGGCGGAATGTTTGTTTCATCACGGATACTGGGTCTTGCTCTCGATCACTGTGCGCGCCCCGCTGAACCGGGGGAATTCACACGTCGCGCTTTTATGAATGGTCGCATTGATCTGTCTCAGGCTGAAGCAGTGGCCGACCTTATTGCCGCCGCATCGGATAAAGCTCTTCAGTCAGCGTTGACGCAACTCAAGGGACATCTCTCTAAAAAAGTGAATGCACTCTACGACCGCCTGCTGTCTGTACTCAGCCAGATAGAAGCCGCAATCGACTTCCCCGAGGAGGGTTTGGATCTCCAAAAACGGGAAACATCAATTAACGAAGTACAACAAGTACGTGATGAGATAGATGTTTTATCCAACACCTACCGGCAGGGAAAAATATTTCGCGAAGGTGCGTCCGTCGCTCTTGTGGGCAAACCCAACGTTGGAAAGTCGAGCTTGCTCAATGCCCTGCTTCAAGAAGACCGTGCAATCGTCACCCCGCATCCGGGCACCACTCGCGATACCCTTGAGGAACGAGTTCGCATCCGGGACACCCACATCAATATCATTGACTCTGCCGGACTCCGCAAGCATCCTGAAATCATCGAGGAGGAAGGCATACGAAGAACCCGTTCCGCTATTGAACGCGCCGACCTTGTCCTTGTCATCTTTGACAGATCACAGTCTCTTGATGAAAATGATGATCTCATGTGCAAAGAAGTGAGTGACAGACCCAGACTGGTTATCATCAACAAATGCGACCTTCCTGAAATATGGTCTATCGATGACTTGAAATTAAAAATGAACATGGATAATCCCATCTTCATCTCGGTGAAAGAACAAAACGGACTCAACACGCTTATAGACGCAATTCATAATCATATTGTCGGCGAAGAAAAGTCCTGTGAAACTATTTTTATAACACGTGAACGGCACCGTGCCCATCTGGTTGACGCGTCTACAGCGTTGGGTGCAACTCTTGAATCACTCGAACAAAAACTGTCAGAAGAATTTGTCGCCACTGATCTTGATATCGCCATGAACCACCTTGCCGCTATACTGGGAAAATTCGTAGAAGATGACCTGCTCGACCAGATATTCAACTCCTTCTGCATCGGCAAGTAGTGGACTACGTCCACGGGTAATAACTGGATCTTTTTTCTGCATGCAATATGCATCAGAAGCAATCGATACCTTTCCTCTTCGTTCCCACGCTTGAGCATGGGAACGAGAAAAATCATCGACCAATTTAAAAGATATTCTTTTTATCTGTGTTCATCCGTGGCTAAGAGGGTTTATTGTCCTTCAATCGTTTTCACAACGACATCACGCATGGGGTTGGCGGGGGCTTTTTGTCCAGTCCATAGCTCGAATTGTCCGACGGCTTGATTGATGAACAACTCAATTCCTGAGATGGCGATGCATCCGGCTGCTTTAGCATCACGGATCAATCGGGTTTCCGGCGGATTGTATACGGAATCGAAAACGATCATTCCCTTTCGCAAGTGGCGTGAAGAAATTGGCGTTGCTTCCACATCAGGGTTCATCCCAACCGGCGAACAGTTGATGAGAACGTCTACCTCTTCTTCACCCGCATCCTGAACATTCACAACCTCTGCTCCCAGTTCCTTTGCCAATTGGGTTCCACGCTCTTTATTTTTGTTATAGGTAACGGTGATTTTCGCGCCTTTCTCACGCACTCCATGACCAATCGCCTTGGCGGTACCCCCCGCTCCTATGATGAGTACTTTTTTTCCATTAAGATCAATGTGCTCCTCCAGAGCCTTTACCGCGCCCGTGCAATCCGTATTGTAACCCTTCCATCCTTCCCCATCGCGCACCACGGTATTGACAGCTCCAATCTTGCGGGCGGTTTCGTCAACCTCATCTATCACCGCCATAATATCTTCCTTGAACGGCATGGTTACGCTCAGCCCCTCAAAATAAGGACTGAAACCTTTAAAGAACTTTTCTACATTATCGACGAGAAAGGGAACGTAGATATCGGACGATCCGGTCTCTTTAAAAGCCCGGTTGTGAATCAGGTAGCCCATACTTTTTGAAATTGGATTTCCTATGACGCCATAAATTTTAAACAAGTCGCGCTTATCTCCTACGCGATAAATATCTCTCAACTTTACGGCTGTTATCTGCCCCGGGGCGCTTTCTTTTCCTGTTTCCAGTGACCCAAAGGTGAGGAACCCACCCAATAGCGGCGAGAGAATCCGGCTTATCTCCCCCCGCTCGCCCATGCACAGAGCGATGATTTTTTTATCATCTTTTTTCGCACGATAAATAAGTTTGAATACAGCCAGATTGTTAGTGATATCACGCGCATAAGTGACAATCTTAATAACATCGGCAGGCATTTCGCACATTATTTTGTACAGATGTTCCAACTCTTCTGGAGTGTCGGTAAAGTTGTGATAAGAAAGTATGATCTTTGATTTGTGGTCGGACTCCAGAAACGGCTTCAACAATTCCTTGGGTGTGGAAGTTTCTATATCGACATATTCCGCTCCTGCATCCATAGCCTTCTTCAGGATATTCACCCTCTCTTCTTCCGTTCCCGCAAACTGTCCGCCTTCGCGTTTAGTGCGGTTGGTGACTATACAGGGCTTCGTCGCGGCTTGGAGGAGAGCGCCCAGATCGTAATCCTTCATAAGATCAAGGCGCAGTTCCAGAAAATCTGCCAACGGTTCTGCCATGGCTATATCTTCCAGCGATTTGTTCTGGGTGGGTCCAACAATGGGAATGCAAATCATAGAAATGTTGTATACGAAATTTTTAGCTCACGCAAGTCTTGAGGCGCAAACCTCAAGAAATATCCTGCCAGAGCGGAAAAACCCTTAATTAAGTTTGCGAGGTTTTTCCATCGGCTTCTTACAAAGACATGGGCTCAAAATCGGATTCCGACGGAGAAGTGGGAGCGGTGGGAAACAGGCTCTTCACAGCCTCCAACAACCTGGGAATAGAAATAGAAAGTCTGATAGCCTCTGAGTCAACATAGGTCGATACCGACCTCGCCGCAGAAATCACAACGCTTCAACAGGGCCTGCTCGGTTTCCAGACTTCCATCCAATCCCTCGCGAATCAACTCCAGTTTGAGAATCGGGCCCAAGGCCGCTTACTGGATACCCTGAGCTGACCGTCCCGGCATTGGGAAATCAAACTTGACCCCTCCCTCTTGAAATGATAAAAAATGGGGTATTAAATCCCTGAATAATACCCAAGTGATCTGGAGAAGAATTAATGGAAGTTAATGAGATCAAGATAGAGATAAGAAAACATCACGTGACGCCCGGCATACAAGTGTTGGATTTAGTGATAGATGCCGATGGCGAAAAAATCAAAGTACATACCCAGCATAAAGATACCGATCGTGCGTTTCAGCAATTCGTCAAAGACGCGATTGCCCTGGGCAAAACTTTATCGACAGCACCCATTGAGTAGAAAAAATATCCTTTTCGATTCTGTCCTTACAGAATAATCCACTCCTTCAGAAAAGGGACCTTTGCGCTGGTTCCTCCGGCACAAAGGTCTCTCTATAGAAAGCCCTCTCGTAAACCTGCAATTATCGACATTGAAAAATCACCAGGAACATACCTATACAAGAAAGAATATCTGCTAAAGTAAATTATTCATGCTGATTATGATACAGTTATTTACCGTAACCGCCGATAAGCTAAAGGTATGCAGGCCTGTCAATCAAACGAACAATCCCGTGGCAATTATTAGCGAAAGAATAAAACCTCGTATACCAGCAATACTCATCATGGTGGCAGTTTTCACCATGGTTTCTGCCGCGACTCATCATGCTTCAGCCGAAACTTATATGGGCCTTGGAGTGGGGAAATCTTTGCGGCAGACCATCTCTGGTTTCAAAGTCGGTGATGCTTTTAAAGTTACCCTTCCAGACCTTGCATCGAAAAGCTCCATTGCCTATGGGTTGAAGCTTGGACATTTTTTTAAGGCCATTCCCGGCTTCGGACTGGAATTCAATTATTCATTCAGTGATCCAGATATGGTCAAGGAAAAAGTCGACGCAATGATTACGGGAACGCCAACGGGTCTCTTTGCAGGGCAGACTGCGGGAGATTTACTGGTATCAGCTGACATTAACCATCTTTCCACTTTTGGTGTTCTCGTGGTATGGAGAGTGACCGACAAACAGTTCTTAATGAATCTCGATGGCATTCAACCTTACCTGGGGGTAGGACTGGGATTGAGTATTCTGGATGTAGAGAAATTTTCTGTTCTGAATACAGACGAGTCTTCTG
>Ga0066852_10000913_pt1 | contig 12518 bp, 11 predicted proteins | sample ETNtaG_27_FD_67283 | JGI IMG/M metagenome (GOLD analysis project Ga0066852, IMG submission 67283) | Marine microbial and viral communities from oxygen minimum zone, Eastern Pacific Ocean - ETNP201406SV63 | ecosystem: Environmental > Aquatic > Marine > Oceanic | place: Pacific Ocean: Eastern...
TAATTTAGCAAACCTGGGGTCTTTGGACTTGGTGATTACTGGGATAGTCTCAAACCCAATCCTAAAAGCAGAATTAATCGTTGTGCCACCAATATTTAAGGCAGCTATTCCGGTAGGAGCAACCACGATCTTCTTTGAAGAGAGTTGATTCTTAACTCGTTCAAGCAAAGTGGTTTTACCAGTGCCCGCTGCACCTGTAAGAAATATAAATTGTTGTTCTTCGTTATCGCTAAGAAGTTCAATTATTTGATCTTGAACTGCATCAAATGACATTAGAACCCATGACTAAGAATCTAATTTATCCATATTTTTAATGGCACGTTCCATCTGCCTTTCTCTGGTTGAGTGTTCGTTTACCGCTTTAAGCATAGCGTCTGCTTTTTTTAAGAGATCATCTGTAGAGCTATTAAATTTTTCAAACTCTTTTTTTAGCTTACCAAATTCTTGCATGATATCCCCAGCCCTTTCATTTAAGGCTAAAGTTCTAAATCCCATGTGAATGCTAATTAAATAAGCCGCTAAAGAATTTGGTCCCATGATTAGAACTCTTTTATCTCTAAAAAGGTCCTCCCTAAGGTTATCTATAGAGTCTATTAGCTGCATTAGAGATTCACTTGGAATATACATTACGCCTAAATCAATAGTTATGCCCTCCTGGACGTATTTTTCCTTTATATCCTCGGCATCACTTATAACGTGCCTTCGGATATCATCTTTTGCTTTCTTTTCAAGTTTTTCATCTCCACTCTCAGTTGCTTTAAGGTAGTTATCAAATAATGCCGAAGGAAACTTAGCATCAATTGGCAACAACAAGTCTTCTGGCAATCTAATAACAAACTCCACTCTTTTCCCTGAACCAGGTATAACTTCGTAATTACTTTCGTAATGTTTGCTGTTAAAAATATCTTTAATTATTGCTTCAAGAGACCATTCGCCAAATTTTCCGGCTAAAGTTCCTCCCGATAAATAGCGATTTAATTTATGCAGTGGATCTTGAAAAGATTGTAAGTCTTTAGAAATCTCATTAATTGATGATTGTTGAATCTCTATTGCTTTATCGATCACTGAAATTGAGTCTTGATTTTTATCATCGCCCTTAGAACCGTTAATAATTATATAAAGGTTCAAGGAAACCAATACGACTAAAACCAGCAATAATATGGCTATTAAAATTTCCATCATCACAGACTAAAAGCTTGATTAATAAAAATCAATTTAAGAACTCCTTATTTAAGTTTCTATCCTACCAGTGTCATATCCTAAATTGGTGAGATTATCTTCATGCACTGACTTATTGATCTCGTATTTTGAAATAAAATATAAGGAAATAGGAGCAATAATATAAAGTAGAGAGGTAGAGAAAATAGCTAAATAAGTAACGGCTTCTCGCTTTTCTTCAATCGAGCCCTCTTCTCCAAAACCGGCTAATGATAAAAGCATACCTGAAAGCAACACACCTACTCCGCCAAGGACCTTTCCTGACAATCCATTAACGGAGATTATCAACCCTTCTGATCTTGAATGAGTAGCGTTCTGATGGTCTTCAACCACATCAGAAAACATTGAACTGAATAAGATCCCATTGATAACACGTACACCGGCCATGAATGAAGAATGTATGGCCACTAGAAAAAATAGAGCACTGAAGATGCCTAAACCCACTTCAGGAAGAATATTGGTTTGAAACTTTATATCAATAATCCTCAAGATCGTTAAAGAAGGGCCCACTGTTATCATCAAGCCAGTCAATACTAGGACAGATTTTTTCTTATCTTTATTTTGCAATAGCTTATTGGCGCTAAGACCTGCGATCATCGCACCAGGAATCGTTAATGCCAATATTAAGGTGAATTCATTAGGTAACCATTGCCAAAAATAATTAATTAAATAAATACTAAAAACGCCACTTAAAGAGCCAACGATTCCAAATAAAGAGGTGCCAATGATCAAATTCCTCCAAGAGTTATTCTTCCATAAGGCTAGCAGACCTTTAATAACTCCAGTATCTTTTGTATCGTCTTGAGCGGTTGTTTGTTCAAATTTAGATTCGACGTGCCTAAGCTTGAAAACTGAAATGACACTGGTTACCAGGAAAAGAACCACAACAATAAGAGAGACGGCCTCGTAACCACTCTCTTGATTCCAATTGTTATCAAATATTACAGCTATGGTTGTGTAAAAAATGACAGTGCCTAAAATTCCAAAATTATTATTCCTGGCGTGTAATAAATTCCTTTGTTCATACCCTTTTATCATCTCTATCCCTAAAGAAGCTCTCGGGATAAAAAACATAGTGCTGCTTATCCTGGTAATGATAATGAATAAAAGGAGTTGTACGAAAAGAGCAAATTGACTATTTCCTAATTGGACATTAAATAATAGAAAAACACCTATAGCGAAGCCGAATAGCCCAAACGCCATAAAAGGGATACGTCTTCCATACCTGGAACTTGTTCTGTCAGACATGCCTCCAATCATTGGGTCTGTGAAAGCGTCCACAAACAAAGACAAAGCAATGCCTAATCCACATAAGAAAGGTTCCAAGCCAAGGACTTGATTGTAGAAGTAAAGAAGGAACATGCCCAAAAAAGCTTCACTAGCAGCTCCGCCTACGTTTCCTAATGCCCAGGTATTAAGGTATTTTTTTTGGAGTTCTTCCACTGCCTTTAAAGCTAACCTCTTCTTTTAATAAGTCGATCTACAAACAAACCGAGAAGTGCTAGAAAAATTAGAACGATAAATCTTGGTGTTGTCATATTTACAGTTGCTTCTGATGGAGTAACCGTAGCGTATTCAATACCACCCGTTCGTTTAGAAAATACTTCAAGGTATTCATCGGAAGTTACCATGCTAATGAAATCCCTTTTAGAACGATATCTAACCAAAATTACTTCATCCCAAGTCTCATTTTCTATATTTCCATTTAAAAGAAAATCAGGTAATTCACCTGAATAAATTGGATGACTGGCCCTCTTTAAGAGCAGTCTTATTACGGCTTGACCATAAGCTTGGTAAGAAGCCGGTACTCCTTGATGAGGTTCATTTTCTGCATATTCATAGCGGTTTAGGTTGAGCATGAAAAACTCACCGCCGTCATCGTCTTCTAGCATTTTTAGAATAACAAGACTATTAGGCTGATCTTGTACTTTACTAGCGAGGGTTCTTATTTCTTCATCTGTGAAAGGATCGATACCCCACCCGTTATACCAAGACAAAAAAATTAGATAGATAGCTAAGAAAACTGTAGCGTTAATTAATCTTATCTTTTTCATGTCTTAAAAACTGGAGCGAGATACGAGAATTGAACTCGTCTCTCAACCTTGGCAAGGTTGCGTAATACCACTATACCAATCTCGCTAAATCAGAACGAAGCATTATAGACGATTTCTTTTAAGTATCGATTCCTTATTAGCTGAAGGTCTCTCTAAGGATATTCTTCTGCACTTTACCCATCGCATTTCTTGGCAGTTGGTCAATAAACTTTACTTCTTTCGGTGCTTTAAACCCTGCCAATTGATCTTTTATTTCAGAAATTACCTCTTTTTCATCGAGCGTCGCTTTTTCTTCAGAAACTATAATTGCCACCACCCTTTCTCCTAGGTCTTCATCACTAAGACCAATAACTGCTGATTCAAGGACTCCTTCTATTTTATCAATTAAAGATTCGATCTCTTTGGGATAAACGTTTAAGCCGCCTGAAATGATCATATCTTTCGATCGCCCTATGATGCTGATATATCCGTCTTTATCAATCAGACCTTTATCTCCAGTGTTAAAGAACCCGTCTTCAGAAAAATCTTCTTTAGTTTTTTCAGGCATTTCCCAATAGCCTTTAAAAACATTTGGCCCTTTAACTTGAAGATTTCCAATCTCTCCTTGCTGAAGTGTCTTATTTTCTTCATCAACCACCCTAACTTGCACATCATCAAGAGGCAGACCTACGGTTCCTGGTTTTCTATCGCCTTTTAAAGGGTTGGAAGTATTCATGTTGGTTTCAGTCATTCCATACCTTTCCAAAATTAGATGCTTTGTTCTTTGATAAAATTCGTTAAAAGTCTCGTCTAATAATGGTGCGGAACCTGAAATGAATAATCTCATTTGTTTGGTTAGTTCTGAGTCTAGGGCATCACTTTTTAATAGCCTCGTGTAATAGGTTGGAACTCCCATCATGACTGTACACTCAGGTATAGATTTCAGCACTGCATCTACATCAAAAGACTCGAGCCATTTTAATTTTGAACCTGTCATTAAAACGCAACCCAATGCCACAAAAAGACCGTGCACATGATAAATCGGCAAGGCGTGCAACAAACAATCAGATTCTTGAAAACCCCAAGCTTTTACTAGACTTTCTGCATTTGATGATATGTTACCGTGAGAAAGCATAATACCCTTTGGTTTGCCCGTGGTTCCTGAAGAGTAAAGCAAGGCAGCAGTATCATCTTCTGAGCAATCTACCGTAAGAAAGTTATCATCCTGGGCGTAAATGTTTGAAAAACTGCCACCTCCATCATTATTTAAAATAAATAAATGATCGATACTATGATCAAGGTTTAAATCACTAATACTAGAAATAGTTTCTTCATTAGAAATAAATAACGAAGGTTTGGCATCATCTAAAAAATAACTTAGTTCCTTTTCTTTATAAGCTGGATTAAGGGGGTGAAAAATAATATTAGATCTAATGCAAGCAAGGTATAAGTAAACCATTTCAATGCATTTATCTACTTGGACGGTAACTCGATCCCCTGCAGACAATCCAAGTTCTTTCAGTCCATTGGCTAGCTTGGCTGTTTCACAGTCAAGTTCTCTGTAGGTAATCTTTAATCCTTTATCATCATAGAGGAACTGGCCTTCGAGGTTATTCTCGAAACCTTCTTTATAACTAGTATAAAGATTGCCTTTAACGGTCATTTTATTTACCTAGAAGTTTGCCCGTCGTCTATCTTTATGCAGGTGCCCGTAACGCACTCTGAAGATGGTGAAACTAAAAAGAGCAATGTTGAGTCCATTTGCTCTGGTACGCATATTCTCTTTCTCGGAAGGGTTTGACTCACATCCCCTATTCTCTCTAACATTCCATCTAACATCTCTGAAGAAAACATACCCGGAGCTATAGCGTTCACATTAATATGGTGCTTAGCCCACTCCACTGACAGAGCTTCGGTCATTCTTACAATCGCTGATTTGGTCGTTGAATACAAGACTGCAGCTGAATTTGGTGTGGTGTTAAATGCCGCTAAAGAGGAGATATTAACCATTCTTCCAGGTTCTTTCTTTTCTATTAACCTTCTGGCTACCTCATTAGAGAGCAAATACGGCCCTACTAGGTTAGTGTCTATCACTCCATCAATTAATTCATCGCTTTGTTTTATTGCCCATTGAGCATCAACCATACCTGCATTATTTACAAGTGTATTAATCGTACCCAAATCTTCTTCAACTTTTTTAACGGCTGCACGAATGCTATCTCTATCTACCATATCAATAGGCACAACCATGCACTCTCCGCCATCTGATTTAATCTCTTCAGCTAAACTCTCAAGCTTTTCTACTCTTCTTGCTGACAAAGCCACTTTAGCTCCGCATTTGGCTAAGACTTTCGAGAATCTGTAACCTAAACCAGACGAAGCTCCTGTTACCAATGCAACTTGATTAGATAAATCCACTGAAAAGTTTGGGGTATCGAATTCACTCATTATTTTTCCTCTTAAGTTTGAGCGGTTAATTTATAACTAGTGAATCAAGAAATCCACACTAATAAATATTTAATTACCTTAATGTATAATTAATGCAAGGGGTAAATTATGAATACAAAAGATCCTACATCTAAACCTAGCAGAAAAGAGGCTGAAGATGCAGTAAGAACATTAATTTCTTGGGCTGGGGATGATCCTTCTAGAGAGGGGCTTGTAGATACACCTAAGAGAGTGGTTAAGTCTTATGAAGAGTTTTATGAGGGTTATGGTCAAGATCCAGAAGAAATTCTTTCAAAAGTTTTTGAAGAGATTGAGGGTTATGATGAAATAGTTTTAGTCAAAGATATATTGCTGGAATCTCATTGTGAGCACCACATGGTTCCAATTATAGGAAAGGCTCATGTTGCCTATTTTCCAGATAAGCGTGTTGTAGGCTTAAGTAAACTTGCAAGAGTGGTAGATTTATTTGCAAAAAGGCTCCAAACCCAAGAGACAATGACAGCACAAATAGCTGATACCATCAATAAAGTACTTAAACCTAAAGGAGTAGCGGTTGTTATAGATGCTGAACATCAATGCATGAGCAGTAGAGGTGTATCAAAAAGAGGAACAAGCACGGTTACCAGTAGAATGCTTGGTGCTTTTAGAGATAATCAGAAATCTAGAATGGAATTTATGAATCTAATTGCCTTATAGGATATGTGGAAGATTCTATCTATAATTTTTAATGAACTTTTCTTTGACTTGAATTAGTATTTAACCGTAATTGAGGAAAATCTATGTCAGCTGAACTAAATGAAATTAACTTTGATCCTGATGAACTAGCAAAGAAATATAGGCTAGAAAGAGATAAACGTTTACGACAGGATGGTAATGAACAGTATCAAGAGGTCTCTGGAGAGTTTTCTTATTTTGTTGAAGACCCATACTTGGAAGAAGAAATAGAAAGAGAACCTCTAACAGATGAAGTAGAAGTCTTAATTATTGGTGGTGGTTTTGGAGGAATGCTTGCTGCAGCTAGATTAAGGGAAGCAGGTATTGATGATTTTAGAATCATTGAAAAAGGAGGTAATTTTGGTGGAACCTGGTATTGGAATAGATACCCAGGAGCTTCATGCGACATAGAAGCCTATATATACTTTCCTTTGCTTGAAGAAACAGGATTTGTACCTAAAGAAAAATATACCAATGCTTCAGAGACCCTAGATTATTGTCACTTAATATGTAAAAAATATAAGTTATATGATAACGCCTGTCTGCAAACAGAAGTTACCTCAACTGTCTGGGATGAAAACGCAGGACTCTGGACCGTTAAAACCGATAGAGAGGACAGCATCAAAGCGAGGTACGTAGTACATTCAAATGGACCTCTTAATAGGCCGAAATTGCCTGCCATGAAAGGCATTAACGATTTCAAAGGGCATACTTTCCACACTAGTCGTTGGGATTACGATTATACGGGTGGTGATACCAAGGGAAACCTTACCAACCTAAAAGATAAAAGGGTCGCAGTTATCGGTACGGGTGCGACTGCAATACAATGCGTTCCTCACCTAGGAGCCTCAGCTGAGACCTTGTTCGTATTTCAAAGAACACCTTCATCCGTTGATGTTAGAAATAATCGACCAACTGACCCTGATTGGATATCGACGCAAGAAAGTGGATGGCATAATGAGAGAAGGAATAACTTTGAGACTCTGCTTACTGGAGGAAGAGTTAAAGAAGACTTAGTTTCAGATGGATGGACAGAAGCTTTTCGTTTACTTTTCGGCAGTCTAAGAGACAAAGCTCCTTCTAAATTAAAGATGTTCTCTTGGGCGGCAACCTCTGTATTTTCTCCTGGCCTTTATAAGAATGGATTTAAACAGTACATGACTGATAAAGCGACGGATTACATGGATCTTGCAAATGCTATGCAAATGGCTGACTTTCAAAAGATGGAAAAAGTTCGTGCTCGCGCCGAAGAAACCGTTAAAGACCAAAAAACAGCAGAATCTCTTAAGCCTTACTACAATCAATTTTGTAAAAGACCTTGTTTCCATGATGAATACTTGCCTACTTACAATAGAGAAAATGTTCATTTAATAGATACAGATGGAAAAGGGCTTGAAGAGATGTCTGAGAAAGGAATCATCTTTAATGGAATAGAGTACGAAGTAGATTGTATTATTTTTGCTACTGGATTTGAGGTTGGGACAGACTACAGCAGAAGATGTGGTTATCAAATTGAAGGTATAAATGGACTGACCGTTTCCGAAAAATGGAAAGATGGTCTAGAGACTTTTCATGGGATGCACTCGAGAGGATTTCCTAATTGCTTTTTCTTTGGTCCAGCTCAATCAGGATTCACAGCAACTTACACTTATTCTTTAGACGAACAAAGTATTCATCTTGCTTATATACTTGAAGAGGCTAAGCAAAGAGGCGCCATCAGAATTGAAGCCTCTAAAGAAGCAGAAGATGGTTGGATTGAAACTATTATTGAAAAGGCTAGGTTAACAGCAACATTCCAAGAAAACTGTACTCCAGGCTATTACAATAATGAAGGTAAGGTAAACCAAACCCCTCAAAACAATACTTATGGTGGAGGGCCCATAGAATTCTTTTCTCTTATGAAGAAATGGAGATCAAAAGGTAAGCTGGAAGGACTTGAACTTAATTAAGTAATTGAATAGTTTAGAAATACTTGAGAACCCCCTGGCTTTAACCGACCTAGAAGCTATCAGAACAATAAATCAAGAGAATATTCCTGAAGTAAGCGATATTGAATCTATTGAAAGATTACAACAATTAATCAATTGGAGTAGCCATGTGATAGTGGTTAAGGATGGAGATTTAGCTGGCTTCATAATATTGATGAGAGAAGGTCAAAAATATGAATCTCCTAACTATGAATTTTTCAATAAAAAGAATCAACCTTTTCTATACGTTGATCGCATTGCTATCCAAGAGAATCATCAAAGGAAGGGTTTAGGGAAGCTAATTTATAATAAAGTTTTGGATCTTGGAGAGCAGCTTGGAGTAAATGTTTGTTGTGAAGTAAACACTGTCCCTAGAAACAACCCCTCCTTGGCATTTCATGATAGTTTTGGTTTTGAAGAAGTAGGCGCAAAAGACTTTGAAGATCATAGCGTTGTCTATTTAACTAAGTTTCTTCGTTCTTAAAGAAGTTAACTAAACCAACCCCAATCAATATAAGCACACAACCTGATATCATCGTTAACGTTATAAGCTCATTTAAAAAAATATTAGCCCATAACATGCCCGTTATAGGAACTATCAAAACAACGGTAGAAGCTTTTATAGGCCCTACTCTTTTAATAAGGGTCACAAATCCCATATATGAAAGTCCTGTGCATAAGAAACCCAATAAACCAACGCTTAATAAAACTTCATTCGGTTGATTTAAATCTATGCCGTTCTCTAAAAAAATAAAAGGGAAGGTAATGATTGCAGCTATTAGCAGAGTTATGGAAGCTAAGTAAGTAGGCTCTATCTCTTTTGTTTTAAAAATAAAGTTAGAGCAAAATGCATACAAGAAAGAGGCAAGTAAGCACAAAATAATAGCTCCAAGAGAAAATTCTATCGATTCATAACCAACGAAAACAAACAAACCCAACATTCCAATAAATATTCCCAATAGTTGAATCCCATTGGAATCTAACTTAAGCCATAGAGTTGCAATAATGAAAGAGAACAAGGGTGTAATTCCATTTAAAACAGACATAGTTCCAGCATTTAAATCCAAAGCTGCCTGTGAAAATAAATAAAAAGGGATAGCTGCATTAAAGAATGATAAGAAGATTATGGGAATCAGATCATCTTTTATGTTTTTGAGGTGTTCTTTCTTTATAAATATTGGAGCTACAATAATTGATGCTATAAAAAGACGGTAAAAAACTAAAGTCATCGGTCCAACTACAGGAGCTGAAACTTTTATAAACATAAAAGAAGAACCCCAGGCTATACCAATAGCTATGATTAAAGACCAGTCTATAGCCTTATTTCTTTGCATATATAGTTTGTAGATTAAGTCCTAATAAGGCCTATCCCCAATAATGGTAACTCTTTCTACTCTTCTTACGTGAGGCCAATAATCTGAAGCTGCATAGTGTTGGCACGACCTATTGTCCCAAAACGCAATGGAATTGTTATTCCAACTAAATCTACACTGATATTCAGGAATGGATGCCCTGGAATATAGATATTTAAGCATTGAATCAGATTCTTCATTCTCCCAGCCTTTGATGTATTGTGTAAAAGCTTGATTTACATAGATCATCTTCTCTTTTGTATCGGGATGCGTTCTTATAACAGGGTGCTCCGGCATAGGATATTTATCATTGAAAGCTTTTATTTCTTCAGGGGACTTCCCTTCTTTTATCAACCTTTTCCTAAACCCTTCGAAATCATGAATAGCAACAGCACCTTCCAATCGAACCTTTATATCATCACTTAAATCATCATAAGCTGCACACATATTAGCAAATAGCGTATCCCCGCCATGTGTCGGTTTTTCTATCATTCTCAATACTGATCCTAGAGAAGGCTCTAACCTCCATGTAACATCAGAATGCCAAGTATTTTCTCTTCCTGGGCTCTTTTCATTGTGGGTTATACTTAATACTTCAGGAAAATTCTCTTTATAAGGTGCAAAAGGATGAACTTCCAGATCTCCAAAGTTTCTGGAAAACTCTAAATGCTGTTCAGTAGTTAAGTCTTGTTCTCTAAAGAAAATAACCTTATATACAAGCAATGCTTCATAGATAAGCTCTTTTAGTTCTTTGTCTAAAGACTTACTTAGATCAATATTTAATATCTCTGCTCCTATTCTTGGAGTCAACCTATTTACTTCAAAAGGTAAACCTTTCAATTCAAATTTTTCAGGACTGTAAGTACTCATGAGACATTCCTTTCTTTTCCTTCCCAATAAGGCGCTCTTAAGTCTTTTCTTAGAATTTTCCCCGAAGGGTTTCTAGGAAGTTCATCTATATGCTCTACGGTCTTAGGACACTTATATCCTGCTATTTGAGTTCTTACATATGATATAACCACATCTTCGTCTAACTTCTCTCCTTCTGACTGAACTATAAATGCTTTGGTAGCTTCTCCCCATTTATCATCAGGTATCCCAATAACAGCAGCATCTGCAATATATGGGTGACTTAGTAAAGCATTCTCAACTTCAGCTGGATAAATGTTCTCCCCTCCTGACACAATCATATCTTTTACGCGATCGTGTATATACAAAAATCCTTCGTCATCAAAATAACCTACATCTCCAGAGTAAAACCAATCATTTTTAACAGCTTCAGCAGTTGCTTCTGGTCTATTCCAGTAACCCTTCATATTTAGACCAGATTTAATAATTACTTCTCCAACCTCACCTATCGGCACATCATTATCTTCCGAATCTACAACTCTAAGCCCGACACCTTTGGCTGCTTTTCCACATGACCTAAGTTTACCTCTAGCAATATCATGATCTTCAGGATACAGGAATGTAATAGCTCCATTGGTTTCCGTTAACCCATAAACTTGCCAAAAATTACAATCCATTAATTCCATCGCTTTTATCAAAGTATCGTCTGTTATCGGTGAAGCCCCATAAATCACTGTTTCTAAAGAAGAAAAATCAGTATTAGCTGAATCAGGATGTTGAATTAAGAACAATATAACTGCTGGCACAAAAATTGTGTGTTGTATTTTTTCTTGCTCTATTAGCTTAAGTATAAGTCCTGGATCAACTTCTGGAATAATAATACTTTTTGCTCCAGTCACCATCCCTGCTATTCCCATATTTGTGCCTGCTACATGGAAGATAGGCATACAAACAAGATTTACTCCTCCTTCATCCATGTCTCTATACATAGCTTCTTCATTAACAATGAAGCAAGCGCTAAAGTTATCGTTTGTTAACTGAACTCCTTTAGGGTGGCCTGTAGTTCCAGAAGTATAAAGCTGAATAACATCATCATCACCATTGCTTTCAAGCATAGGATCTTCATCCAGATGAGAGTCCCTCCAATGAGTATAATCTTCCCATTCCTCATGATTTCCGCCTACAGTGATTATCTTTCTTACTGAAGGAATTTCATCTTTAATTTCTTCTATAAGGCCAAAAAATTCAGGACCAACAAACAGAATCTCGCTACTAGAATCATTTAAGATAAAAGCAACTTCTGGTGGAGCTAATCTCCAATTAACTCCGACGGTCACTGTTCTTGACTTAATTGTTCCATACATGAATTCAAAGAAAATATCAGAGTTCTTGCCTAAATATGCAACTCTAGAATCAGGTTTACACCCTTCTTTAATTAGACCTTGTGCAACTTTGTTAGAAAAGGAATCCAATTCATTAAAAGTCGTCTCTTTTTCCTCAAACTTATGAGCTATTTCATTACCAGATTTATTGACTCTCCATCGAAAGATCTCAACCATAGTTTTTTCATAAGGTATTTCCATAATTTTCCTCCTCTTAAGTCCAACCCAAAGGTTCTAATTTTTCTTCTACAAAATCCCTAGGAATATCTTCCAATCTTGTTCCGAAAGTATCATTCCATCTATTTAAGAAACCAAAGAGGGATATAACAGAAACTATATCTATTATTTGGCCATCTGAGAAATACTTTTTTATTTCATTGAAATGCTCTGCGTTCGATTCATTTGGTGCTCTTCCTGATGCAAAAGCTAAATCCAAGACAGCTCTTTCTTCATCTGAATAATGGTCACTTTGACTGTAATTTAAAATCTCTGCCACCTTCTCTTCTTTCATGCCTGCCCTCTCGGCACCATGTGAAGTATGGGCTTGGCAGTATT
>Ga0066852_10000914_pt1 | contig 12516 bp, 10 predicted proteins | sample ETNtaG_27_FD_67283 | JGI IMG/M metagenome (GOLD analysis project Ga0066852, IMG submission 67283) | Marine microbial and viral communities from oxygen minimum zone, Eastern Pacific Ocean - ETNP201406SV63 | ecosystem: Environmental > Aquatic > Marine > Oceanic | place: Pacific Ocean: Eastern...
CATAATTTCTTGACTCTCAGCAACCACGGTTGACGAGGTAGAAGCAAGCCAACGACACGCACGAAAACACGGTGCATATCCGTTGGCAACTACGCAACAATTTGTGGAATATACAAAGATGCTTGCTATTCCGGCTCATGGGTTCAGAGTTTGCGATCATTAATTACCATCGCCCCATTTGGTTCAGTGCTTCTTTTGGAAGCATCCCCAGAAACCTGCAAATCTTAACAGATGAATCAAGGATTTAAAGAAGTTCAGTACTCTCTTTTAGTATTTGGAAAGACCAAACAGATCTATGCATATCAACACAAAATGCGTGGTTATTCAGTTGCCCAGAACCCACAATTTCATAACGACTGAACCCTGGTATTGCCGGGACTCCATTTGCCCAGAGCACTACCATTCATTTTTGCCGATATTCTTGCAGGAAGACCTTTTACCACTATAAAAACGGTTCCCATTAACGTCAGGAGGAAGCCCGCAAAAGTCCACAGAAGTGTTGATTCGCGTTGTGGCTCATGACGGTGATGTTTTTTCAACCAGATTATAGGTGTTTCGGAGACTCCCTTTTGCAAGTCCAATTGAACCGTCTTCTCTGGTCCATCTAACACCCCACCAGACAACTTCACCCACCTTGGGATAGTCTCTGGTGAAGCTCAGTGCCGGTAGCTGCAGGCCATTCACTTGTAGGATCGCAAAGTCGGTTTCCGGATCAATTTTGGTTATCTGTCCCAGCGACTCAGCACCACCTGGCACATCAATGCTAAAAGAATGCTAAAAGAATGCTAAAAGAATGCTAAAAGAATGCTAAAAGTATCCTTCTCAGTCTGCAGGTTCGTATTAGTGACAACATAAGCGTTAAAGCGATTACCCTAGACAACAAATCCAGTGCCTTCCTCGACCACTGCCTTACCCCGATTAGTTTTTATGCTAACAATATTCTTCTTGAGATCAGCTTCACGTAATTCGGCAAGAATCGGTGGAAGGAATATCAGGCTTGCCCACGACTGTGATGTGGTTCACACAATCGCTTCGAGCAAATAGGGGCCAGGTTGTGAAAAACTCACTTCCATCGCCCGACTGAAGTCTTCGGCAGTTCTTACCACCTCACCAGGCACACCCATACTTTTTGCCATATCGACATAACTGATATCAGGTTCAGACAGGTTGAACATGCTCCCTGCTCGCTCACCTATTTCATTGACGCCGAGGCGCAAGTATTCCGTTTGCAAAATACCGTATTTTTGATTATTGAATATAACGGAGGTGACGTTTAGATTTTCTCTGGCCTGTGTCCAGAGTGCCTGGTTTGTGTACATAAACGCACCATCCCCCAACAGGGCAAGCACACGACTTTCAGGACTCGCGATGGCGGCACCAACTGCCGCTGGCCCTCCCTGACCAATCGAACCACCGGTTAAATTAAGCCAGATGTGTCTTGCTGCACTCTGACAGGGCCCAAACGCCGCGCCACCACCACCTGAATCCCCGCAAATAATCGCTTCTTCGGGTAATAGACGAGCGACAATCGCTGCTGCCGCGCCCGTCGTCAATTTTCCGGTGGGTAGTCCGGGTAATTTGAATTCGTTCACTGCATAACCATCGACTGGTGCGTTCAGATAATCTGCCATGAGTTGCAGGGCGCCAACTACATCGTCTTCATGACCTGCCAGTTTATCCACTGTACACCCCTCAGGTACCAGGACGCTTGGAGTGTTTGGATAGGCAAAGAAACTCACAGGCTGGGCGGCACCAGCAAGGACTATATTATTCACATCCTTCAGGCTGGCCAGAACATGTTCCGGAAAGTACGGCAGACGAGACACCGAAGGCATGCCTGCTCCACCGTCGATTCTAGATGAGAATGTTGATATTTCAATTCGGCATCCTGTCACCTTTGCGATTCTATTGGCAGCAATCAAGCCATCTGTCGTCGTCCCAGAACCATCGAGGAGAATCACCGAAGAATGATCAAGCTGATTTGCCAGGCGCTTTATCTCCTCTTCATCAACCACCGGCCTGTCTGGAACCTGCAGCACTGATGCAATCTCTTCAGTGTCATTCCAGCATGTATCCGCTGGAATAATCATGGTTGATATTTGCCCTTCAGATCCTTCCTTGACGGTCAATGATGCCTGCAGTGCCAACATGCCGTCTGCTGCCAGAGTATCTGCTGTCGAGTCACCCTTGATCCAACTGGATACGTTCCTTGCCAGGGTTTCGATATCAGAGGTCAGAGGTGCATCATGCTCAATGTGATACAGCGCATGGTTACCAATCAGATTGATGATCGGTGAACTTGCCCGCCGGGCATTGTGAAGGTTGGCAATACCATTGCCCAAACCTGGCCCCAGATGAAGCAAAGTCGTTGCGGGTTTGCCAGTGATGCGACCATATCCGTCAGCGGCACCCGTGCAGACACCTTCGAACAGAGCCAGAACCGGTCTCATTTCCGGTACCGCATCGATCGCCTGAACCAGGTGCATCTCTGAAGTCCCGGGGTTTGCAAAGCAAACCTCAACTGCCGCGCCTACAAGAGACCTAATTAAGCTTGTCGCACCATTCATATCACTTCCTCAGTACCAGATAACTTCATACCTGATAACTTAACATCTGGAGGGCGACTCCGACAGATGAGAGGCGTATGCTACTCGTCTTTAATTTAATGGACCTCGCAATGAAATTCAGTTTTTGGCCACAACCTACACAATCATTCGAAGTCATGAAATCTCTTGGCAACCATGTTGAGCAATCGAATTGGGACGGTATCTGGCTCGCAGATCATTTCATGCCAAATGCCGAGGACACCAGTGCACCGATGCCGGAAGCATGGACCACACTTGCCGGTCTTGCAGCCAGTATTCCGAGGATAAGACTCGGGACACTTGTTACCGGCAACACCTATCGACATCCTACGGTACTCGCAAAGATGGCCGCGACAATTGATCATATCTCCGGTGGCCGGTTAGTCCTGGGACTGGGATCCGGATGGCAGGAAAACGAGCATCAGAAATACGGTATTCCATTCCATACCGTCAACGGCAGATTAAAGCGCCTCGAAGAAGCCTGTCAAATCATCAAGTCGCTGTTCAGTGAAGACAGTGTCACATTCAAGGGTCAGTTTTATGAACTGGATCAGGCACCTTTGGAACCCAAACCAATCCAAACACCCTTGCCGTTGCTGATTGGTGGCGGCGGTGAAAAAGTCACCCTTAAGATTACCGCACAGTATGCTGACGAATGGAATGTCTGGGGAACGGTAGAAACCCTCGAACAGAAGATGCAAATTCTGGATCAGCATTGCGAGACAGTAGGCAGGGATCCAAATGAGATTAAGCGAACTGCAGTTGCACTTTTGTTTTTGTCAGATGACAAGGCTTTCATTAAGAAAATGACCAGCAATGCGGCGATGCAAACCATCGCCGGTAATGTTACCGAACTACGCGATATTATCGCTGCTTATCAGGACATCGGTGTGAACGAGTTGATCGTTCCAGACTTTACTATGGGACCGGACGATAATCAGCAGAAATTGGATACTCTCGATGACTTTATCGAGAACGTCGCGTCGGTGGCGAGATAACAATGAAAAGACCCCGTCAGGTCATTGATTCTTTGACTCACCGAATCCTGCAGCCCGTCTCTCCCAGGATTCGCTGATTCGATCACGGTAACCTAGCAGTGCCGATTCGAGTTCAGCATCAGGCTCCGCCTTATTTATCTGTCCAAGGCAGCGTGCCGCCTTGGTTCGCAAATGGATGTCGTTTGAATCCAGAAGAGGAACCAGATTCACTTTTAGTGGATCCGGCTTCGATGAAAGAAACAACTGACAGATGCTCTCCGTTGCGCGACGCCTTTCTACTGCGACATCCGCATCCACAATCAGATCACTGAAAAACTGCCAGACTGTATCGTTGCGATAGAGAGATAAGGCTGTTCTGGCTCTCCCACGAATGTAAGCCACTTCACCATCGTCACCGGCGATCGCAATGAGAGTCACATAAGTATCAGCGGGAAACTGACTGAATGCTTCTGGAGATAACCGCCATTCATATCCTTGCAGCAATCCCAGAATCTCGGATCTCTCCGGCGCCGAGATTGCATCCTGGGAGAAGAAAGCGATGGCAAAACCAACCATTAATCCTGCGAGGTAGTCTTTTGAGATTTGTATCAAGACACAGCCAATATCAACCAAATACGAATTATACCTTCGCTTCACAGCTTATTGTACGCTAACACTCTTGGCCAGATTTTGAGGCCTGTCAGGATTGTGCAGCAACGGTTCGTTGCTGATAGCGACGCCTAAGGCACCTCTCGCTTTTACCCCGACGGCAACGCCTGCCATATAGGTATCACCTTCAGCAATAAACAGGATCATCGGAACATCCTGCTCAATCAGTACAATTACACCATGCTTGAGCTCTCTTGCGCTGAAAGCTTCCGCATGCAGATAACTCATTTCTTTAATATTCAGTGCACCGATAAGTACTCCCGAACCGATCACGAAAAAAGCCGAACCGGAAAAAAAACCTCCTCCACCAACTGGCAAAGCAGTGTTCGAATCGAAAGATCTCAGCAATCCTGGCGATAGGCCAAGACGATAGCAAACTGTCTATTGACATTCTGATTCCTGCTAGCCTATCCGGCTAACCAAAGTATCGTTGCTCAAGATGAGTCTTGAAGTACTCCGCATCGAGTTCTCGACCGGTTGCGGCCACCATTAATTCTTTGTAATTCAGATACTTACCTTTGGAGTGAATGTTCTCGCGAAGCCACGACAGAAGCGGTGTAAAATTACCCCTGCTTATCTCATCCAGCAAACCCTTCACCTGATCCTGAGCGGCTGCGAAGAGTTGCGCGGCGGTTAAAGCACCCAGCGTATAGGTTGGGAAGTATCCAAACAAACCTGCAGGCCAATGAACATCCTGCAGACAACCATCAACAAAGTTACCCCTGGTCGTCAGAGACAAATAGGACTGCATCTTTTCGTCCCAGGCAAGCGGTAAATCGGCAACTTCAAGATCACCCTCGATCAGTTGTTGCTCAAGCTCGTATCTTAATATCACGTGAAGCGGATAGGTCACTTCATCAGCATCGACTCGAATGAAACTGGGTTGGACGCGAGTGTACAGTCGATGCAGGTTATCAACACTCCATGCAGGATCATTGCTATCTCCACCAAGAAAATTATGTTGCGCAACAGGTGTTAAATATTGCAGAAACTGCTTGGTTCGACATGCCTGCATTTCCATCAGCAACGATTGGCTCTCATGGGTACCGCAACTGAGAGCATCGCCAACGGGTTGATCTCGCCAATCGGCTGGCAGTCCCTGTTGGTACATCGCATGACCGGTTTCATGAATGACTGCCATCAACGAACTGACGAAAGACTCCGTCTGATACCTTGTGGTAATTCGAACATCCTCCGGTACACCACCACAGAATGGGTGATGACTGACATCAAGGCGACCATGGTCAAAATTGAATCCCAGGGATTTCATGATACGGTGACCAAGCTCACGCTGTTTATCGATACTAAAATCTCCCTCGACGCGAAGCAGAGGTTCACCGGATTGTTTATCGAGCACCCTTTCAATGAAACCAGGAAGAAATGTCTTCAAATCATCGAAGAGGCGGTCAACCTGAGCACTTCTCACGTCAGGCTCATAGGTATCAAGCAGCGCATCATATTTTGACAATCCATTGGCTTCTGAGCGAACTTCCGCCTCCTGTCTCGCCAAATTCACAACTTCAGCCAGCAGAGGTTCCATCCCCTGCCAATTATTGTCGGCTCTATGCTGGCGCCAGGCCTGCTCACAGGCTGAGGTGGATTTGGCAATACTCTCTACCAGATCAGAAGGCATACAGGTGGCATCTCGATAGATGCGCTTAATCTCCCGTACATTTGCTGCTTGCCAATCATCAAGGCTTTCTGATTCAGCCTCGCTGATAAGATCTTCAACTTTCGAGTCGGTTTCCATCTGGTGAATGACGACACTCAGAGTAGACAGCGCACGTCCCCTTGCGGCACCACCGCCTATTGGCATCATGGAAGCTTCATCCCAACTCGTGATGGCCTGCACATGTCGCAAATCACCTATTCTCTGAAAATGATCCTGCAGTTCCTGATACACACTCATTATTTTTCCTCTGTGCCTAGGTAGGCATTGATATCAGATTGGATTCCTGAAGATGAGCCGCATCATTAAAACGCCGCACGGCTATCCTGTCGCCAAGTATCACAATATGACTGATGGATCCATTATCGCAGCCATTAAAAGCAAACGGGGATGACCCGGTCGCTTCCGCTAGAATATGGCCTACAATTCCGCCATGAACCACCGCGACGACCAGCTGATCAGGATGTTTCCCGGCGATTCTTCCAAGCGCAGCTGAAACGCGGGAACGCAGTGATTCAGCTGACTCAGCGCCAGGAATAGCATCCCAGCGTTGTTCGGCCTGCATCTGCTGATAAATCGGGTCATTTTCATGCGCTTTGATCCGAAAAATACCCCCTTCCCAGTCGCCAAGATGGACTTCTCTCAAATCCGATTCCACGGTCGGTTCGAGACCCGTGTGCCTAATCAAAGGCAACGCGGTCTCTAGCGTCCTTCGCAGACTGGTGACATATATCGCATCGATGGGCTGATGCCGCAGCCTCTGGCCAACGCACTCTGCCTGTTCACGCCCTGTGTCAGCGAGTTCCGGGTCACCCTGCCCGTCAACGAGAGGAAATGGTTGCCCTGGGATGGCAGCTCTGCTTTCACCATGTCTGACTAACAGTACCTCAGTGGCGCCCGGTGGCCGGCTAAACTTATGCTGTCGATATTCTTTCATTGTTACCTCCCTTGACGATGGCCAGGAATACTACCAGAACCAATCCCACTTTTTGTATTTCCAGCGCTAACTGTTTAGGATTCAGGCCAGTCAGGAGATTGGTTCATGAGTGGTTGGCACGAAGAAATTGAAGAGCTTAAACATCGAGGTGGCTTAGCTGAAGAAATGGGCGGTGAAGACAAGGTCGCCCGTCAGCACGAGTTTGGTAAATATACGATAAGAGAACGAATCGCCATTGTTTGTGATGCTGATTCATTTCATGAAGTGGGCAAGCTGGCAGGCGTTGCCAGCTATGATGACGATGGGAATCTGAAGGAGTTCACTCCTTCTAATTTTGTTTTCGGTACGGCTGAAATCGAAGGCAGACCACTGATTGTCTCCGGCGACGATTTTACAGTTCGTGGCGGTTCTGCAGATGCATCCATTCCAGGGAAACGGCACCAGGCAGAAGGGCTGGCTAGTGAATTACGTCTACCTCATGTCCGCCTGGTTGACGGGATGGGAGGCGGTGGTTCAGTCAAGACAATCGAAATGTCCGGTCGAACCTATATTCCTGGAGTCGCCGGTTGGGAAGTCGTCGTCAACCATCTTGGCATCGCCCCGTCCGTATCGCTGGCTCTTGGCTCTGTCGCCGGTATCGGCGCCGCCAGGGTGGCAACATCCCACTATTCCGTCATTGTCAAAGACAGTGCTCAGATGATGATTGCGGGACCTGCGCTGGTGGACTGGGCCAGTCTGGGTGATGTCAGTAAGGAAGAATTGGGATCCAGCAAAATACATACACGAAACGGCGCAATTGATGACGAAGCCGCATCTGAAGAAGAAGCCTTCGCTATGGCTAAACAGTTCCTATCGTATTTGCCGACCAGCGTTGACGAGTTACCGCCAATTCTTCAGAGTACGGATCCCATCGAACGGCGTGACGAGAACCTGATAACCGCGGTGCCAAAAGAACCTCGATCCGTCTATAAAATGCGCCCCATCATCCGTTCAGTGTTTGATGAAGGATCGTTTTTTGAAATGGGCCGTAGGTGGGGTAAATCCATTATCTGTGGAATGGGAAGATTGGACGGCATTCCTGTCGCTGTATTTGCAGAAGATCCCATGGTCTATGGTGGCGCCTGGACGGCAGATGCCTGTCGTAAACTGATAAGACACTGTGATCTGGCATCAACTTTTCATCTGCCATTGGTACACCTGGTTGACTGTCCGGGATTTTTGATCGGCAAACAGGCGGAAGAAGATGCAACAATCCGTTTGGGGGCCCAGGCTCTGGCAGCTCTGGGCCAGACGACTGTACCTTTTTGCAGTGTGGTGATTCGGAAAGCATTTGGTGTTGCGGGTGCCGCGAACAAGAAACCTGGGAGCCAGCACTTCAGATTTGCATGGCCATCGGGTGACTGGGGATCATTACCGATCGAAGGGGGCATCGAAGTCGCGTACAAGGCTGAACTTGCCGATGCTGAAAATTACGATGAGCATCTGGCAAAGATCAAAGTACGACTGAATCGTGTCAGATCACCCTATCGGTCAGCGGAATATTTTGAGATCGAGGAAATCATCGACCCCCGAGACACCCGGGCTAATCTTTGCCGATGGGCTAAACTCGCGATCAAAGCCGTGAAGCCCGGTTCAACTTCTTTTTCATATCGACCCTAGAGACTCATTCGATGAAAAACATTTCTGCACTAACGGTTCTTTTTCTTATCGGGATTTCATTCAGTCAAATCTCCTGGTCCCATCAGTTCACGTGCACAAGAGATGGTGTATCACGACACATATCTGTCGAACATGAACCTGGCCGGGAAGTGCCGTGCCAGGTCAAGTATGAGAAACCTGATGAAGGGGATGTGAGCTATCCCTGGAACGCACAACAGGATCCTGACTACTGCAGGGAAAAGGCAAAATACCTGGCGAATCGACTCGGGTCGTTCGGATGGGAGTGTGTTGAGATTATCGAATCTGAAGATTCCTAGAGTCTGCCTTTCTCCAATTCCAGTCTGCCTTTTGCCAGATTAATTCTAAGAAGATCACTGGCTCCTTCGACGAACCTCAATGCACGTACCTGACGGTAGAGTTTTTGAAGCGGATGTCCTTCAACCAAAGCCTGACCACCCACCAGTTGTACTCCCCAGTCAACTACGCGACCGGCGGTTTCCGTGCAGAACACCTTGGTGGCAATCGTCTCATTAACCGAGTTATCGCCGCTGTCCACGATTCGTGCCGTTCTATAAAGTGCACTCCGGGCCACATATGTTTCAATCCGCATATCCGCAAACCGCAATCGCACACCCTCCTTGTCACCCAACGGCGTGCCAGTTCGATGGGGTGCTTTCAAATGTAGCTCGATAAAATCGAGGACCCATTGACACATACCAGTCGCTTGAGCGGATACCATCATTCGAACATTGCCAATATTACCCAGCGCTCGGGGCATACCCTCACCGAGTTTTCCAACTATCTGGGTTTTGGGTACCAGAACAGAGTCAAACTTCATGGAAACATGACTGCTGCCGTCAAGTGACGAGAATCGACGGTCAATATTGACACCTTCGGCTTCACGATCAACAACTACCATGGCAGTTCCCTTTTTCTCACCGTTCTGATCCTCGACATTAAGCAAGATAGAAACAAAATCCGCCTTGTCTCCCCCGGTGACATACGACTTATGTCCGGTAATCCGCAGATCATCCCCATCAATCACAGCATAGGTAGGTCTGGTTGCGGCGTCAGATTCAGTAAACCCGAATGCACCTCTTTTTTCACCTCGCATAACCGGCTCAAGATATTCAGAACGCAATCTGCCTTCAGACGAATGCAGGACACCGGGGCCTGGTCCGAATATTGCCCCTGTAAGCGGTGAATTCGCTGCAGATAACATCTCTCGCAGCATCGTCAACTCAAGAGTCGATGCTGGCTTACCTCCAAATTCTTCTGGCTGAGTTTTAAAAAAGAAACCAGCGGATTTTGAAGCTTCCCTTACTTCCTTCAGAAGACCCGGCATTTGATCCTGACTAACATCCCCGTAAGGCGTGATATAAGATGCGATGAATTCCTTCATCGCAGATTGTACTTCCAGCAAACCCTCCGGTAGATTGTCGGGCATTTAACATCTCCAAAAGACAAATCAAAAGGTAACTCTATCAAACTCACCCGCCATGGGCACTGATAATCAAAAACCTGCACTCACGGTCTACTGCGCTACTGGAATATTCAAGACCACTCTGGTTGGTGGGAGCCAAGCTTCGGTGATGATCGCGTCCATGAAGGTGATGTTTCAGACATTTGCAGAACTGGTCCCAGGAATCCTATCGATCCGTAGTCGCTGTCGATTTCCTGCAACACCGATGACAGTTGCGATGGTTCGATACCAACGGATGAATCCGGCAGATCAACTCTGGGCTGACGCTGCAGAAACATACCGGACTGACACAGAGAAGCCTTAACATGGTACGAACCGCCGAACCTTGCTCTTAACCCCAACGCGAGCAAGGTGCCGTAAGCCGCGAGATATCCGGTTGTATAGTCGCAAGCTGCCGCTGGCAGCAATCTCGGTCGATCTCCACCATGTTCATGGGCAATACCTGTCACGGTCTGCGCCAGTTGTTCCCATCCTGCGCGATCCTTAAATGGCCCCTGGTACCCGTAGCAGTTCATTGAGGTATAAATTATCCCAGGTCTTCGTTCGGCCAGTTGTTCAGGCGACAACCCCAACTTATCCATAATACCTGGTCGATAGCCCTGGGAAAAAACATCGGCCTGTTGAATCAATTCAGACAATTTGTCGTACTCATCAGCACGTCTTAGATCCAGAAAACAGCTTCGTTTGCCATGACTGGTATCTTGAACAAACCTGCCTGCCTGTGGCAGGTGTTCCGCTGTCACCATCAGTACATCTGCACCGTGCTCAGCAAGGGTTCTTGCACAAGTAGGACCAGCAAGTATTCTGGTCAGATCCATGACACGATAATTTGCAAGGGGGCGACCAGCATCGGCCTTCAGCTCTGGCTCGCTGTCGCCGATCTTCAGAATCTCAAGGGCGGGTTTATTAGCCATCAGTTCACCATGGGGATGAGACGACCACTCTTGCTGACTTCGAACCATCGCGCCACATCCTTTGGCGTCTGCTATGGCATTTTCCAGGTCAAGCGCATCCCACTGGGCCACGGCTTTCTTTACTGAATCCAGATCGTAGTCGCACTTCAGGATCTTGAGTATTCGCTCTGCAAGGTGCGGCATCCCCATATGCGGTAAAAAGTAACGGCCATCTTTGGCGGGATGAGGGGTAGAAATACCAGCCCTTAAATTTCGCTGACTCCAGGCTGCCTGACCAGCTTCGCTATTCTCCCGAAAATATTCAAAACTCTTCAATGTCGCAGCGGCATGACGTACGTCAATGCTGAGATCCTGGCGGTTACCCGTGCGAATCTGCCATAGATCGTTAACAGCAATACCAATGGCGAGATGTATCGCTGCCGCAGATTCGCCCAGGCGGAATCGAGTGGGCAGGATTGGATCCGCACCAATAAGTCCAAGGATTTCCGTTGGACTCTCCCCTGTCCTCAATGCCATGAGTTCTGTAAACGCGGCACTATCTTGCATAGCAGTCTTGCATCGCAGTGAAGTCCAACCAGAAGTATAGTCACATCATGCCTGCTTTCATCCTAAAAATCTTCAATCCGCTGTCTTCACCAGAGCGCCAGGAGGTCTGGTTGCATTCTGGCCTTCGTTCGCACACTCTGCGATCTCGTCGTTCAAATTCGAATAGAACCAGTAGATAGCTATCACATCTGGTGTGATTTGAAACCGGCCATTAAGGATACCTGTGTCACAGACACAGGCTCCGCAATATCCTGGCTATATCAAGCAGTCCGGGAAACTACAGGACTTTCGCATCGCTCGCTGCAAACTTGGTCTTGGTGTACGCGGCCGGGTGAATTCCATCTGCAACCGGAATTTGAGGGAATGGCACAACTTGATGATGCCTTCGAGCAGGTATCTTCGAAGGAAGATCCTGCCAAGAGTTTTCATCATGCAGTCAACTCTAAAGTCAGCAATATATAAACTAAGGGGGTGAAAATCAGGGCTGACTCTGAAGGCTCTTCCTTAAGTACTCTTACGAGATGCTCTTACGACGTTCCGATCCCAGGTTTCTCTTTTCACTTACTCGTTCCGCACATCCCTGTGCTCCACTCGTTCAGACAGCTTCACGGCTCCGATTGACGACTCACTCAAACCTCTAAAACCACCACAGGGATCACCCTATCAGTTGCCTCCTGGTAGGCTGTATAGGGAGGGTAAATCTCGACCAGCTCCTCCCATAGTCGATTTCGTTCCTGTCCTTCCGCCACTCTGGCCCGTGCGGAAAAAATGTCCTTGCCGACTCTGATATCACATTGAGGGTCATGTATCAGGTTGAGATACCATACCGGATGTTTTGCAAAACCGCCTTTTGAGGCAATGATTACATAGTCATCACCAACCTTCTTGTATATCAGCGGCAGCATTCTTTTTATTCCGGTTTTTCTACCGACCGTTTCAAGTAGCAGCGTGGGCAACACACCAGAACCGCCCGCCATTGAGCTGTCCCATTGATGTGCCTTTTCAGGATCTTCCAGATAAAGCTGAACATGATCAGCTATCCAGTTCGGCAGCTTTGGATCTGTCATAACCATCCCC
>Ga0066852_10000917_pt1 | contig 12498 bp, 12 predicted proteins | sample ETNtaG_27_FD_67283 | JGI IMG/M metagenome (GOLD analysis project Ga0066852, IMG submission 67283) | Marine microbial and viral communities from oxygen minimum zone, Eastern Pacific Ocean - ETNP201406SV63 | ecosystem: Environmental > Aquatic > Marine > Oceanic | place: Pacific Ocean: Eastern...
CTAATTTCTTTCTTACCATTCAAATATGCCACAGATTATTCCTCCTAAAACTTAAAAAAATTATGTCATTAAAAAAACGACAAATACTTCTAGGCCACACATCTTCACTTTCAATTAATTTTTCCAGGTACCAGTTTGTTCTCAGCAAAAGCGTGTGGTTTAGTCGTCAAAGAATCAAAACGTCAATTTCATCTGCCTTTGAGCTCTTTTACAAAGTGTGTCATTATAACATTTTCACAGTTTTTTCAAACTAAATTTTAAGCTACAAAATATAAAAATTACAAAGCCACAATTAAAAGCCCTATAATCATCTAACAATCAACTTTCAATTGAACAAGAGATTTCCATCTAAAGTAATATCTACACCCGAATTTAACTATTTAAATAGAGGTAACCCAGGCTCCTACTTTAACAGGAGCAATACCTAAATCTTTTCTTGTGCATGATGAGGAAACACCATAATTTAAGCGAACACAGGTCACGGAAGCTCCGAAACTGCACATGCTTAGCATAATTCATGGCTTGTGAACTGCGGTCGATACAAGACAATCCGATATAATATCCGAAAAAGCGGGAATAGCTCTAGCAGTAAGCTGTATAAGCTACGTAAAACACTATTATACATGCACTAAGAGAAAAACACGCTCTCTGCCAGCAAACTCTGTGCTTTCTCTTAAGCCCCTTTTCTTTCACTCAACTGTAATACTTCATTTTTTAAGCTTCTGAATTGACTCTTCAAGCTGTCGGTTTTTACTTTTCAATCCAGCATTCTCTGTTCTTAGAGTTGCTGCAACTTGCTCTGCTTCCTGCCTTTGTTGTACGGCATCTTCAACCAGCTTTTTTGCCTCTTCTGCCGAACCAAAGGCCTTCATAACCCTTTTTTCCATATTCTCGGCAAAGGTTTTTTCCCTGACAAAGCCAGCATCCTTCATGTCGTTGTATTTGTGTATCATCTTAACCGTAAATCCGACATCCAAAAACAATATCAGCAGAATGATGGTCTTCGCATTTACTGAAAGACCCTTAGAGTTTCCATTACCCATAATTTCCCACTCCTTGTTAGTGTAGTGTTATTTATTTAAATTCGTTGATAAAACAAACTTCTACAATGATTTGCTTATATCCTTACAGAATACACACCTTTCAACGCTTATCACTCTGACTTCTTTCTGGCTTTCTTTTGCAGATCATCTTCCTTTTTCTTTCGGTCGCTGATATCCCTGATCACACCCTCAATACGAACAGGCTTTCCTTTTTCGTCCTTCACCATATTTGATGTACGTTCAGTGTAAAACTTCCCTCCTTTTTTGCTTACACAATAGGACGTAAAATCTTTCCAGACACCATCTTTTTCAAGCTTATCTACCAGTTTTTTTCTATCGGCTTGATCCACATAGATATCTTTTACCTTCGTACCTTCCATCTCTTCCGGTGATTCATAGCCAAACATTTCCGCACATGACTGATTTACCCATGTAAACTTACCTTCGACTCCTGGCTCACATTGGTAAATACCTGCCTGAAGGGCATTAAACAGACTTCTGTAGGACTCCTCAGACTCTTCAATCTCTTTTGTCTTTTCGTCAAGTGCCCCTGCCATTGTATTAAACGAGGTAGCCAGAACGCCGAGCTCATCTCCCCTATCTATATGTACTCGCTGCGTCAGATCTCCCGATGACATTTTTTCAGTAGCCTCAGTCAGCTCAATTATCGGGTTAGATATCTTTTTACCAATAACATATGCAAAAAATACAATCGGGAATGCAATTCCAAACAGTAACACCCAACCAAGTGTATTGAGATTATAAGCGACTCCGTAAACTTCAGCCTTATCTATCTCTGTAATGATAGCCCAATCAAGCTCAGGCAACCAACTCCAACTTCCCAGTACGGATATACCGGCATAATCTTTATAGCCTTTTGAACTGGAACCGTTTTTGCCTTTAAGGCACTGGTTAACAGAATAGGTAAGCTTTCCGTTATCAGGATTAACCACTTTCAACTCCAAAGCGCTCCTTACTCTAATCGCTCCGGTCTTCTTCAAATTTGAGCTAAACCTGGATTCTGTAAGCATGTACCCATCTTTACCGACAATGAATGTTTCGCCTGTCTTTCCAAACTTTTGACTTTGCAGCAGGTTGCTCAATGTAGCAACATGGATCCTGAAAGTAACAACTCCAATCGCAGTATCGCCGTCTTTTAATGGTGCAGATACGAACATCGTAGGCAAACCTAATTCCTTCTCATCAAACTCATTCGTAAGGGCGATTTTAGAAGGTATGATGCTCGTCGCGTATGGACTCCCCTGCATAGCCTGCTGGAAAAAATCGCTGCCAGAAAGATCACCTCCTATTTCTTCTTCCGATGTAGCAAGTGTGACTATACCTTTTTCGTTACATACAAAGGCACCCTTGTAACCATATTCTGCAACAATCAGCTCCAGATATTCTGTGGCCCCCGTATCACCTCTTTTCAAACTATTAGCAATATACGGATTGTTAGCGACAACTATCACATCAGTTTTTCTTTCACTCATCCACGATGACACTATGTCCGCCTGCTTGCTACCTACAGTTTCGAGATTATCCATGATTACCGTCTTGAGGTCAGACTGTATTTTTGGGTATGCAATAATCCTGAGCAAAACAAAAGGTAGCAGAGTAAAGAAAATCAGCATTAATATGATGTAATTTTTAAGCGATATTTTCATTATTTTTCTCCATAAAATGCATATTTATAATTTCCCATTGAGTCTCAAGAGTGTTTTGCCGGTTTGTCAAACAAGGACGTATAAGTCTTGTTTGACACACTCCTCGTTCTAGATTATAACGCATTAAAAGTAAGTTCGTATTACAGCAGGAAACACACTTTACCTACCAAACAAAGCGACCAATCTCCAACTGCCGATATCCGGAACAAAAATTCACGACATCGTTACCATGTATATCACCACCAGGCTACGGGATAATCCCTTTTGCCCATTCGGTTAATGATAATGGCGGTTACAACCAGGATGAAAGCTCCAAGAAGAACTGGATTCAAAATATACCAGTAATCCATACCCAAACCACCAGTCTGAATAGCCACATACGCAGTTGCGCCTGCGGGGGGATGAACGGAATAAGTCACAGTCATAAAAATAAGTGCCAGAGTAACTCCAAGTGCAAGCGACCACCATGAGAGACCAAAGAAGTCATATATAGCGACGCCCATTAACGCACCAAGAAAATGCCCTAACAGAACATTCCTTGGTTGTGCCAGCGGAGCCTTATAAGCACCATAAACTAAGACTGCCGTCGCACCAAAGGGCCCTAACAGCAGGGGACATTTCCACTTAAAAGCAAGGAAAGCCGTAATCGCTATACCAACCATGGAACCAACAAAAGTAATCCACAACACTTTCCATGCAACCGGTGGTTGCGGTGCCCTAGGCAATTCACTAATCTTATTCATTAACGACATAGCTCTATTCTCCCCATTAGAAGATATTTTTATAAAATACGGGTTAAAAACGCCATACTTAGCTGAGACCAATACTTGGAACATTTTCTTGCTAAATGATTTGCACCGAACAGCTGTCCACATCTCACAAAACAGAAAATACGCTCCATGCAAAACGACAACTGCAACTGTCTGCCAAGTTCAAGGCTACCTATACCACACTTAAACTTGAAGGATAGTCGCAGAGCATTGACACGATCGAGCGTTTGCTCAACCGCGCCAATGCGCCTGCATATAATACCGACTGATGCGAATCGCAGAAAACCTGCTATCACTGCTCAGCCCTGAAAACTAACCCTGCCGAGATGAACTTGGAAGCACCTCAACAATCGTGTTGTCATTTTCGTCTATACCTACTATCTCACCGCCTGGTATTGCACCTTGAGTCGGATCTACAAGACTTCTAGACCTACCTCCATCGCCACCAGGTACCAGAGACTCATCAGGTGACCATACGGAGAACCAGTACGCTACACCAATAGCCATACCACCTACGATATTACCAGCAGTAACCGCTGCCATATTCCAGCCAAAGCCTCCGATAGTAACGTTAGCAGGGTGAGCTGTCATAAGAGAGCAACTAAAAATTGTCATGTTAGCAATACTATGCTCATAACCGCATGCAATAAAGGCGTATAGACACCAGAATATCAGGAATATCCTAGCAGCTTCATTCTTAGCCTTTGCCGACATCCAGACAGCCAAACATACGAGCATATTACAAAGGATACCACGAAAGAACAAGAACCAAAACGGCCCATTCATTTTAGCACCGGCAACCTTACCGATAAACTTACCCGTAATGTTCCCATCTCCCAAACCGGTTTGAGACCATATAAGACCTAACAGCAAACAACCAGCAAGATTAGCAATCCAACAGATAAACCAAAGCCAAATCATCCAGCCCCAACCGGTTTTTCCTTTAAGACAACCAATCAACATCACCATATTGTTACCCGTAAACAATTCTGAACCCGCAAAGATGACGAGTGTCAGAGCGATACCAAACGAACATCCCATGATCACCTTAGTGGCTACAGACTTCACAGAAGCAAACTGAGCTCCAACCGTGAATATGAGTAGAATTCCAAGTCCGACGTAAAAACCTGCAAGCATTGAGAGAACCCAATACTGCCCAAACTTGTTTCTGATCATATCCTCTTTTGCGACCGCCGCACCAGTAAACGTATCAACTGTTGCTTTCATAAATACATTCCCCCCCTTCAAAGTTAGGAAAGTAAAAAAATAAAATTGTGCAACGCAACATGACGGCTTCCTTGCACCCCCATCACATCACACTAAATAAAATAGAAACCGTGATAAAACGAAAAAGCTTAATCACGCCCTACTAAAAATCCAAACCAGCAATAGCGCAGTAAAGAGTAAGCAATTGCGATACCAAAACTATTTAAAGGAAAAAGCAGCCACCTTTTTTCTTATAAGTACTGAAGGAGGCATACGATAGGAGTGTTTTGTTATTTACGGAATACTTAGACAGCAAAAGCCATAATTGACAAAATGTCAATCTGCAATTAGAACGCAAATTTTTTAACGACATAATGTCTTTGCCCATATGGCAAGAAACTATACCTGCAAACTTGCTATGATTTTAAAAGAAAATGATACGGAGGACACAAACAGAGTTGAATTAAAAGCAACTATAAAGCTTATATTTTTCAGCTGTCCAAACAAATACACAGCAAATTATCAAGACTTGCGTTATTGACACTTCGGATAAGCATGAGAAAGACGGGGGTCGCAAAAACAAGAAAAAGAGCATAGCAGCTCTCAACTATTAACGATGTGAAATAATTGATTGCCATCAAATGATAAAACTCTGATAGCGCCTGTAAAATAACAATAGGACTGAGCACCCTTACAGGGCAATACCGGATGTTATTTTACAGGCGCTATTCTCACAAACCACCTGCAATGTAATTTTCGAGCTGTTTAATGGTAAACTCTTTATCAACAATGTACTGCTTCACAACATCACCGATACTTACAATACCAATCAGTTTCTCCCCATCAAGCACTGGCAAATGACGTGTACGTTTTTCTGTTATTAAAGCCATACAGTCGTTAAGTGTATGTTCAGGACGAACACAACACGGTTTTGGATTCATCAGGTCTTTGACCAACGTATTCTTGGAAGATTTCCCTTGCAGAACAATATTCCTCGCATAATCACGCTCGGAAAATAGCCCTACAACTTTTTCACCCTCAACAACTATTAACGCACCGAGATCTTTTTCTGCCATTATTTCTAAAGCCCTGTACACAGTATCCTCAGGTGAAATGGTCAGGATACCACTAGTCTTATCCTTCAGTATTTCTTTTACCGTAATCATGATATAACCCTTGCCTCCGATTAATAGGTTCGTCTAATCTACCAACTTGCATTTAAGAAAACAGATTTAGCTTACCACTGTCCACGCACAAACGGTACAGCAAATAGCCGTAAACCAGTATGATAATGCTTGTCTATTCCATGTTCAAGTATTAAATCTTCAATAATAGTCCTAAATTCATCATTTTCTACTTAGAAATTCTGTTTTTGGCTTAAAAACCATCAAATAGCCGTGAATAGAACATTAAAAAACCCCATAATTGAAACAACATCAGCAAATCACTCTTTTCTCTTCCAACCCAACAACAGATCTGTATACTCTCCATGCTTCCAGAAAGAATATGCACTATGCTTGATACCTATTTTTTCTTCTATCTCTGCAAATCGTTTGAGCTTACTCGCCTCATCCTTTATCTGAATAAGCCATCGATCCTGAGCCCATTCCCAATACCCATAAACAGGGCTGTAATAAGCATTGTGCGACTTGGCTTTAAAGATCGCATCAATAATATCTACCAGCATTTCGTAGGCCAGTCGCTCTATATTAGACACGTTATATTTTCTCACCTCCCCCTTTCCCGGTAAAAGACTGAATACACTATGACCAGTAGAATCTGGAGCAAGGTCGGCGGGCATGGGATCTATCAGGTTGTGATTGTACAGATCCATCACAATGCGCATAGCTTCACGGTATTTAACAAAGCTGAGTTTAACAGCTTCATCCATAGCCTCTAAATGATCCCTTGCGAATCTGGGAGAGTGACAATCCTTACACACCGCAATCCACGCATCCCTTGTTGCCCTGTACTTATCTGCCCCCCTGTCTACAAGAGAAGTACCCATGAAAGTATAAACGGTAGACGAACTGATAACATTATGATCTCCTTTGGGCATATGGCAATATGCGCAGGTGGGGACTGTATAGTTTTCCGCGTTGAGTGGCTTTGTCCAATCCCAGGTCTGCCCTTCTCCCTGATAAATCATACCGTGGTACGATTGCATATACATCTCATACTCATATTGTTCAGGGCCAGAATGACAGACGGCACAACTGTTTGGTTTTCTAGCCTCAGATGTAAAAAATCGGTGCCGGGTGTGGCAGCCATCACATCGATTCTCAACAGCATGACAACCAAGGCACGCAGCTGTCTCTTCGGCTGGTTTCTCCGTTTGACACCCCAACTCAATTAACTCAAGATGATAGGCATTAGCATGCGAACCTTGACCATTTTGACGATGCCCTTGTAGTTGCTTCTCGTGGCACTCACCACAGAGATCATAAGAAGGCATTTTGAGTTTTTTATGATTCTTTCCGTGGCACCTGTCACATCCGACTATACCCTTCCCACCTGATGGCTCTGCGTGTTTGCTCTGCTTCCATTGAGTAACAATTCCTGGGCTCTCTACCATATGGCAAGTAACGCACTCTCTGTTTGTAAACTCTCCTTCTACAGTACTACCGGGATGAAAGATTTCGCTGTTGTAATAATATGCGGGGTCGTACCATCGTATCAGTGGCAAAAAACTATAAAGATTTCCATACGTTCCCTTTCCGGGAAAGAGTTTCTCCGGTCCGGTATAAAAGCTCGAAAGCCCACCCAGATGGTAAACGCTTCCTGAATCATCCGGACCGACAGTCTCTCCCAAGAGTTCTGCCATCTTATATTGAAACCTCATGCTACCAATCACTCCTCCTGATTCTGAAGTTGTCTCATCCAAAAGAGTTTCAAGGTTTAATGGATTCTCCTCTTCTGTTTTTTGTGCAAAAGAAGAAGTTGAAATATGCGGAATGAAAAAGCTGAATAGTAAAAGCGTGATGATTGTGAATTGTTTTGCGTTAATATGAAACATAATTACCCCCAGCAATTTTCAACATTAAAGAGAGTTATAATAACAACACAAATAACGTATAAATCTTAACATGTGACAGTAAAAAGTAAACTTTTTTTAACTAAATTAACTGTTAAACATTGATAAATCAAAATGTATATACTATATTTTAACTAACATATTTTAGAAATTGTTAATAGGCGCTTCCTGATGAAAGCCATTGCTAAAACAAAACCTAAAAAGGGTATGGATCTCATAAGTGTACCCACTCCGCGGATAGGTCTGAGAGATGTACTTATTAAGGTCACACTCGCTTCTATCTGTGGTACGGACGTGCATATATACGATTGGACTCACTGGGCACGACATCGCTTCAAACCTCCCCGCATAATTGGCCATGAGTTTGTTGGAATAGTGGAAAAAATTGGTAGTGAAGTAACTCACGTAAAAGCTGGAGACCGTGTTTCAGCTGAAAGTCATATTTCATGTGGACACTGCTACCAATGCAGCAACGGATATTCTGAAGTATGCAGAAACCTCAAACTACTGGGAGTAGATTATGATGGTGCACTTTCAGAATATCTTGTCTTGCCAGAACATGTCTTGTGGAAAAATAATTCGGACATTCCTGATAAATGGGCTACTATCCAGGAGCCCTTCGGAAATGCCATTGATACTGTAATGGCGGAAGATGTTTCTGCAAAAACCGTCTTAATCCTTGGTGCGGGACCGATCGGACTTTTTGCCACAGGTATTGCCAGAGCAAGCGGAGCATCATTAATTATTGTATCAGACCCAAATAATTACCGGTTAGCCATCAGCAGAAAAATGGGAGCCCACATGGTACTTAACCCCGGGGAAAAAGATATAATCCCTCTCATCCTTGACGCCACAAATAATAATGGTGTAGATGTAGTACTGGAATTCTCAGGAAATAATCAAGCCCTGAACCAGGGGCTGGAAGTTATTACACCCGGAGGCAGAATCTCTATCCTGGGTATTTACGAAAAACGTGTTTCAATAGACCTCAACAAAGAGGTTATCTTTAAGAAGATCCGTATCTACGGTATAACAGGGAGAAAGGTCTTTTCCTCCTGGCATAAAACATCTCGCTTCTTATCATCCGGCATTGTCAACCCTGACCCGATCCTCACCCATCAGTTTCCATTAAAGGATTATGAAAAAGGTATAAAACTCATGAGGGAAGGAAAATGCGGAAAGGTTATTCTGGAAGTGTAGGCTTTATGATTGATGGGCTTTAAATACAGGTTCGGGTGACAAACCTGAACCGAAACAAGATCATGGATAAACTGAATTTCATTAATGAAGAGTTGGAGAGACTCAGGGAATCCGGCCTGCTCATTAACATTCGCACTGTTGAAGGGCCTCAAGGGGCATGGATTACAGTAGACGGAAAGAGTGTGCTCAATCTCAGTTCGAATAATTACCTGGGACTTGCTAATGATTTGCAATCTAAAACGGCTTCTCATAATGCAATTGACACTTACGGCGTAGGCTCCGCAGCAGTCAGGACGATTGCCGGAACAACTGCACTGCATAAAGAGCTGGAACAGAAACTTGCGCAATTTAAGGGAGCAGAAAGCACCATCTCATTCCAATCAGGGTTCTGCGCAAACCTTGCAGTTATTCCGGCAATTGTCGGCAAAGCAGATGTTGTGTTTTCAGATGAGCTCAATCACGCAAGCATTATTGATGGTTGCCGCCTCGCAAAGACCAGAGTTGTGCGATATAAACACGGTAACCCTGAAGACCTGCAGATAAAAATCCAGTCTGAGAAAGATATTGAGCGGAAGCTTATTATTACTGATGGTGTTTTCAGTATGGAGGGGGATATTGCGCCATTACAGGAAATAGTAGAGATAGCAGAAAAATATAATGCAATTACCATGGTGGATGATGCGCACGGCGAAGGTGTTCTGGGCAGAGGCGGCAGGGGCATTGTCGACCATTTTAACCTCCATGGCAGGGTGGATATTGAAGTGGGCACTATGTCAAAAGCATTCGGGGCTGTGGGAGGCTACATTGCAGGAACTAAGCGATTAACGGGATATCTGATGCAGAAAGGACGCCCATTCCTCTTTTCAAGCGCGGTAACAGCAGCCGACGTGGCAGCATGTATCTCGGCTGTAGACACCCTTAACAAATCTGATAATCTAGTCAAGAAACTCTGGTCAAACACCAGATTTTTCCAGGACAGGATGAAACGACTCGGATATAATATCGGTATTACAAAGACACCTATAACACCGGTTATGATAGGTGATGCCAGAGTAGCAAAGGAGTTCAGCCAGAAGTTATTCGATGCTGGCATTTTTGCACAATCAATAGGTTTCCCTACAGTACCTGCAGGCAAGGCACGCATTCGAGCAATGCTTTCTGCCACACATAGCGAAGAAGATCTTACATTGGCAATAGACCATTTTGAGAAAAATGGAAAAGCCATGAAAATTATATAATTAGAAAGAGGAAGGTTACAGTATGAAGAGAAAAATCATAATGATTCCGGCTATTGTGTTTGCTGTATTGATAGCACTTTTTATTGGTAAGAATAGATTATTAAGACTTCCGTTACAACCAGAGTCAGGGCAATGACAGGCCTTAAGCTAAAAATCAGGAGTATGGATGTTAGTGTGTTTAAATCATTAATAGGCATAAATGAATTGCAGCTGCACAATCCACGGGGATTCGAAGATAAATTAATGGTAGATTTACCGGAAATTTATGTTGACTATAACCTGGGTGCCATTATGGGAGGGAAGGCACACCTTGAAGAGGTCAGGTTAAATTTAAAAGAATTCACAGTTGTGAAGAATGAAGCCGGCGAACTGAATCTTAATTCACTGAGAGTTGTCAAGGAAGCAGAGGAAGTAGAAGAATCGGAAAAGAGTGATACAGGAAAAGAGAAAACGGAAATGCCGGATATCCAGATAGATTTATTAGAATTAAAGATAGACAAAGTTATATATAAAGATTATTCAAAGGGAACTCCACCAAAAGAGAAGGTGTTTAACATAAAAATTGACTAACAGTACGAGAACATAACAAACCCTCAATCTTTTGTGCGACAAATATATTGAAAGCCCTTAAAAATACTACCATTGCCAGTCTGACCAATTTTGATTTAGGAAAGCTACAAAGTGGAATTTCCGGAACCGTCAAGAAAACGACTAAGATGGCACAGGAGGCTACTGACAGGGCTTAAAAGCTGGAAAAAATGCGAGTGAAAAAGCCAAGGAAGCGGCCAGAGAATCAGTAGAAAAGGCTGCAGATAGTATTAAAAAATTATTACCTTTCGGAAACAAAGAAAAAAAATAAAGGGATCAGGATGAATGAAAAAGGCTACAGCAAATACCAGCAAAAGGTTATCAAAAATTTTTATGACAACAAAGACATTCGCCTTGTACAGAAACTGGGGGAATTAGTCTCAAACTTATACCTTGAAACCAGTGAGAAGAAAATAGAGACCGGATGGAAAAAGATTAAGAAGATGCTAACTGATTTGAAAGTACACCCGGGCGAGGTAGAGTACCTGACAAAAGACAAAACCCTTTCACTGATTTCTAAGAAACTTGATGAGATATTTTAACTTCTAAATTTCTTATATTAAACCATGAAGATTGCCATTACAGGTTTGTCAGGTTTCCTGGGACATTATGTAGCAAAGAAGCTCTTTGAGAGAGACGTTCATATACAGGCATTGGTACGGAATTCCAGCAACATTTCACATCTTAGCAATTTCAAAGAGAAGATTACGTTTGTACAGGGCGATCTGGACGACAAGAAAGCCTTAAAGAAGTTTGTTCAAGGAGCCGACGTAGTCATCCACATGGCGTATGAGAGAAACGGAACAGGTTTTCATGACTCAGCCAATAGTGATTTCAGACAATTAGTGGATGTAAATCTATCAGGCAGTTTAGAGCTACTGAATGCCGCAACATTGCATGGAACGAAGCAATTCATATTTACCAGTTCCTGTGCAGTCTATGGATATATCTTTCCCGATATTAAACTCGACGGACAACATCCCCTTCTACCTAACTCAAACTACGGTGCCTACAAGGCTGCGGTAGAGGCATTCTGCCACTCGTATTTCTTGTCAAAGAACATTAATACAACCATGTTCCGTCCAGTAGGTATCTACGGAATCGATCCAAACCTGGCCCACTCTGAATGGTACGACCTGATTAAAAATATCAAAAATGGAGTTGACGTTGAGGTGGTAGGAGGTGGCAAGATAGTAGATGTTGAAGACGTTGCACATGCCATAGTGTCATCAATTGACAACAAAGATGCTTTTGGGAAGGTTTATAACCTGTCAGACTTCTATGTCGACAACCTGACCATAGCAGAAATGGCCAAAGAGATATGCAGTTCCAAATCCAAAATCAGCGGCACGCCCAAACAACCGAAGAATACCATTGATAATACCGAATCAAAAAAATTGGGGGTACGGTATGCGGAAACCGAAGGCTTAAGGCAGTATATTAAAGAGCTGATTGAAGTTGTTTAAATATTCAAAAATGCTAGATTCAATCGGCAGGATTGACTAGCAAGGATTGCGCTTTTAGTTCCGCCTCCCTCCTTCCTGCTTATAACTGCTTTCTCGCTCCTTCCGGTAAAGCAGCCACTGCCATCAAGAGGTCATCGTTATCCGGTTTAGCTTTTACAAATGAAGAGAAAGGGAGGGTGGTTTCCGTGTAGATATCTTTAACTATCTCTATGATAGTTTCATCGGAGATATTGTTGGCGCTTATCACATTTTCCATATTTGTTATCAATATGACAAGTGTCCAGTA
>Ga0066852_10000925_pt1 | contig 12442 bp, 8 predicted proteins | sample ETNtaG_27_FD_67283 | JGI IMG/M metagenome (GOLD analysis project Ga0066852, IMG submission 67283) | Marine microbial and viral communities from oxygen minimum zone, Eastern Pacific Ocean - ETNP201406SV63 | ecosystem: Environmental > Aquatic > Marine > Oceanic | place: Pacific Ocean: Eastern...
GCATCAACAATTGAAACAATCGATGTTAGTATTCATGAATGGTTGGATCAATCTCTTGACTTGCACACAAAAACCAACAAAGGGCTTCTAAAAGTACCTGTTTTGTGGTTGGGAAGTGAAAGGACTTGGCAAGTAAAAAATGACCAAAGGATAAGAGACAAGCTTGGAAAGCTAATTTTACCTTTAATTACACTTAATCGAGATTCTATAACAAAAGACCCATCATTCAAGGGTTCTTTTCAAGCTCATTTGTATGAAAGCAATGATTATAAAGGAGGGGCTCATCCTGCTGGATCTAATATCAATCAAGACAAAACTCAGAACTTTCAGAACGCATTGGCTTCTCAAAGCACAAGCAACAAGCAACAAACAGGAAAGATAAAAGAAAATAATCAAACAATTTATAATACTTATAATGCCCCAATTCCTGTTTACATTAATACAACGTATTCTATAACACTTAGGACAGAATATCAGCAACAGATGAATGACCTTTTGCAACCATTTTTAACGTCAACCGGACAGATTAATTCTTTTATCTTAAAAAGAGATGGTCACCGCTATGAGGCGTTTATACAGCAAGACTTCGCAATGAATAATAACACAAAAAACATTGGAGAAGAAGAGAGAATGTTCGAGACAACTGTGAATATAAAAATTCTAGCTTACTTGGTGGGAGAAGGATTTAATAGATCTAGACCTGATCTTGCTAGAAGAGAAAATCAAGTAAAAGTAAGAATAACGAGCGAAAGAGTGATAGTTGGAGATAAGATTCCATGGAAAAAGAAAAATAATGACTATAAAGACTAAGCCTTTCGTCATTCTAATAACTACTTATTAAAGAAAAAAGTTTATTTTAAGGAGAATTTAAATGCCTACAAGATTTGATTTTGTATCACCCGGGATACAACTAAACGAAGTTGATGAATCCCAAATACCATCAGTGGTTTCTGATGACACCGGTCCAGTGATAATCGGTAGATCGTTATCCGGTCCAGCCATGAAACCAATTAAAGTTAAAAACTTACAAGACTTTAACGAAATATTTGGTCTTGGAATTTCAGGAAAAGGAAATAAAAGCAATGATGTTTGGAGAGATGGAAACACCCTCGGCCCAACTTATGCAGTTTACGCTGCTCAAGCACATCTTGCTTCACAAACAACACCAGTAACATTTTTAAGACTGTTAGGTGAAAAATCAGCAGACGCAACCTTAGATACTCAATTTGCCGGTTGGAATATAGCAGCCAGTTCAAACCCATCAGCAACGATTGCTAGTAACAAATCAGCTTATGGATTGTTTATTATACCTTCGGCATCGGCAGCATCGAATGCAACTGGTTCTTTAGCTGCTATTTTTTATGTTAATGCTGGAGCCATTACCCTTAGTGGTACAATGGCAGGAGTAGCAACACTTACCTCTTCAGCAGGTGCTTTGATAAAATCACGAGGAACCAGTGCAAACAGGTTTGTAATAGATTTTAGGGATTCAGCTGGAGCTGTTACCGATACTAAGACTTTCGATTTTACACCTGGGTCTGATAAATATATTAGAAATCAATTTAATACAAACCCTCAACTTCTTGAGGCAAACAAAAACTTTGGATTAACAGACAAGAACTACTTCCTTGGAGAAACCTTTGAAGAATCTGTTTATCAATATGGTGGAACTTCAACAACTGCTGGAGATCAGCTTGGAATTATTCTTGCTTTAGATTCTGGTTCTTTAAATTATGGTGATCATAAGAAAAACATGTTGCCGGCTAAAACTGGTTGGTTTATAAACAGAGATCAAAGTGGAAAAAGAGAAAAGCTTTTCCGTCTTGTTGCAAGTTCTGAGGGTGAGTGGCTACAAAACAATTATCAAATTGCCATCAAAAATTTAAACCTTGGAAACGACATTGAGCCAAATTCAACATTTACAGTTGAAATTCAAAACAAGGGTGGAAATGCAATCGAGCAATTCTCTGGTCTTAATCTTGACCCATCTTCCGAAAAATACATCTCAAAAGTAATTGGAGACCAATATCTTGCTTGGGATGCGACGAAGACAAAATTCAATGTTCGAGGAGAATATGAAAATAAATCAAATTATGTTTATGTTGAAGTCGCCTCCGCTGTTACTTCTCAACAATTAGAAGATGCTCACGCTCTTCCTGCTGGTTGTCATGGTCCTCTTAGACCAAAAGGTTTTACGATATTAACTGGTTCTAATGTTCTACCATCTACTGGGAGCGGCGGTGTACCCTTCGCACTTTCAGCTACAGCCTATGCTCATTCTTCAGTTGTTGGAGGAGCCTCTATCGCTCACCACTCAGAAGAAATGGCTGCTGGTTTGTTTGCACACCTTCCTGCATTATTTTCAGGTTCTTTCGTGTTCCCGTCATTGCGCCTAACTTCGCAAAATGCAAATTCAAATGGAAAGAATTTTGATAAATCATCAATGTTCGGAGTTCGTCATAACAGAGCTGCTGCAACAACAAGGGACGAATCTTACGTCGACTTGTGTCGTGTTTTGCCCGGAAATGCAACAGTAAATATAACTCACCATTTAGGAGAAAATGAATCACTTCCCGATTCTCATGAATATTCTTACGTCTTCTCTCTGGATGACTTAATTCAAGATGCAACAAACACAAGTACTTACTATTTTGAATCTGGATCACATGCTGCTGCTACTTCTTATTCCGCAGCTCAAGGCTCAATCAAGAATCTTTTTCAACAAAAAGTTCGACAATTTGTTGTTCCTTTATTTGGAGGACATGATGGATTGGATCTTAAAGAAGTCGAGCCATTCTCAAATAAGAATTTGGCTGATAAAACAAGACAAGATTCTTATGCATATAACTCAGTTTTTAAAGCTCTCGAAAGTGTAAGCGATCCTGAATCTGTTAAATACAATGTATTGGCAATTCCCGGAATCACAAACACAGATGTTACTGATGAAGTTCTTAGAGTTGCTGGTGATAGAAAAGATCACTTGGCAATCATAGATATCGAAGGAGGTTACAAGCCTGCTTATGAATCAAATGGATCAGAAACAACTGGAGACATTAACGGAACTATCACTTCTTTAGACGGAAGAAAATTAAATACATCTTATGCTGCTACCTATTATCCTTGGATACGTCTGAGAGATCGAATAGGCGGTCAAAATGATGTTCTCTATGTACCACCCTCGGTTGCTGCCATCGGAGCCCTAGCGAAGTCTGAAGGGGCAGCAGATCTATGGTTTGCGCCTGCTGGATTTAATCGTGGTGGAATTAATGAACTTGGTGGATCACAAGGTCCAATAGTAACAGGAACATGGGAACATTTATCTAAAGATGATAGAGATGATCTTTATCAAAATAATATTAATCCAATTGCAAGGTTTCCTTCAATGGACCAAATTGTAATCTTTGGACAGAAAACTCTTCAACAAACAGAAACTGCTCTTAACAGAATCAATGTTAGAAGACTTCTTATCTATCTTAAGTTCAGAATAGGTCTCATCGCAGACACAATCTTGTTTGATCAAAACCTCAGAACAACTTGGTCAAGATTTAAATTTCAAGCCGAACGAGTTTTGACTGATGTTCAAAACAGATTAGGAATTTCAGAGTTTAAACTTGTGTTGGATGAAAAAACAACGACATCGGATTTAGTAGACAGAAATATAATGTATGCTAAAATCTTTATCAAACCAACGAGATCTATAGAATACATTGCTGTTGACTTTATTATCTCAAGATCTGGTGTAGAATTCTAATCTACACAACTAATTAATAATAGAATTTACAGGAGAAATAAATTATGGCATTTTGGAACGAGGCAGCGGCAGATCCTAAAAGAAAATATAGGTTTTTAATCAAGCTATTTAATGGTAGTGTAGCATGGTATGTTAAATCAGTGACCGCACCATCTTATGAGATTACTTCAATTGAACATGCTTTCAGTGATCACGTATTCAACTTCCCGGGCAAAATAAAATGGTCAGATGTTGAAGTTACGTTGGTTGATCCAGCTGGGGCTGATGATGTTGTTTGGGAAACATTAAATCTTATAAAACAATCTGGTTATGCTATCCCTAATTTAAATGAAGTAAAAGCTGGAATAGGTTTTAAAACCTTTACGAAATCTGCATTAGTTAACACAAATGGAAATTTAGAACTTGAGACCCACGACTCAGAAGGAGCTGCAATTGAAATTTGGACACTTCATAATGCATTTATTACAAATGTTAAGTTTGGAGATTTTGACTACAGTTCAGAAGATATGAGAGAGATTTCATTAACATTTAAGTATGATTGGGCTTCTTGTAGATTTCCTGGTGGAACAGATACAGGAAACAAAGGTGGTCCTGCTGATGAATTCTTCGCTCTCGGCACACCATCCGATACACCCGAGTAGGTCTTAATGGCGTTTTGGAATGAATCAACTATTAACATATTGCCAAAGTTTAGGTTCAAGCTAGACTTTGGCGGTGTTATTTGGTGGGTAAAGACAGCTCAGTTTCCAAAGCTATCCCAAGAAAAAGGTGAAGTTCAAACCGGATTTGGTGGAAACGTTGTTTATAAACCCGGTCCAACAAGGTGGCAACCGATAACGATAACCATGGCTGATGTTATGTTATGGCAAAGCGATTTTCCATCACTAACAAGAAATATGTCAACTCAAATGTTTTGGTTTGGCGTTGCAAACATTCTTGACGACCATCAGCAGCAACAAGGGCTGTTGATTTCTAATACTCCCGGAAAATATGACGAAGGGTTCGGTGATAGTTTTCTATCGGGATCATTTACTTTAGATCGCTCAAAGATAAGCAAGATAGAAATAGACAAACACTATGATAATGACGGCTTTGGTTTTAATTTGAGTGAAAAATGGATTCTTGAAAACATTTTAGTTTCCGAAATTGACTTTGGAGGAGGAGACTACAGTTCAGACGATATAAATGAAATTTCGGTCACTTTGACCTATGATATTGCAAGATTAGATGTATCAGATGAATTTAATGAGTCTACTTTCACAGTGGGAGATACAAACAAGGAAGAAGTAGAAGATAGAATTAAACTAAACAAAAAACCAAAACAAGCGAAAACAATAATAACCACATTAGATTAGGAGATTAAATGAGTAGAAAAAATAGTAACAGAATGGGGCCTCCGGTCAAACCGGCACAACAGCCAACCGCAAACCCATTATTAAACTTTGTTAAACCAACATTGTTTGTCGACCTTCCATCAAAAGGAAAAGGATACTCGGAAGGACATCCATTAAAAGGTCAAGAAGTGATTGAAGTCTTTCAAATGACAGCAAAAGATGAAGATATACTAACATCTGAATCTTTGATCAAAAAAGGAATTGTAATTGATAGGTTCGTACAGAACATTCTTGTTGATAAATCAGTTTCTGTTGATTCCTTGTTAATTGGAGACAAAAACGCAATCCTTATCGATTCTAGAATCATGGGATATGGACCAGATTATAACACAGAGATTGTTTGCCCATCATGTTTTACTAAACAATCAGTCTCTTACGACCTCAACGATAAATCTGTCTATCATGGAGAGAGCCATGAGGTAAATGAAAATGGAAACTATCATGTAAAACTTCCTCAATCCGGAATAACATTGGAAATACAACAATTGACTTCAAAAGAAGAAGCCTTGATTGTTAAAAGAATGACAGAGAAAAAGAAAAAGAAAACAGACGAAACGGCAGTGACAGATCAATATAAATTGATGGTAGTTTCGGCTAACGGAGTAACAGACAAAGGGCAAGTAAATCAGTTTATTGATCTTATGCCTCTTAGGGACTCTTTAACCTTAAAAAAGTTTTATAAAGAAATTTCTCCAAATGTTGAGCTTAAGTTCGATTTTACCTGCAAGTCCTGCGAATACAATCAGGAACTGGAGGTTCCGCTTGGAGCGGAGTTTTTTTGGCCTAGGCAGTGAATACTCGGAACAACTTTATGAACAAATTTTTCTTATGAAGCATTATGGAGGCTGGTCCTTCATTGAAGTTTACAATCTTCCTGTTGGATTAAGGAATTGGTTTTACGAAAGATTGGTAAAACAATACGAAGAAGAAAACAAAGCCGCCGAAAAGGCATCAAAGAGAACCCGATAATGAATCGGGTTTTCCTATTCAAACTACTTATTAATAAGTGAGGGATCAACCATGGAATTAGATTTTACAAAAAAGAGGTTATTAACCGAATCTTGGATGAGAGCATTTGCGGATTGGAACAAAACGTTTCTTCGTTATATGTACGGAAAAGATGTTACAATGACAGCAGACTTAAAAGCTCATCAGAGACTCTCAGAGGACGATGAAGAGCCCAAACTTAAGTTCATTATAAGAGGAGAGGTGGAAGATGTCAAAGCCTATTCTCGAGCGATTGTAGCCGAGAAAGTATATCTTGACAATTATGTCCATTATGGTGAAGATCACCCTCAATCTCTAAAAACAAAAGAAGAGCTTGACCAAGCCATTGCTCATTTTGAGCAAATAACAAGAATTACTTGGCCATTTAAAGATGAGGGTTAATAGATGGCTACTGATAAGGAAATAGCTGCGTTAAAGGCAAAAAAAGAACTCCTACAAGAAATAAAAGATCTTGAACAGGAGCAGAAGGCTGCTCGTTTAAGAAAAGACAGAATAGATGATATGAAGCTTGAGTTGGAAACAATGCAACAATTCGGCATGGTGCGTGATGCTCAAATAAGACAACAAGAAATTGAACTAGAGAACCTAAAATTAAAAAGAAGCTCTATTAAAGAACAATTAGCTGAGCAACTAGCTATTGAAAACCAAATAAAAGCAATTAAAGATCAACTGATGCCCGGCATCACTGAAGAGAATAAAATTAGTGATGAAATTGCTAATAAGATGAAAGAAAAATTATTCTTCTTACAATTAGAACTAGATGATTACGAAAATATAGACATAAAACTAAACGACATAAATAAACAAATCGACGAACAAGATGAAAAAGTTGATAAACTAAAGAAGAACACAAAAGAATACGATGATCTTCTTGGAGGAATTGCATCCAAGATTGGACTTGGGAACTCAAAACTTCTAAAGACAGTTCAAAATTGGACTGACATTGGAAAGAAGATAACGTCAAGTGACGCTGAGATGAAGAAATTTGTAAAGTCTGCAAAGCAAATGTTTTCTCTTCAAAATATTGCAGCCTCTCTTATCGAATCTTATATAGGATTAGCTCTTGAGATCGATAAAGCCGGAGCAAAATTGGCCGCCTCTACCGGAGCTGGTACAAAATTTAGAGATGTTATGTCCGATATCAAACTTGAAGGCTACGCAATGGGGAGATCCATGGAAAACATCTCTCAAACCCTATTGGCTTTTAACAATAATCTTATTGGAATGAACAACCTGTCATATGAATCCATAAAGCAAATCGGTACACTTGGCGCCGATTTGAAAAGGTTAGGTATCTCCGGTGAAGACTTTACAAAAACTCTCAATATAATGACAAAGTCAATGGGAGTTTCAAACAAACATGCTGCTAATTTAACGAAAGAACTGGCGATGATTGGAACAAATATTGGGCTTTCTTCTCAACGAATGATAAAAGACTTCACAGCAGCTTCTGCAACCTTAGCTGTTCATGGATCAAAGTCAATAAAAGTATTCAAGAATTTGGCAGCAGCTGCTCGTAATTCAGGCACTGAAATGTCTGAACTGTTAGGAATAGCCTCAAAGTTTGATACATTCGCAAGTGCAGCCGAAACAACCGCAAAGTTGAATGCTATCTTGGGATCTCAGATGTCCGCTACAAAAATGTTAATGCAGACAGAAGATGAGAGAATTGAAACAATGATAAAGTCAGTTCAATCTCAAGGGGTTGCTTTTAATCAAATGGATCGTTTCACGCAGAAAGCAATAGCACAAGCTGCTGGAATTTCTGATATGTCGAAGGCAAATCAAATATTCGGAATGTCTCTCGGAGCTTATAGAAAATCTCAAACAGAAATGAATAAACAAGCAAATGTTCAGAAGAAACTTACCGATGCTATTCAAGCAACAATTCCAATTCAAGAAAAGTTTGCAAATATGATTCAATCAATTGTAGCGAACAAGGGATTTATGAAATTTATAAATAAAGCTATTGATGGGATTGGGATGCTAGCATCATGGGCTACAAAATTAAATGTTGCATTTGGGGGAACCTTGCCTGTACTGTTGATGCTTGGAGGGGGATTAAAAATACTTTTTGGCCTATTATCTCCATTTGGAATGGCGTTTAAAGGAATTGCAGCTGCACTTAGCGCAACAGGAGATGCTGCAACCAAAACAAGCGCTCAATCAGTACCTGCTTCTCAAAGATTTGGAATGGCACTAAGAACAATTGGCGCCGCTGCTGTACAAGCTGCTGGTGGAATAGGTGTTTTAGTCCTTGCAGCGATTGGTATTGGGATTGCTATCGGCCTTGCTGCTTACGGAGTTGGGTTTCTAGTTAAAGCTTTTGGAGGACTTGGAGATGCTGCACCGGCAGCAGCGGCAGGTGTCTTGATGTTCGGCTTGGCAATGGTAATTATGATTACGGCTTTAGGCTCAGCTTCAACAATCGGAGCAGCAGCAGTACCCATAGTCCTTCTAATAGTTGGCGCCATGTTGCTAGCAGCTGCAGCAATAGATCTCATGTCAAGAAGCCTCACTAATTTGTTCGAACAGTTAAATATGCTCGGCGGAGCTTTGATGGCAGGAGCCTTTGATAAAATAGGAGTAATAGCCGAAGGAATAAAGAAAGCTTCAGATGAACTCCAAGGTCTTGGGGAAGATAATAAAATCCAATTAATGACAACCTTGAATTCAATGGCAACGATAGCAACTGGTGGAAAATACATAGCAGAAACAGCAACCGCAACAGCTGGAACTGGGATACAAGGAGCAATGAATGCCTTTAACCCAAGCGTTAGTGTGAACAATTCCTTTGGAAATTTAAAATTAGTTTTGGCAGACGGAACTCAACTCGACGCCTATATACAGGGTCTAGCAGACGCCAACCACTAACAAGGAGATAAATTATGGGTAATTTTTATAATGCATTAGAAAACGTGACAGAGATCTTTTTTTACTCTTATTCGTCGGGCACTTCTATTCAATTTACCGCTGACATACAATCTTTCTCTGATACTTTCAATGCGAATGTTAATTCGGAAGCTGTTTATGGAAGAATTGATCCTATAAAGACATATTCTGGTACCACAAGAGAGATTTCTTTTAGCCTGCTAATTGAATCTACAACACAGGGAGTGGACTTCTTTAATGATATAAAAGCAATGGCTGGGCGGATGTACCCTAGATATGAAGATACAAGTGGCAACACACCAGGAATTTTAAAATCACCTCCGATGTTTGCTATAAAAATTGATCCAGTCTTGGTTGGAAACACAAGCATCACTGATAGACATGAGTATGTATTATCCGGCCTTCTACCGGGATTTGTCACATCTTTTGGAATTTCATACGATGTAACAAAAGGTACAGAAACAATTAACGGAAAAGCTGTTCCTCGAGAAATATCACTTAATTTTTCCTTTTCTCCGTTGCATGATGAAATGGGAGGGTTCAAGCCAGATGGCAAGTCCCGCAAGGTGGGCTGGCCTTTTTAGGAGATAACAATGTCAAGATATAATAATAGAAAAAAAGTAAAGAACAATAACGAGCAATACAGAACAGAGGACATCTTTGAAGAAAGAGGGGTCCAAGAGATAACTCAATATCAAACTCCAAAGTTTCGTCGATTAACCGAGAAAGAGTACAATTCGGTCTCTTACCAAAGACACTATTGGAGAAATGGTGATAGATTTTGGAAATTGGCTGATAAGTTCTATGGAGATAAGACAAAATGGTGGGTTATTGCCGGTTTCAATTTCATCCCAACGGAAGCAGAAGTCGAAGAAGGACAAGAAATAAGAATCCCAACTAACATTTCAATTGTTATGGGATTATTTACATGAGCATCATACAAAAGATTACCAGCGGTGAAGATGGTATTGTAAAAGATGCTTCTGATGGTAAGTGGCTACAGGCAGATTACAAATCAGAGAATCATTCTGCACAAATGCAAAAATCAGAAATTACCCCAGAAGTATGGTATGGGGTGCTATCGGGACACCAAGTAAAGGTTGATGGGTTTAAGACCACTCCCTCCTATGATTTTAATAATAATGCTACCAGCACCTATGATTCAATCGAAGAAGAAGATGTCAAATTTTTGTTGTTGGAAGGCAATCAAATTTTCAAAACAAGCTTGTTCAGTGGTAGTGAGGACTTTGACAAAAGGTTGAGAGCATTTGTTTGGGGCTTGGAAAGCTCAACAGAATTGTCTGGCTTTCTAGCTGGTGATGTTAGTTTGGCTGCTTCCTTTCTTACGCTCGGTGTCGGAGGAGCCATACAGGCTGTGTCCGCAGCAACTACACTTGCCTCAACAACTGTTGGTATAATGGGATTTTTCTCTGAACAATCATATGCACAAGGCGACATTGGTGGAACAATTGAAGAGGATCATTGGGGAATTGTCGGAGCTTTCCTTAAAAAAACAATGGAAATGGAAATGGAAGGAGATGGGAAATACGCAACTTTTCTAGAGTATTGGGAATCAGAAATTTCATATATGAAAAAGAACTTCATCAAAACCAAGAAAGACGTTGCCGAAATTGTTGAAGGAGTTCAAAAAGGAGATTACTCCTTAGATGTATTCAACCACAAATGCTCCATTGTAGTGTCCTTTGTGTTAGATTATGGTGAGTTTTCCACAAATTTCGTATTTGAAGAATATTATAACATTAATGAAAGCACCGATAAGATCGAAAACCGGACAACCGGTGGAAATGACTCTACTGTTTGGTCCGAAAGTCAGATTGCCATAAGTGGAGATTTGACCGAAGGGATTGCTCTATTTGCAAACAAATATGCAAAAGTTTGGACAGCAGGAGAGGCAGAGAAGATTTTATATCCAACAAATAACGTAGTTCATAGTGGCAGACACGGAGATACTACCACCAAATTCAGTACAGACAACTACTGGTTAAAAATGGTTGATGGCTATACGGCTGAAAAAAAGACTTATAACATTCCAACAGAGCTAGATGCTGATGATCAAGAAATTGTCAAATTTTTGAAAAGTGAGACAGGATTGGGAAATAGCGGCATCGGCCAGGAAGTCGTTACTCCCTCGATGGCAAACAAAAAAGAATCAACCAGAGTTTCCAATAGAAAGGAAGGCGAAGGCTCAAGAAATCTACTAACGTATGACTCGAATGCAGGAATTTGGGACAAACACCGAGAGCTCAGAGTGAGTATGGAAAATACAATGTTAACAGAATACGTAGATTACTGTTTAACTATCAAAGCTGGAGATTTGCCGGTCGATGCAGATGGAGCAATAAACTTAACAAAAAGCATGGACAAAAGGGCTTTCGAAATAGGAACAATACTGGCAAGAGCAATTGCCATAAACAAAGTTAACATGATCAAAGCAACTTTATTCGTTAACTTAGAAGTAATAGAAAAAGATAAGGATAATGCGAAAATTGAAGACATTATAGCGGATGCTGCCAAAAAGATAGACGAAGGCGCTAACCTCGGCTATGAACAAGACGAAATATCTCAAAAAGAAATTGCCGAAAGACAAAAGCTTCTTGAACAATGTGCTCTTTTGTTGAATTTAAAAGAGATTGATGAAGCGTATAACCTCAGCAATTTTGACCAGCATTATGAAAATGCTCCCTCGAACAATATTCACAAAAGCGGTTATTTTGGGAACCGTTTTCTAAGAATGCAAGGAAATGTGGGATCAAGGACGGTCACTTCTCTTTATGCTCAACGAGAATCCGCCAAACCGTTTTTAGAAATAAATCCCGTTCTTCAAGGTTTACTGGTTCCCAAGATAAAAATACAAAAAATAGTTCAAAGTGGAGACCTAATACAAACAATCGATGTCCCGTTTACCGCAATAACAACAGAGTTGAATTCAAAAACTCCAATCAATTATGTAGACATGATGAATAAAGCGAATTCTGTATTCAGAGGAGGAGGCGTTGGAATAAAGTCAATTTCGTTCGACTTTGATGGAGAAACACCAGCAACAGCTCAAAAATGGGTTAGATCAACGATGTCATTAAAATTTCAAGACTTTGCGGATCTCGTGAATACCAGAAAAACTACAATGATAACCAGCAATGATGATGCTCCTCAAAAAACAAGCTTTAGATTTTTAGATTTAATCGTTAATTCAACGGAAAATACCACAAGTGATGGTGATCATGACTCTTTCTTCAGGGAGTTTTATAAACCGACAGATTACAAAATTAAAATGGATGTTGGCTGGAACTATTCAAAAGATGATGCAACCAAAGCTTTAATAATCTCTCAAGGAATACAAAACCCACAGGATTTCTTCGATGCTATAGACAAGCAGAAT
>Ga0066852_10000927_pt1 | contig 12429 bp, 9 predicted proteins | sample ETNtaG_27_FD_67283 | JGI IMG/M metagenome (GOLD analysis project Ga0066852, IMG submission 67283) | Marine microbial and viral communities from oxygen minimum zone, Eastern Pacific Ocean - ETNP201406SV63 | ecosystem: Environmental > Aquatic > Marine > Oceanic | place: Pacific Ocean: Eastern...
GGCTTGCACTTCATCAGACCTATTTAGGGCTGTAGCACCTGTAGCCGGAGTGATGATGAAGGAAACCTTAGAGAATTGTAACCCTGTTAAGCCTATACCTGTTTTTGAAATTCATGGCACTAACGACAATGTTTCTTATTTTGATGGTGATATGGAGAATACTGCAGGGTGGGGCGCTTATTATGGCCTGCCGAAGACGATTGAGTTTTGGGTCACCAAGCATGACCTTAATAAAAAAGAAGAGATACAATTAACTTCTATAAGCAAAGGTGATAAGAATGACATTATCTTTGAACGTTATTGGTCAGAAGAAAAACTAGAGGAAGTTTGGTTCTATAAAGTAATTGATGGAGGTCACATCTGGCCCGGATTTACATATAAATGGTGGAAGAATCCTTTAGCTTGGTACTACTTAGGTTCTGGTAATGATGACATCAATGCCAGTGAAGAAGTATGGTCATTCTTTAAAAAATTTCTTAGTGAAGAAGCTAAATGAACTGAGGTTTAATTTTATAGAAATTGGTTATAGATTCAAAAAGATGAGCTATCTTAAGCAACTCTACATCCCCTCTAGGTTTTCCGACAAGCTGTATACCAACAGGAAGGCCTTCGCTGGTAAAACCGCCCGGAACAGAGATTGCGGGCAAGCCAGTAACTGAAATCATGCAACAAACAGACATCCAATCTATATAAGTTTTTTGCTTTTCTCCTTCAATCTGTTTTACCCATTCGTTTGATAGATCAAAAGGAGGTACTTGTGCTGAAGGTAGAAGCAAAACATCATAGTCTTCAAAAAAAGTAGATATACTAGAGTAAATATTAGTCCTAATTATTTCAGCTCTAATCATCTCTTCTATAGTAAGAGACAATCCTTTTTCAATGTTCCACTTGGTTGAATCTTTGGCATATTTTTTCCAATCCTTTACCGATTGATCTAGCATTTTGCCTAAACCTCTCAGACCAACAGCACGTTGGATTTGAAAAGATTCCATGGCTCCTTCTAAAGGGGGGTCTATATAAGTTATTTGCGCATCAATACCTTTAAAAGTATCGCCAGCTGATTTGATAATCTCTAATACTTGACTATCAACGGGCAGAGTTCCGAGACATGGACTAATAGCAACTCTAAGTTGGTTATGACTCTTTATTTTGTATGGGATCATTGCCTGCAAGAAATCTTCTTCTGAGTCTGTAAGGGTTAAAGGGTCTGTTCTGTCTTCTCCTGAAATTATAGACATTAGAAAGGCTGTATCTTTAACTGTCTTTGCCATAGGTCCTGTTGTTGATAACCTTCCATACCATGCAGCGCCTAACCCTTTAGGCATCCTCCCAATAGATGGGCGAAAACCAACTACATTACAGAAGCTTGCTGGATTACGAAGAGATCCGCCCATATCACTTCCATCAGCTAGCGGTAGCATGTCTGTAGCTAAAGCTGCTGCCGAGCCTCCACTGCTTCCTCCGGCACTCTTACTTAAGTCATAAGGATTACAAGTAGTTCCAAAAACAGAATTAAAAGTATTAGATCCTAATCCAAATTCAGGCATATTGGTGTGACCTATGAAAATTGCCCCTGCCTTCCTTAATCTTTTAGCTAATTGGTCATCATCTGTTTCAATCTTATCCGCAAAGGGTTTATAGCCGAGTGTGGTTGGAAATCCTTTAACGGCTACAGCATCTTTTGGTGCCATGGGCAGTCCATGCAAAGGCCCTCTTTCTGAGATCGACACCTTGTCAGAATCCTTTGCTAAGGCCAAAGCCTCTTCTTTCGATAACAAATTAACGATAGCATTTATTTGTGGATTGATTGACTCTATTCGCTCATAAATATTTTCCATCAATTTTTCAGAAGAAACAGAGCCCTCTTGGAGATTTTGACAAATTGTATAGGCATCCGACCAGATTGGTTCTATTGGTTCTGGAGTATTAGTACCTTTCTCAGGTTCTTTATTCATTACTTATTACGGAAGCCTGCCCCAATCTTTTTATTCGACCACAGAACCTCGTTGTTTAAGGCACTAATAAATTCATAGGTTGCTATATTGGGCTTTATAATCTTAAGTTTTAAATAACCTGGTGTTTCTATATTAAATTTTCCTTCAATTGTGTCTTCAGGTGATCCGCCAGGCAAACTTCCCGTGGCACTTATTAATTGAGTTGTTCCTTCAAGATCTCCTTCATCAGCAAGCACATGATTATGTCCAGTTATGTACATATCAAATTTCCCAAAAACTTGAGACTCTAAGAAAGAAGCTAATTGAGGACTTGCTCTCTTCCTATCTCCAGAACTGAAAAGAGGATGGTGTGCAACTGCAATAGAAAATTTACAACTATCCTTAAGCTCACCAATAGAAGAGGTAAGCCAATTAACATGGTTTTTTCTCTTATAGAAAAGGTATAACTTATCAAATATTGTTGTATCCAAAGCTACGAAACACAGTGATTCAAATTTTTTAAAGTAATAATTATTTGGGTAATTTATAAGCGGATTTCTTTTACCAATTTCAATGTAAGCATCTGGATTTTTTTTATAATCATGATTGCCTAGGGTTAAGTAAAAGGGCACTTCACTTTCTAATATTTTTTTGAACGGGACGAGGAATTTATTCTTAAATTCAGGATCATCCGGACTTTCTATACCTGAAGGGTAAATAATATCACCTGTGTGCCAAATCATACTGCAATCAGATCTAGATAAAGATTCGGCAACCAGGCTTTGAGTTTTTGTAATTTCACCTGTGTCTCCAACAAAACAGAAGATTAACTCTTCTAATTTTTCTGAGCTTACGGGGCTTAAGTATGCTAGAAATAATAAGGAGATAAGAGTTCTTTTAATTTTCATGCTGATTTTATAGTTAATTTTCTTAAATCCATCTGTAGAGAATTAATATGTTCAATTTCCACAGTAAAATCAGGTTTAGGGAGAATAGATTCTGCGTTCTCTGGCCACTCAAATACGCACAGAGAGCCTTTTTCATTTACATATTCTTGAATCCCTATTTCCTCCAATTCCTGAGCATCATTAATTCTATATAAGTCAAAATGAAAAACCTTTAACATCTCAGTTTCATGTATTTCAACAAGATTATAGGTAGGACTCTTTACTAAGCCTTGATAGCCTAGCCCTTGCATGATGCCTTTTGTGAAAGTTGTTTTGCCTGCTCCTAGATCTCCTTCTAAGTAGACAATAATGGACCTATCTATATCGCCTTTAATTAAATTCTTAGAAAATAAGATACCTTCTGTTATTGTTTGGTTTTCTTTAAAAGTCTCTATTTCTTTAGTCATATTTTAATAAAAGTCTAACTTCGTTCAACACATCATTAGGTAGAAGTCCCACTTCTCCAATTTCAAGTGCTTTTAAGTCAGACGATTTAGCGTGTATATCTACACCTGTTTCTGCAGCTTCATGAGGCAAAAGGCCTTGAGCCAAGAAACTTGCTATTATTCCAGTAAGAATATCTCCCATGCCTCCCGTTGCCATTCCAGGGTTACCTGCACCGCACACCCCTATATGCTGTTTACCTGATTTTTTATACCCAACCAATGTTCCAGAACCCTTTAATACTACTACGGCATTAAATTTTTCTTGCAAAAGAGAGACTGCCTTGAAGCGATCCGCTTCAATTTCCTTGATACTTTTACTTAATAATCTCGCAGCTTCACCAGGGTGAGGTGTAATAATAAGGTTTTTTGGTATTCCGGCTGATAATTTCAAGCTTGATAATAGATTTAATGCATCTGCATCAAGAACGACTGCAACATTCCTTTTACCAGATTCTAAAAATACTCTTTGTAAGAGTTGTTCAGACCAGGCGGTCTGACCCAGGCCTGGACCTATTGCTATGACATCAGGTTTTTCAAGATAAGTTTCTAGATCTTGTCCAGAATGGATTCCCACTGCCATTACTTCAGGGCAAGAAACAAGACTGGCGTTTATATGTTCAGGTTTTGTTGCCAATCCAATAAGACCAGCTCCAGAAAATGCAGCTGCTTTGGCAGCCAAGATAGCTGCACCTCCAAAGCCATTGTTTCCACCTATTATTAGAGCATGCCCAAAGTTTCCTTTATGAGAATTTTGATCTCTTAAAATAAGCTTATGTAAATGATCTTCCATATTTATCAAATGACAATTAGATTTAATCTTTCTGGAAATACTTTTTGGTATTTTGAGATCTGAGTAAAAAATCTCTCCTGACATTGCTCTTCCTTGTGAAGTAAAACAACCTCGTTTTTGGGCAACAAAAGTAGTGGTAATATCTGCTATTACACAGATATCTTTCGTAGTACCACTATCTGGACAAATTCCTGAAGGTATATCCAACGAAACAACAGGATACTTAACGCTCAGCTTATTAATAGCAAGAATAGATTTCTTAATGTTAGTTCTTAACGTTCCTTTTAATCCCGTTCCAATTAAAGCATCAACCAAAACAGCTTTTTTTGAAACTTTTATTCTATTTAATGAACCTAAGTTTATAATCTTTACACCGCTATCTTTGGCAGCTTGAAAAGCTTTTTTACAAACACCCGAAAGATCTTTGGTAGGAGCACACATCACAACGTAACTGGATAAACCAAATTCTTTAGCAAAACTCGCAAGTAAAAAACCATCACCTGAATTTTTACCTTTGGCACAGAATACGATAATTTCATTTGTATCGTTATATTCTTGCATTAATACGTTAAGAGAAAACTCAGCCGCCTCTTGCATTAAAGAATATCCAGAAGTGTTTTTTCGCTTTATTGCTAAATTATCTATTTTTCTTGTCTGATCAGCGGTATAAAGTTGCATAAGTTTTTAAAAAATAACTAATAATTAAAATTATAGCCTTTGCACAGTGTCTCCACTAATTAATAGATGAATAATTTATCAAGCAAGGAAGATCTTTCTATATTGGCAAACAAGATAAAAGAGTGGTCTCTTGAATTGGGGTTTAGTTACGTGGGTATAACTGATGTAGATGTGTCTTCTGATAAAAGACATTTAGATGAGTGGTTGAAAAAAGGTTTTCATGGAGAAATGTCTTATATGGAAAGACATGAGGCCATGAGGGGCTCTCCTGATAAGCTCGTAGAAGGAACAAAAAGAGTTATCTCTTTAAGTATGAATTATCTGACAGAGAACTATAACGGACTAGAGTTATTAGATGATGACAAGAAAGCTTTTATTTCAGGATATGCTAGAGGGAGGGATTATCATAAATTATTAAGATCACGACTAAAAAAACTTGCTTCAAAAATAAAAGAACATTCATCCCATGAAAATAGAGTATTTGTAGATAGTGCTCCTGTTCTAGAGAAGGCAATTGCACAAAAAGCTGGTCTAGGCTGGATAGGCAAGAACACGCTTCTTTTAAGTAAAGATTCTGGTTCATATTTCTTTCTCGGCGAAATATATACGGATTTAGAGTTGCCTTTGGATAAACCTAAAGATACAAATCACTGCGGTTCTTGCACTTCTTGTATGGACGTATGTCCAACTAAGGCCTTTGCAGGTCCTCATCAGTTAGATGCAAGAAAATGCATCTCATATCTCACCATAGAGTACAAGGGCTCAATAGACTTAGAATTAAGACCCTTAATGGGTAATCGCATTTTTGGGTGCGATGATTGTCAGATATTTTGTCCATGGAATAAGTTCACAAGACACACTGAAGAAGCTGATTTTAAGCCAAGAAATAACTTAGATGACGTTGACCTTTGCGAATTATTTTTATGGTCAAAAGAAGAGTTTATAACCAAAACTGAAGGGTCTCCAATTAGAAGAGCAGGGTATGAAAGCTGGCTAAGAAACATCGCAGTAGCACTGGGTAACGCTGCATCTTCAGGTGAGGTAATAAAAGCACTTAATTCAAGAAGAGATCATCCTTCAGAGATTGTGAAAGAGCATGTAAACTGGGCGCTAGAACAACACAATAATTAAAATATTTATGAGTGATATAGAAATAAGACTTGAACCTGAAGATGAATACAATCATATTCCAGACGAAGCATCGAATTACAACGAAAGCATGTACTTTAATGTATTTGACCACCAAAAGAAGATGGGCGGCTGGTTTAGATTGGGAAATAGGCCTAATGAAGGATACGCTGAAATGACCTGTTGTATTTATCTGCCTGATGGAAGAATTGGATTTATGTTTGGTAGGCCTCAAATAACTTCTAATGAGAAGTTTTTGGCAGGCGGCATGAGCTTTGAGGTATTAAAACCATTTAAGGAGTTAAGGGTCAGTTATAAAGGTAAAATCCTGGTTTTGGATGAGCCAAAACAAATGTTAGATCCAAGTAAAGCTTTTAAATCAAATCAAACTTTAACATGTGAAGTTGATCTATTAATTACAGGAATCTCACCTATGTTTGGAGGACAAGCTGTAAAAAAAGATGGCTCTTCTATGGATTTAGACCCTGAAAAAAGTTTTTCGAAGGCACATTACGAACAACACACCGCCGGTAAAGGAAGCATAATAATTGATAGTGAAGAGTGGTCTATTGATGGTTTAGGTCTTAGAGACAAGAGTTGGGGGCCAAGATATTGGCAAGCAATTGAATGGTATAGATGGCTAACCATAAATATTAATAAAGATATTGGGTTTATGTTCAGTATAGTCCACCAAAGTGAAAATTCTGAGAGAAGGGGTGGGATCGTCTTAAAAGACGGAAAATATGAGTCAATAAGGGATTGTAAGATTGAAACGGAATACGATGAGGATAATTTCCAAAGAACTTTCACTGCGTGGGCAAAAACAGACGAAGATGAGTATGAAGTACAGGGAAAGGTTTTATCTCTAATCCCCTTAAGAAATAGGAGAAATACTCCAGAAGGTGATGATTTGGTTACTCGAATTACCGAAGGTATGACCGAGTACACTTATAAAGGTATTGTTGGATACGGTATGTCAGAATATCTTGACCAAGTAATTGATGATAAGCCAATTGGGCCTTAGATTTTTATGAAAATCAGCGCAGTCGATCAATCGCCTATTTTTTCTAATTCAAATGCCAATCAAGCTATAAAAGAGACAACCGAGCTAGCCAAGCATTGTGATTCAATAGGAATGAATAGGTTTTGGGTAGCTGAACATCATGGGTCTGCTTCTTTTGCAGGCTGCTCCCCTGAAATCTTGATACCTAATTTAGCTGCTTTAACTAAAAATATAAGGGTGGGGTCAGGAGGAGTGATGTTAATGCACTATAGTCCCTACAAAGTTGCTGAAAGTTTCAGATTATTAGAATCTTTATTTCCAGGCCGTATAGATCTTGGAGTGGGTAGAGCGCCTGGAAGTGATCCCTATCAAGCAGGAGCATTGGCTTACGGTTCTAAAACTACCGGGCCAGAATATTTCTCTACAAAGATGAATGATCTTAAATCTTTTTTGGAAGGTAGGGCATCTACCACCAATTCTTTTGAGAGCGTAAAGGTAACCCCAGGCTTAGGAGAGCTACCAGAAGTTTGGTTATTAGTGTCTTCCAAACAAGGAGCAGAGTATGCAGCTCAGTTTGGACTGCCAATGTCCTTAGCTTATTTTATAAATCAGGATTGTTTAGAATTTGCAAAATACTATAGAGATAATTTTAAACCTTCAGTTTTTTCAAAAAAGCCAAGAATTAGTGTGGGTATTTTCTCTATATGTGCTGATTCAGATGAAGAGGCAGAAGAGTTAGCCCTGAGTGCCTCCATGTGGAGACTAAACACTCAAAAGGGAGTGTTTTCTTCTTTTCCTACTATAGATGAAGTAAAAAACTCAATAAAGTCAAAAGCAAGTGAAGGAAATGAAAATAGAACTTTCATAGGAAGTCCGCAGACCATAAAAGAAAAGTTGCAGCCTATTTTAGATGAAGCTCTTCCAGAAGAACTTAAGGTAATTACAATATGTGAACCTTTTTCAGCAAAAAAAAGGTCTTACGAGTTGATAAACAATATTTTTTAATAGATTAAATGGAATTAATACATCGTCGCTCCCTAAGTGAAGGCTCAAACTGGCATTTAGGCTGTTTAAGCATCCTTTATCTATCTCAAGGTCTTACGGGAGGATTTCTTCTTGCTTTAACAACCTATTTAGCTTCAGAAGGAGCTTCTATAGTTGATATATCTTTACTCCTTTCTATAACAATGATTCCCTGGACATTAAAAGTTTTCTTTGGACCTGTAATAGATTCTATAACTATCAAAAAATTTGGCAGGCGCAGGTTTTGGATAATATCAAGCCAGATTATTATGATTTTGGTATTACTGCCTTTAATTTTTATGGAGGTAACATCTGTTTCAACTTCTTTAATTGTAATTTTTACAATTCATAATCTATTTGTAGCTATATGCGATATCGCTACAGATGCTTTGGCTGCAGATAGCCTTAAAGAGACTGATCTTGCCAAAGCAAATGGTTATATGTGGGGAAGCAAGATACTAGGTCGAGGCTCGGGAATGTTAATAGCTTCTAGTTTATTCTTTACTTACGGATTTAGTGTAGGGATCTTATTTTTAATTTGCTTTATGACGCTTGCTTTTATTTTTCCTCTGATTTCTTCGGAATTAGATCACAAAGAAGGGGCCGAAAATCATCATCAATACAAGAATGTGCTTGGAATTAAGGTCCTTTTTTCAGAGATATCTCAAGGCTTATTAAACAAGACCGCTATTGCTGCAATGTTATTCATGCTTCTTAGCAACATTGGAGGCGGTATTTTTGATGTTATCTATAATAAATTTTATCTAGAAGTTATAGGGATGACGGGAGAAGATATAGGTTCGGTTAGACCAGTTGGTATGTGGATAGGTGGGTTGATAGGCCTCTCTGTTGGAGTGCTCTCTTTGTATTTGGGAAAAAGAATGTTGCTAGTTTTCTTTCTTGTAAGTCAGTTACTTATTTTTATTTGCTTAAGCACTTTCAGTTCAGATACTTCTTACCAGCTAGGATCTTCAGCTATTATTGGTTTAGATATTACGGACGCCGGTGTAAAAGTAATTATTTTTGCTATTCTTATGGCACTTTGTACAACTCAAACGAGTGCTACAAATTTCGGTATTTTTATGGGTTTTGCAAATTTATCAACCATTATTGGGAACGGTTTAGCACCTTTAATAATTCAATATGTAACCTATAACACTGCTTTTCTATTTTCGGCTCTAACGCTTATTCCTTGTATTGTTTTGGCTTATTATTTAACCGAAGCCAAGAATTAGAATTTCCTTTTATCAAATTTAACGAGTAAATTAGGGAAGAGCAAGAAGTCTATAATTAAAGCCATTATGAAAGAGATGGTCGAGAACCTAGCAAAGTCATGAAGGGGCATAAAATTAACTAAGTTAAGAACTAAAAATCCAAGAGAAATAACAATCGTCATAACGATTAGAGCAAAACCTACGGATTCAAAAGCAAACATAACTGCTTCTTCGGGGTTTTGACCCATCTCTCTCCTAGCTAAATCATATTTGCTTAATAAATGGACCGTGAAATCAACTATTATCCCTAGCGTCGAACCCATTCCTACGGCAACCATGAAACCAACCTGACCTTCATACAATGCCCAAATTCCAAATGCAGCTCCTATGGGCAAGACATTAGGAAATGCTGAAAGTACACCAAACTTAATTGATCTAAAAAATAGACCAAGAAGTATGGTTATTAGAAACAACCCCAAGATGACACCTATGAAAAGGGAGTTAACTATTGCCCAACTCATGTGAGAGAAAATTACTCTAAATCCGGCGGGAGGAGAAATAGTTTCTGTAAGGTTATTTTCACTTAGATGAGTCCGTATCTTTTCATCAAATATTAAGAATTCTGTGCCGCCCATATCATCTAAGTTTGCAGATATTTTCGTTGATGATCTGTCCTGACTTATTGAGCTATTAAGATCTAAGCCCATAGGGAGAGACATTTCATAGAAGAATAAATATTGTGATGATAAATCTTTACTATCGGGGATCTTTTCCCATTCAGGATCATCTCCATGCATACTCTTATTAAGGTTCTTCATGGTATGAGCAAGGGAAGTAACATGATTCACTTCATTTTGAGTTTCAAGCCATTGAGTAAAATTATCTATCTTCCTTAAAAATTCTGGATCAGAAACACTTCCTCCTATTGCGTCAGCTTTAAAGCTCACAGGGAAAGTAACACCAAGCATTTCATCCAACCACAGTGTATCTTTTGAAAATGAGGTAAATCCCTCGTCGTACATTTGGGTAGGATTCTCATCGAACTCATTTAATGGAATTAAGCTTATAAGCAAAAAAGATGTGGCAGGAACTAACCAAAGAAGAGTTTTACTATTACGTAAACTAAAATTAGCTATCTTCCTAGAAAAATTTATTTGCTGATTAACAGACTTGGGTGGTTTTATTTCAAAGAAAGAGAACAGGGGAGCTGCGAAGAAGATAGTGAAAATAAATGCCATTGCTATACCTATAGATACGTAGTTACCCAAGTCTTTAAGTGGAGGCACGTCAAGCACATTAAATGAGAGAAATCCGATGCAAGTTGTTAGGGTTGTAAGAAAGAGTGGTTGTAAATTTAATTCTAAACTCCTAACCATAGACTCTTTGCTTGAATGCCCTTTAACTCTTTGTTGAAAGAAAATACTAAATAGATGTACGCAATCAGCTAGAGCTAAAGTAATAATTAGAATAGGAATGGTTATAACCATTTGATTTAACGCATTGCCTATATAGCCAACAGAACCGAATGTTGAGATTAAGCTTAAAACTATAACCATAATTGTTGCCAACACCGCGAAGACACTTCTCAACAGAAAGAAAACGGAAACAAGAATTAATAGCAACATTGAAGGCATAACAATAGGCATTTCAGACAAAACCATTTTCGGGCTTATGTATTCTTGATAAGGCGTTCCTAATATCCTTATATCTAATTCTGGATGATCAGATTTAGCCTCATCTACGTATTCAAGAATGTATTCAACTGTGTCTATGAGCTTGAGGTTTGCATTAGGGTTTGGAGGATCAACAATTATGCTTATTACCGTTGTTTTTTTGTCTTTAGATATAAGCGAGCCAAATATGATCTCTTCTTCTTCTACAATCTTTTCTCTCTGCTTAATAAAACTGTCCTCTAAAGAAAGTGCATTCTCAATAAAGGGTTCTACTAATAAGTCATCATTTACAGACCTTACGTAAGAATAGTTGGTAAGACTATCGACCCTTATAGAGTAAGGCACTGTCCAGGATTTTTCAGTCAGACTTTCGATTAGGGATAAGGTTTTCTTCGTAAAAATTGAATTATTTTTAGCGTTGATAGCAATTACTAAATTGTCAGTTCGAATAAAGGTTTCATCTATTTCATAGCTTAGGGAAGTAGCAGCATGACCTTGAGGAAAAAATCTTTCCATGTCTGGATCAAAAGCCACACTAGTTATTCCTCTACCTAAAACTAAGACCAGAACCAAACAAGAAAAGATAAATATGATCCTGTTATTGATTATAAATTTTGACAGGTTCTCTTTTTTTAGAAATTCCATTTATTCTCCAAAATAGTATATGAACTCAATCCTCATGAAATCGTCTTCTTTAAAGGGCCCAAACAACTTAATTTCTCCATTGTCTTCATTCGTGTCATCAAAATACATTGCTTCTAATGAGATCATACAACAGCTTGCTATTCTTCTTGAGGCTTCAATTAACATACCAATTTCTTCTGTCTTTTCATTAATAAACATACCTGACAATATCTGTGAGTCGTAACTGTCATTAAAGGTAAGTCTAGTGCCAACAACAAAAGGAGAGCTACTTAGCCTGTCATCATGATTGGCTTCAAGGATCCAGCCAAGATCAATTCTAGAATCAGCTATTCCAACTTGAGTGTATTCAAATCCCGCAGTCGCAGCTGAAAATGTATCACCTTGGCCGCTGCGTCTTATAGCCTCTAATTTCAATGCAAGGCTGCCGATTAGATACAAAGCTTCTAGGCCTGTTTGATTAATCTTTTCGTAATAGGGAGTTAAATGGTTAAACTTTTTAGCAGAAGGCATCAATCTAGGCTCTCTAGAGGTGCCAGAGAAATGCGATAAAGCTACTTCAAACTCATCAAAATAATGACTCCATCTAATAGCAAAATCCGTTCTTTTATTTTTAGCCGAAGATTCGTAAATAGGATTATCTGTATCGATTAGTACAGGCAGCCTTAACCTACCTTTATCTCCAGAATATGTTCTTTCTCTAAAACCCAATAGTGCGTATAAATCTATATTTCCCCAATTTTTTTCAAGAGATACCTTTACCATGGGCTGGCCTAACTTATCTTCACCATCAAAACTCTCAGCTGTATCAGTCTGGTTGATGATATCAACTCTATGAGATGTTTCTGTTACTCCCCAAAATTCTTTGCTTATTCCGTATTTTATTTCTTTAGATTCTCCTATCTCAATAAAATAAAACTCCTGAATATCAACCAGATTTCTCTCCGTATC
>Ga0066852_10000936_pt1 | contig 12399 bp, 12 predicted proteins | sample ETNtaG_27_FD_67283 | JGI IMG/M metagenome (GOLD analysis project Ga0066852, IMG submission 67283) | Marine microbial and viral communities from oxygen minimum zone, Eastern Pacific Ocean - ETNP201406SV63 | ecosystem: Environmental > Aquatic > Marine > Oceanic | place: Pacific Ocean: Eastern...
ATCATTGGTTATTTCAATTATGTCAATCGTTGCCTAAATGGGCTGGGCGTAACAACCGAAGGGGATGTTGTTGGTTTCTACAAGAGCGATTAACATTCTGCATCCAAAGCAATTGGTTTCACCACGCGTTCCGCGCTCGTCACATACCCATAAAGACATTCTTCTGATGAACTACACCCAAGCTGGAATCGTAGATACAGACGTCATTCCGGTCATCGATATCACACCTTTGCGCGATGGTACGGATCCCGCAAAGGTCGGTCGGGCTTTGCATGCAGCAAGCCAGACCCTGGGTTTTATCTACATTAATGGGCACGATATTCCCAGCAATGTTATTGAAGCCGCTCGCAACTCAGCCTACGAGTTCTTTCGAAGTCCCGAAGTCAAGAAAAACACTGTGGGGTTGTCGTCAAAGCACCGCGGCTATCTTGGCCCCGGGGAGGCGAGAATGCACGATGGTGCGAAACCGGATCTAAAAGAGAGCTTCATCTGGGGCCACCCGAACAAGAATAAAGGCACGAGCGACGATCATCCTTTGCTTGGGGCAAATCGGTGGCCGGAATTTCTACCCAGCCTTAAAGCCCATGCGACAGATTATTTCTGCCATGCAAACAGGATCGCCTGTCATCTGATGCGTGGCTTTGCACTTGGCCTCAATCTCGACGAAGATTTTTTCCTTCGCTCACGTGCCAGACCCTTGAGTCGTGCATCCTTTGTTTACTACCCAGCGCAACCCGAAGACATGGGAATTGAACAGTTTGGTGTTGGGCCCCATACCGATTTTGGCGTGCTTACCGTTCTATGTCAGGACTCGGTTGGCGGCTTGCAAATCAAGAATATCAACGGTGAGTGGATCCATGCGCCGCCTATTGACGGAACGCTGATAGTCAACGTAGGAGATCTCCTCGCACGCTGGACGGATGGTGCCTACAGATCGACCCCACACCGGGTCGTGAATGACTCTGGGAGGGAACGGCTTTCACTGGTACTGGCATTTGACCCGGATCCCGATACGCTGATTGACGCACGAACTGTGTATGGACTGGACCACATCGCCCAGGAAAAATCCATAACATGCGGTAACTACTTGGTCTGGCGATTCAATAAGGCATTTCCCTATCGCACAAATGGACAGGATGGGTAGAACGATTGAAGTTTATTAAGATGGCAGATTCATACTTGCCCTCGGGCCTGCGGGAACCACCCGCGAGAGATCGGCAGGCTGGCCGACAACAGAACACAAAAGCTTCCAATCTGATCCAGTAGAGACCATGCAATGAAAGTAGATCCTGATCTTGCAAATGGCGCCCGCAATTTACTAATCAATTGTGCAGGTCTTAAAGAGGGTAGCACTCTACTGATCCTTCGCGAAAATCCGAGCCTCGGATGGTACGATCTTGAAGCGCCTCTGGCAGTCGCGTCAGAAGCTCAGAAAATGAACGTGCATCCCACGGTTCTCGAGGTTGGCGCACCGGGAAATCTTCCAGACCCATCCGTGGATGAAGAGATCGGCAACCACGACTGCATTATTTTTTTTGCACGACTGGGAGACCAAGAACGATTTACTGACACCATGCCGGGGAAAACAAGTGTCATGTGCTATGCGCGCAATGCGGAAATGCTTGCTTCAACTTACGGCCAAACCGACCATCGGGCGCTTGTGGACCTGAAAAACGCTGTCAACGACATCTTGCTGGGACCTGACAAAATCGATATTTCCTGCCCCATGGGCACCGCGTTTTCAGGTCGTCTTACCAAAGAAGAAACCTCCACTGATGTTTTTATCCACCGCTTCCCACTCGGAGTGACTCAGCCGATACCTGCGGACAATTATTCTGGCCGGGTAGTGCTGACGCGCTATTTGACACCGACCGGTTCCAAAGTCTACGAGCCTGCTTTCCTGAAGCTTGATTCACCCGTATTTGCCGAAGTCGAATTGGGACGAGTGGTAGCATTTACCGGAGAACCAAGCGTTGTGAGACAGGTCCACGAACATTACAGGATGGTCGCTGACAAATTCAGCATAGAAAGTGATGTTGTTCATTCCTGGCATGCAGGCATTCATCCGGGTTGTAAGTACACCGCTGATGCTGCCGAGAATCCTGATCGCTGGTCCAATACAACTTTTACCAACCCCCGTTTTCTACATCTGCACACCTGCGGAAACTACGCCCCTGGAGAAATCTGTTGGATGGTACTGGATCCAACAGTCTCGATCGGTGCAAAAATTCTTTGGGAAAAAGGCCGCCTTCGCACCGATACATTTTCGGGGCTTCGTCGCTGCCTAGAGTCGTGGCCAGAACTCGGAATCTTGTTCGCAGAGCCATCTGATCTGATCGGGTTGCCGGATGAACAGTTCTAACTCTCAGCGTCACCCGCCAAGTGAAATCTGTCACCCTTTAGTTTGACAGCTGTTACGCAGTCAGATCCTCCAGTCCGTTGCTATAACGAAAGCTCGAATATCTGATTCTGGGAGTAGAGGCCGGTCCGGGAGTTCCAGAAGTTCTTCGCTCAGCGCTGGACCCGCTGAGATCGTTTATCTCGACCACTTAATATTATTCCTGTAGTTCGCCAAGATCGCGATGGCAAGCGATCTCATGATCCTTGACAGCCCGCTGTAGGAGAGGAGCTTTCCTATCACAAACATTTACGATTGCCAGTGAGCAACGGAAGATTGCCTGGAGCGACTGGAAAATCTGATCGATCCTTTGCCCTATCTTCGGGGTAATCGCCTGTCGCTTGCAGACTGCACCTATCCCACAACCCTTTTCATGATCCAGGATGTCTCTGCTGCGCTGCAACGAACAATAGAACTACCAGACAAAATCATGGCTTGTAGGAGGGCACTCTACAACAACGTCACCATTTTACAGATTGTTGATGAAAACCGAGATGCAGTCTCATCTTGGCTCATCTCAAAAACCGAAAGCGCCTAGCGATGTCTTCTTCATTTCCCTTACCGCAAAGTCCTCGTTCAACTCGCCAAGCATGTGGGGCTGATAAGAATCCCGCCCGATAATTCTTACTCTGCTGTGTCCTTAACGATGGGCGCTGCATCTGCGGAACCGTCACGTCCATAACGCGGGGCATTACCTCGGCCCTGAGACGCAAGATAAGCCCGATTGAACACGGCATAAGCACCGCAGCGGGTGCAATCTACGTCGTTGCCATAGCAGCAGAACGGTTTTTCGAACTGGCCGCCATCGCCCATATACAAGGGTAAGGTGTCCCGGCGAAGAATGCATTTTTCACCGTGCTCACCGGTCCATTCGATGGCCCGGTCCGATTTCATCATCTCCAACGTAGCGGTGTGCGATTTGATGACGTGGGGATATTTTTTCTTCAGTGCAATGACCCGCTCTAGAACCTTGTCTCGTTCTTTCAAGTCCTTCCAGCCCAGCCCGGTTTCATCATTCTTAACCGGGACATAAAAGCTAAAGGCAACGCCATCGATAGGCCATTCCGCGACCTGCTCAAGGAATTTCTCCAAACCAGGCGCATTCTCGCGCGTTACGGCCATTTGCAGTATCACTGTAGTGCCATCGCTGGCGTCGCGGGCGAAAACAGCTTCCTTCACTTTGGCGAAAACTCCCTTGCCCCGAATCAGATCGTTCAGATCAGCCGGACCGTCCAACGATACCGTGACCAGATGCCCGGGAATTGACGGGATGCCATAGGTACCGTTGGTGACAACAGCGCTTTCGGGAAATAGTTTGATGGCCTTGAGGACCATGTCCTTGCGAATCATCGGCTCGCCACCCATGAACAACATGGAGCGGATGCCGTGTTTGTCGCGCAGGGTTTCGAGCTGGTGCAGCATGGTGGCATCATTCATTTTGTTGCGCGGCGATTGCGGATTGTCGGCGCGGAAGACGAAACAATGGCGGCAATCCAGGTTGCAGACATTGGTCACGTTGACCAGAGCGTAGGGATACTGTCCCTCGCCAAAATTTGTCGGCTCCGCCAACGGCACTGGGTTGCTCATCGTGCTCAAATCCAGATTTCTTATCGCGTTTTTGGTCTGGCCGACAATCTAGCCCGGTTTGGTGTGAGAGTATGGTGAGTCTACTGCAAGATAGAAAGCTGATCTATTTGACTGACTTTGATCGCTGAGGTCACCGAAGCCGGAACCAGATGGAAGCGCTGGGGAATCTCCTCTGCGTATTCTTTTACCTAAGCAAGTGCCGCTTACACGACACGGTCAGCTTTCAACTCGGCCACGGCAGCTTCGCCATAACCCAGTTCAGTAAGAATCTGCTCGGTGTGCTCACCCAAGGTGGGTGGACGACAGCGAATCTCGCCTGGAGTTCGCGATAAACGCACGTGGGTCTCGGCGATCGGAGCAAGTGCAGCGGCACCCGGATATTCGATTTCTTTAAGGTACCCGGCGCCACGAACGTGAGGATCCTGCAAGGTTTCGGACGGTTTATATACATGGCCAACCGGGATTCGGGCCTCCTCCAGGGCGGCGATCGCTTCGTCCCTACTCAGTTCGGCGCACCAACGTTGCATTCGTTCGGAGATCACCGCGCCATTATCCCCACGCGACATGTCATCCTGAAAACGAGGATCCGAAAGCCATTGTTCCTGCTCGCCCATAAGCCGCGTCCATCTCTCAAACAGAGGTTGGCCAATGACTTGCACAATTATCCATTGGCCATCCCTGCAGCAAAATGCATCCGACGGCGCAGCTATCTGTCCACGATTACCTGTTCCGATCCGATCCGGCCCGATCATCGCCTGCTCAACCAATAACGCGTTATTGAATGTCAGCGCGGTACCGAGAAGCGTGCCCTCAACAATCTGACCCTCACCAGTCTTGTCACGGTGCATTAACGCAGCCAGAGTACCGAAAGCAGCAGCCGACGCAGTGCCGTAGTCGACCCAAGGCGTATAAGCCTTCATTGGCTCATCCGAATGCCCAGTCAGATGCATCATACCGGACATTGCCGCCGCGACACCGTCAAAGCCCACCCGTCCGCTGTATGGCCCCGTCGAGCCAAATGCGGAAACGGTGGTTAGGATAATATCGGGCTTGATTGCACTCAGGCTTTCATAGTCCAGCCCCATCGTTTTGAGCGCTGGAGCCGGTAGGTTAGCGATCACGACATCAGCCGTAGCGACCAACTTGCGTACGATTTCACGACCCTTGGGCTTCATCGGGTTTAGCGTTAAACCAAGTTTGTTCCGGTTTATCTGGAGGAACATAGCGCCAACGCTATATTCCCCTTCGGCACCCTCACCGACTGGAACGGTATACCGGTCTTCACTGCCGTCGATCTTTTCGATTCTTATAACTTCAGCCCCCATATCGGCCAATAGCATGCCACAGAAAGGCCCTGCGATATAACGACCAAAATCAAGGACGCGGATACCGTCCAGCACAGTTTCCACAATCTATCCTCCTAATTGCCGCTTTCGTGACGTTCATCTAGAACAAAATTGGCGTAACTTATTGCGCGACCTTGGGTTTAAGCCATCGAGAAGTCTGAATCTCAGTCTTCTTTTCGGTAGTTTGAATACCATGAGTCACGATTCTCTCCACTTCTTTGTTCTAGCGCTCTTTCCGCCCAGAATTCTGAAGATACCTGTTCTCGCCGCGATTCTGATCCCTCATCGTCGGCAACAACAAACGTTGCCGTCAGGCCCAAGTCTTTCGAGCTGGAGTCTTGACTTCGATTTGTACGCAATCTTCCAGTGCTTCGCTTGAGTGAACAACACCCGGGGAGTGACGCCACACCGACCCGGCTTCTGAGACAAATTCCTCGTCACCAATACGGTTGCGCATGCGCCCACTGATGAGCGTGGCCACGGATTCGTGATCCTGGTGCACGTGACTCGGGTCAATCAACCCCTTTTTTCGCCACACTTTCAGCATAACCAGTTCTTCGGTCACCATGAGGACTTGGACCGAGAGCTGACCCTGCTGTACCACCCCTTCGACAGCCCGTACCGTTTCGACTACCAGCTCCGCGGGATTAAGATGAAACGTGTCCAGTGGTGCGAGCGTACGATTGGTTGGATCATTCATGGGAGGTCCTTGTTGGAGAGGACAGTAATAAGGTGGAATCTGCTGTTGTACCTAACATGCAGTAGATTGCTTTTGGGTGGGAATTATCAATTTCGGGCCTTTCTAGAGAATACCGGCACTGGTTATAGGCAGCAACAATGCCTTTTCCCATATTCATTTCAACCTCACTCCAGTCCTACTCGCTTCATTGAATGATCGTCTCGAGGGATCTGGCCAAGGCTGCCACCTTCTCGGCACGATAGGGGGTGCGCAGGGTAAAGATCACCTGATCCACACCCACCGCGAAGAGCGCAGCTGCGTTGTCTGCCGCTTCGGCCGGGTCCTGATCTGCCGCCGATTCGATCTGCACCGAGCGCATAATCAAAGACGAGTCTCGACCCACCGCTTCACAATGGGCCAACAGAATCTCATTTTTCTTGCGAAATACATCCGGCGTCGCGAAGGGAAGATTCCAGTGCTGTGCAAATCTGGCAGCGATCCGCAGGGTTCGTTTCTCGCCGCCCCCACCAATCACAATAGGCGGCCTGGGCCGCTGGGGGCCTTTGGGCTCGCAGCGGGCTTGCTCCAGTTGAAAATATTTTCCGTGGAATGTCGTGATTTCTTGAGCGAGCAGACTGTCAATCACCTCCACCGCCTCTTCGAAGCGGTCCATGCGCTGCCCCATGGGAAGCAGGTCAATGCCGTAGGCTTTGGTCTCCTGTTCATTCCAGCCGGCGCCCAAGCCTAATTCCAAACGGCCGCCCGAAACAATATCGAGCGAAGCGGCCATATTGGCGACCAACGCGGGGTGACGATAAGGCACCCCATTCACCATGCAGCCGATCCGGATTCGAAATGTCGCCTGAGCCAAGGCCGACAGGGTGACCCAGGCCTCCAGACAGGGTCCGTCCTTGTCCCCTAAGAGTGGGTAGAAATGGTCAAAGTTCCAGGCCGTTTCAAAGAGCTCAACCTCGTCAGCAGCCCGCCAGACATCCAACATTTCCTCCCAACTGGTATGCTGGGGCGCAGTCTTGATCCCAAATCGCATGACCTATCCCCTCCTTAATGGTTCAAATCCAAAAAATCTAGCTGCCGACTTCGGCCGGCACCACCCCGCGGCGATCGTACGTATCGAAGTCCTGTTCCACACCCGCATGACGTAGCGTACTTTTCAAGGGAGCATGACCACCGTTTATCGACTTGACTTTCCAACGGCACCAGAATGACAACATTTTATTAGCGATCTGGATCAAGATAATCGTACAGGGGCGCCAGGCTGTCCGGTGTTCCCGCCAGCTCTCGTTTTGCAAATTCGATTGCCGCCACTTCATGACTGGTCAGATCATTCAGAGCAGTCAGGTCTTCTCGAGGGGCCATTCTCTCAAGCGCGGTGAAATCTTCAAGATAGCCAGGGTAGCGGTTCACCATGTACGTCATAAACTCGAACCAGTCGAACGATGCATGACGACCTACATAAGCTTCCCCCCGTGTTTTGAGTTCTGATTCATCCCTTGGAACCAATTCATATTTCTCGAGCAGTGGCGCAATCGACTCAGCTGCTCGGCGCTCTACCCTGGCGAGCACCGTCAGCTTTTCCTGTTCTTCAAAATGATCAGCTAGCCCATAGAAATAAGCCTCACCTTCAATTTCCTCTTCGTAATAGGACAGTAACGTTTTCAGATATTTGGCTGTCGTTTTCATCTTTTAGATCAACAATCTATAAAACACCTGATCATCGTCGTCAAAAACACTCCCTGTAAGGGTCTTGATTGTTTCCGTCTTCTTTGAAACAGAAGGCTTTATCAAGACATCTACTCACAGATTAATCTTAGCTATTTGCCTTGATGTATGCCGCGGCCTGGTTTGCTGAATCGCGGCCACTCTCCAGCCCGCCATTAACGGTACTCGCCTGTACCCTATGGGTAGCCTCGCCTGAAAAGAAAAGTTTTTCGGCAAGAGTCCTGCCGAGGACTCCGCGGGCTGCAGACCTGCCCGGCCTGACAGCGGAGTATGCGCCGTCGAACAAAGGTATCTTTCCACAGGCTGTGGCAAAACCTTTTACAAATCTCTTTTCTATGTCATTGCCCAGCATACTTTTGATACCGTCCAGGCCGTAAGCAATGGCTGTCTCCATGGACTCCCGCTCTAATGCTTTTGCCTGACTGCCCCCTACATAGCCGTAAGTGAGATTCGAATGGTTGGTATTGGTGAGGTATCCCACACCGGTTTCATCGATTTGTTGCTGGTAGACATAAGTATCTGAACCAAAGCCAAAAATATCCTCACTGAACAACAGCCCGATATAGTTCATGACCGCCATATCGATATCATCGATGGCTTCTTGCTTTTCAACCGGCAGGACGGGAGTGAATCTAATGCGTTCGGCAGCGAGCACACCTACCGATACGGTCAGAATCGCAGCGCGTGCCCTGATCTTTCCAGCTGAGGTCATTACCTCGACGTGATCACCGCTCCAGTCAATCTCTCTGACCGCTGTCCCCAGACTGACCGGTATGCCCCCGCCGTAGTGGGCTACAACCGCACCATAACCTTGGGCACAGAACCAGCTGGTTGCAGCCAGGCTGTTCCACCAGCTTTTCGGTGACCAGTCTTTAGAGTCCTGCGCCATGTCCCAGACGCCATACTCCGAGGCAACCGTATATCCCCAGGGTCGTGAGAAAAAGTCCTCACCGAGGGCAGCCCGGGCGTTGTCTTCAGACCCCGTTGCTCCGCTCAGGGCAGAGCCCCGGATTCTTTTATTGAATAACGCATCAGTTTTCCAAAGATCAGTCAGTTCTTCCTCTGTGGCTTTACGATTACCAACAAAATACTGTTGTCCGCCGTCGTCTCGATAGAGGTCAAAGCCATTACTTCTCGCGTGAGAGATCAATGGATTGGTGGGCGAAGCCCGCATCCAGTGTGCATGAGTATCAAACGGCAGACCAAAAATCTTGTTATTCGTATGAACCCGTCCACCAATACGATAATTGGCTTCTACGACCACAAAACTAATACCTTTGTTCTGCAACGTTTTAGCCGCCTCTAAGCCAGCAATACCCGCCCCAATAATTACGACATCAGGGTTGGTTCCCGTATTGCCCATCACAATCCGCGGGGCCAGTGCTGATGCTGCAATTCCTTTTAATAGAAGACGACGTTGCTGCTGCAATTTCCTCACCATAACAAGAGACCTCTGTATGTTTCATGGGGCTTCGGCTTTGCACTCCGAACTATCGCAGACACGCCTGATCCAGAAATCCTGGCAAAACGAGCTGGCATCACTGAAGCGTGGCCCTGTTTTTCCGGCGATTCCAGACAGCCAGTAGAACTGCGATCAACAAGAAACCTGCCGAACACGCCAATAAAATTGCACCTAACCGGACGTAAGAATGCCTTGTGCGGTTTTGTGATTCAGCGATCTTCTCGTAACTGATTGAGAATGGAGCGACGATCCAGTTCTTCGGCACTTTCTGTTCTAGCCTAAATACCACCATTGGTTCGCCGCTATCGATATCAGTTCGTCGGACCCACACGTCCACATAAAATGACAGTTGTTCATAGATTTTGCTGTAACCGGGCCAATTACTCGGATATCGAAATATTTGTTCACCCTCCTGAAGGGTGAAGTGGATCGAGTTCATCGGTTTCATGAATCCGGTCTGTACACCCGACAAATCATCAATAATGAACAGCTTGTCAACGGTGCCGCTAAATTTGTGTAGCGTTTCTTTGGCTGGAACATTTGAACCGAGACTGTAAAAGAGTAACGCAGCCCCGACTACTCCACTGATCAGAGAAACAGCATAGTACGGCCACACCGAGCGTCGCTCATTCACCAGCGTCATAAACCTCTCTTATTGTCGTCAGTTCAACTTGGTAAAACGCCATGAGTCAAAAAGAACCGATCGTGTTGCCCTCTACGTGCTTGCTAGCTTTGCCGTGCACACCACGGCCCAACCACCTTCCGCCTTCATCTCCCGCATCTTGGCGTGCGACTGCGGCCAGTTGAATCCCATTCCACAGCAATGCGGCACTTGATAGAAACGGTTCTTCGCAGTAACCGGGCCGATACGGATCGGCTCGAACAATAGGTCGAATCGTGAATCTCGGGTCATGCCTTATCCTCGCAGCCAATACTTGTGCGTCGGGAACGTCTCAGAAGAGCAGTGTCAGATCGGGAAGTAGCACAAAAACCTGTTCTCGGTAACAGCTTTTGATGACCTCCAGACTCACCTCGGTATCGGCTTCAAAGCGCAATATCACCGCGGACTTGTGTTGCAGGCACGGGCGAGACTAAAGCCATCATCAAAGTCCACTCGAGCACCGTCAATATAACAGGCCGAGCGGATGCCCAGCTTAATGGGTGGCAAAGTAGATAAAAGGAGTGGAAACCACCCCAATATCCACCGTATCGCAACCGATAGTAAATATGCCGTTCATCAGGACTGAGGCGATGCAGGGGCCAAACAGATTGCCATCTCGGCCGGCCACCACGACGCCGTCACCGACAACAAGCGCTGCGGTACCGATTGCTCGGCCGACCTGTTAGACCACCTGGTGGGTGAGAGATTACCCGACGATATCGTGGATATCATAGGCCTTGAAGATTTCTGGTGAGGAAGTCCCAGGAAGAGCGCGATTGAGGCTCGCACAGAGAATTCGGGTGTGCTAGATTGTTTCATTGCCTAAACATAATTTACTCTGAGAGGATCGATATGAATAACGGGAAATTTCTTTCTCTCTGGAAAGAGGGTGGATTCGCCTCTGCTGGGGTGCTCACCCTGGCGCTAACGCTTAATGCCGCACCATCTTTTGGTGCCGGCACGCTTAATGTTTACAACTGGGCTGAGTACATAGGCGAGACGACCATTGCGGACTTCGCCAAGGAGTACAACATAGAGGTTACCTATGATCATTACGCCTCAGTTGAAGACGCGGACACAAAACTTGTTGCCGGCAACTCCGGGTATGATGTAGTCAGCCACAGTGGGTCCGCGATAGGACGGTTAATTCCAGCTGGGATCCTGCAACCGCTCGATAAATCAAAGTTACCCAATCTCAAACATATGAGTCCTGAAGTGATGACGCAGTTATCGTCAAACTGGGATCCGGACAACCAGTATGTGGTGCCGTTCATGTGGGGCACGCATGGTGTTACCTACAATGAGGAAGAAGTACGTAAGGTCCTACCAGATGCCCCGATCGGGTCAATGGATCTAATCTTCAAGCCTGAGAATATGGAGAAGTTGGCTCAATGCGGCGTTTCTTTTCTCGATTCCCCAACTGACATTATGCCGATGGCGTTGGCGTATCTTGGGTTGAACCCGGCTTCCACTAACAAGGAAGACTATGCCAAGGCAGGGGAAATGCTTTCAAAAGTGCGACCCTACATCAAGACATTCGATAATTATGCTTACCAGAGAATGCCTAACCGGGAATTCTGTGTTTCGGTGACCTGGGGACCTGATGGATTGCTTGCGATGTCTGGGGCGGAAGATGCAGATACCGGTGTAGTGCTTGATTTCTTTCATCCTCCTGGCCAAGGAGCGGCCAACTTATGGATTGACGGCTGGATCATTCCTGCAGATGCCAAGAACGTGGAAAATGCCCATCTTTTTCTAAACTATATGATGCGTCCTGAAGTTGCTGCCAACGATAGCAATTACACGTGGTACGCAACTGCGAATAAGGATGCCATACCATTGATTGATCCTGCCGTGACGGGTAGTCAGGCTGCATTCCCTCCGGTTGAGGCGGTGGCAAAAATGTATACCCTTGCAGTCGTGCCACAAAAGATTGAAAAAGCACGAACCCGCGCCTGGACGAGGTTTAAATCTGGAAGCTAGTGCAGCAAGGCCTCCGGAAACTAGAGCGGTAAGCCCTGGTCGGGTGCCCCATTAAATTCGGGGCGCCCACCTAGGGGTCTTTTGTCGAGATCGTCGGGGGGTGTTTTTCGGGCAGCCTAAGCCTATGTCGCATGCCGTAAAGCATTCTAGTCAATCTGGGCCCAATCGGGGTTCGGAGCCTCTGATCAAGGTTAAGGGAGTCGTTAAGAAGTTTGGCGCATTCACGGCGGTAGACAACGTCGACCTAGAAATTTACCAGGGCGAACTTTTCTCGATCCTCGGTGCATCAGGTTGTGGCAAGACGACTCTCCTTCGCATTCTCGCGGGTTTTGAGAGTCCATCATCCGGAACAGTGTTTGTTGATGGCACAGATATCACGAACCTGCCTCCGTACGAACGTCCGGTCAACATGATGTTTCAATCTTATGCGCTTTTCCCCCATATGACCGTTGCGAATAATATTGCTTATGGTCTCAAGCGAGATGGTGTTGCCAAGCCTGAGATTTGGAAGCGAGTAGACGAGATACTGGGCATGGTGGAGCT
>Ga0066852_10000937_pt1 | contig 12387 bp, 13 predicted proteins | sample ETNtaG_27_FD_67283 | JGI IMG/M metagenome (GOLD analysis project Ga0066852, IMG submission 67283) | Marine microbial and viral communities from oxygen minimum zone, Eastern Pacific Ocean - ETNP201406SV63 | ecosystem: Environmental > Aquatic > Marine > Oceanic | place: Pacific Ocean: Eastern...
CAAGAAGGTTTTGGTGCGAATATACAAGCAACAATACTCAATGATTTGATGGGTCATGAAAACCAATTTATATTTGGTACCAGTTACCAACAAGGCTTAATTGATCACTTTGCAATCGTTGAGATTGCATCTTTAGCATGTACGTTTAGAGGGGAGAACTGTACGCTAGCCAATGCCGACCGTTCAACTGTTGGAACCAACATATTTGTACCTGAGGAAGGAACAAATATTCGCGCACATAATCGAACGTGGTCCCTCTTTGCTACGGATACCTTCTCAGTTAATGAAAAACTATCCGTTACCGCATCTGCCCGTTATAACAACACTCACATTGTTTTAGGTGACAGAACTAGTCAGTCAAACTTAACAAGCCCAGATAATCCTGCACTACTAAATGGCGAACATGATTTTGATCGTATCAATCCAGCCCTCGGATTTACTTACAATTTCAACTATAGTAATGGAATTTATGGAAGTTACAGTGAATCATCGCGTGCGCCAACACCAATTGAATTATTGTGTGCAGACGTAAATGCGCCCTGTAGTCTTCCTAATGCCTTTCTTGCTGACCCTCCCTTGGAGCAAGTGGTCACAAAAAGTTTCGAAGGTGGTCTGAGAGGGACATTAAAAAATGGAATTGCCTATACTGTAAGCGCCTATCATAGCACCAATAATGATGACATTATTTTCGGCTCAGTAGGCGGAACTACATCGAGTCGTGGTTTTTTTAGAAACGTTGGTGATACTCAACGTGTTGGAACTGAACTTGGATTATCAGGTATATTAAAAGAAAAAATAGACTGGTATTTTAACTATAGTTTTATTGAAGCTACTTTTGAGGATAATTTTAATGGAGTAAGTGCTCAACACCCAAACAGAATAGATTTAAATGGTGATGGCACCGCCAATGAAATACAGGTAGAAGCTGGTGACCGTATTCCAGGTATTCCAGAGCACTCTCTTAAAATTGGAGGGACTTATAATTTTAATAATGGTTTTACAATTGGTGTTAGTGGAATTTACAATTCCGATCAGGTTCTTCGAGGAGACGAAAGTAATCAGCTTGCAACTGTCGATGATTATTTTGTAGTAAATGTAAATTCAACATATAAAATTAACAAAAATTTTAGCTTTTTCGCAAAAATAAATAACTTGTTTGATACAGATTATGAAACGTTCGGTTTACTTGGAGAGGCTGATGAGATCTTTGCAGCTTTTGATGATGCAAGATTTCTAGGGGCAGGTGCGCCAATTGCTATATTTGTTGGGCTGAGAGCCACCTTTTAACAAAAAAAATAACTTCTATAATTTAATTGTTTGAAAAATTAACCGCCCAGCTTTATTAAGTTTCTATTCTGGTCTCGTGTCTCAAGTTCATTACTTATCGCAAAATCAATAAGAAAATCATAAACCATAGGATTCTTTTCCTGAAGATTTGTATTAATAACGAAGCATTTTGATTGATCTTCGTTATTTATATTAACAAGCGGATTGAAAGTTATTCGACCATTTTTTTTATAATCAGCAACGCTGTAATAGAGTCTTTCTGCCCAATCACTTGGACGAAATTTTTTCCCTTCCTTGGTTTGACCCATAATCAATATTTTCTCATATGACATACTTTATCTTTTCCTTTATAGTTTTAAAAAAAATCCGCATGATTTCTCATGCGGATAACTCTAAGTAGGGGGAGGTTAAATTAATTTCAATTAAATATTTTTAATATCAGTTTGATTTATATATACGAGTGGGTTAAAAATTACTCGTCCATTATTAAAATCATAAAACAAAGGTTCTTTTCCCTGGATATCATTGCATTCATTGTGTCCATTTTCATCGAGTTTTGGTTCGTTGCTTGGTAGTACATAATGGCAGCCAGTTTGAGTATCAATCCAATATGAATGCGAGCCGCGCATATAAACAACGACATTAATATCTGGCATTAAGCTAATAATTTCATTATCGACACAATCTAAATTACACGGATACGTATATGCCATCGTTCCAGTCTGAATATTTGGCATAAACCAAAAAGTTCTTACCTTGCTTGTTGGCAATAAAGAATGGTTATTAGATGCACGGCCAGTTGATTCAGCTGCTGAAAGACCTGGGTAATGCAGTACCAGTGATAACACTAGCAGTGCCGAAAATATTTTCTTCATTAATTTCTCCTGTCCGAAAATTAAAAATCTACAGTGGCGCGAATCTTATAGATTACATTTATAGTTGACAATAGCTTATTTATTGAAATATTATTTCTTATTATGAAACAATCTTATATAGGGAATAATCATGGATAAAGTTATCAGTATGCGGGTCTTCTCTGCTGTTGCTAAAAATAGGAGTTTCTCGGGCGCTGCTAGAAAACTATCTCTTTCAAAAGCAATGGTCAGTAAACATGTACAGAATCTCGAAAATTCTCTTGGGGTTCGGTTATTTAACCGTACTACCAGAAAATTGAATCTAACCGATGTTGGTAGTGCATATTACGATAAAGTAAATGCAATTCTAACTGACATCGATGAAGCTGAATCGTCAATTTCTCAACTTAATTCTGAGCCAAAAGGTAAATTAAAAATTATGGCGCAACCTTCGTTTGGTGCATTTCATTTATCTCGTGCTCTATCTTTATATCTAAAAAAATATCCAGAGGTAACAGCAAATCTTGAACTTTCTCAACGAATACCAGATCTAGTTGAAGATGATGTTGACCTTGCTTTTCATGTTGGCGAATTAAATGATTCGATGTATGTATCACGGAGAATTGCCTCTGCTCGACGAGTTATCTGTGCTTCGCCTGAATATCTGGATAAAAATGGCACACCCAAAAAACCCGAAGACTTATTAAATCATAACTGTCTAATATATATGCCTCGTAATGACATTAGTAAATGGGAATTTGCTGAAAAAGGACGTACAAAAAAGATAAAAATTTCTGGTGACATACAGTGTAATAGTGGTGATGCTCTTCGTATTGCTTCAATACAGGGCTGTGGTATTGCGCAATTACCTACTTACATGATTGGTCTAGATATTCAGGCAGGCCGACTAAAAGCATTGCTCGAAGATTACGAACCAGAGAAACAACCAATTTATGCTATCTATAACGATAGGAAGTATCTATCTGCAAAAATAAAAACATTTACTGATTTTATTTATGATCTGTATTTGCCAGAACCATATTGGAATAAATGGACTTAACGATTCTTAACTATTAATTACGAAACCTTAAATTTGAACGGTTAAGTTGATCAATCGAGGTACACCCCATTAGTTTCATGTCGCGTTCTAATTCAGTACGGTATTGATTTAATACTCTCTCCACACCCGCCTGCCCTGCCGCAGCCAAAGCATAAAGATACAAACGCCCACCCGAACATGCTTTAGCGCCCATAGATAAGGCCTTTAAGATATGGGTTCCACGCTGAATACCGCCTTCGCATATCACATCAATCTTATCGCCTACAGCATCGACAATTTCTGCAAGTTGGTCAAATGGTGCTCTTGCCCCATCTAACTGCCGACCACCATGGTTTGACACCATAATACCCGTGCACCCGATATCAACCGCTTTCTTTGCATCTTCAACACTCATAATACCTTTCAAGGCAAAATGTCCATTCCATTGTGAGCAGAGCTTTTCTGCGTCATTCCAATTTACTGATTGGTCCAACATGGTTGAAAAATATTCCCCTATCGAAATCGCTATATTTGTTCCTTCACCAACATAATCTTGTAGCTGTGGTAACTCAAATTTTGGTTTAGTTAAATAATTAATAGTCCACATGGGTTTAGATGCAAAACTAAACAAACTGGAGAGAGTTAACTTTGGGGGTGAAGTGAATCCAGTGCGCAAATCACGTTCACGGTTGCCGCCTGTGATTGTGTCCACAGTAAGAGCTAACACATCAAATTTAGCGGCTTTAGCACGCTCGATCATACTATTATTTAAACCGCGGTCCTTGTGAAAATAAAACTGGAACATCTTTGGGGTATCAATCATGGCGCCAATCTCTTCCACACTCACTGTACCTAACGAGGAAACGCCAAACATTGTTTGATATTTCTGAGCAGCTTTTGCAACCGCCCGCTCACCTTCATAATGAAATAATCGCTGCAAAGCGGTTGGCGCGCAATACAAAGGTAATTCAATTTTCCTGCCAAAAATAGTTGTAGAAAGATCTACGTTCTCAACTCCCGCCAAGACACTGGGTACTAAATCTACATCATCATAGGCTAATGTGTTACGACGATGAGTTATTTCATCATCTGCTGCACCATCAATATAGTGGAATATAGGAGAAGGTAAACGTCGTTTAGCAAGCCTTCTAAAATCTTGGAAATTGTGACAGTTTGAAAGTTTCATCATAACGAATTACATAATTTAATAGTTAATAAAAATAACTTTGTATCACGCGCTCATTATAAATAAGATAATAAACGATCACTGCCCAATAGGAAGCGTTAAGAGTGGCGCAATACCCTCCGATTTACCAGATTGCAATGAAAATAATTGCATTAATAAACTAAATGTTGTTTTGCTATCCAGGTCACTATCGTCTATGTAAAACCAGGTGTTGCGATAATTAGTTGAGATAGCAATATTACTATTATTTAACCCTGATTTAATCTTAAAAAGGTTATTCGTTAATTCAGACCAATCAAATTCGTTTCCAGATTTATCATATGTAATTGTTACCTTTCCTGAAATTTTATCTTTATCAGGTACATCAACAGAATGTGATAAATAATACATAACACCTAAAAAAGAACGGGTTGATAAAATAATACTATCATTTTTTCCCTTTACTATGCCTTTCCCATTAATAAGTTTATATTTTTTATATTTATCTAACTTTAGTTTTTTCCTTAATAGGTTAATTGTTTGATCATCATCGTTGAAAATGATTGATGTATTTTTATTATTGTCATACACAAAGTTTATAGCATTTTTGTTTTGCAATTCACGAAATAAATTTGCAATAGATTGGAATTCTTTAAAATCAGGAACATTAGTTGGTGTAGGGCCTCCTGCATTGGGTGCATTAGGAATTCCATTTATATCATCTACAGTTAATCGAAAGATTCTTTCTATGCTCCATCCTGAATTTGCAAGCAACAAAATTGTATCTACTGATATCGGTTTTAGTAATCGTTGAATAAAATCATTTCCATGTAAGGGCAAATAAGTCACGGTTGGTTGCTCAGTGAAGCTTAGTTTTCCAGTCAACCCTATGGATTCTGGGGTTTCTTGCTTTTTAAAAGTGGAGCTCAAACCTGTTTCAGTATTTAGTTTAAATTGTGATGAAACACTATTTACTTCAAGAAAGAATGGTGTATCGTGATATTTTAATCTTATAAGATTAAGCAATAACTGCTCATCGATTGTTCTTTGAATTGCTACATTATAATCATTTCCGCTAGCTTGAATTATATCAGGTCCTATTCTTGCGCAGGCCGTTATCATAATTAGTGATAATATTAAAACAGCCTGCTTAATCATTAAAATATTAAATTTCATATTCTTATTATACCCTAGATAGTAGAGGCGACGAATTATAATGTGGGGTATTAGGATGTCACAGATATGAAAAAGTAATTAATTGACGCCAGTAAGGTTTATTTTATAAGAAATATTTATCAAAATGATATTAGAAATACTACAATCATAACGTGAATAAGATTGCTATTTTTGTAGATGTGCAGAACATCTACTATACTACCCGTCAAAGCTATGGTCGCCAGTTTGATTACAAAAAACTTTGGCAGCGCATCAGTGACGAAGGAAAGATTGTTTATGCTTATGCGTATGCAATACATCGTGGTGATGACCAACAGATTAAATTCCAAGACGCCCTCAAACGTATCGGCTTTACAGTTAAATTAAAACCTTTTATTCAACGTAGCGACGGCTCCGCAAAAGGAGATTGGGATGTGGGGATTACTATTGATGTTATGAAGATAGCAAAAGACGTCGATAGCGTTATCTTGCTCTCAGGTGATGGTGACTTCGGCCTATTACTGGAACAAATAAGGAATGATTTCGGTGTTAGTACACAAGTCTATGGCGTACCAACACTTACAGCTAAAAATCTTATTAATTCTAGTGATATCTTTCACCCTATCACAGAAGAATTAGCATTATGAGTAATCAGAATGCACTCACAGAAAAAAATAAATTAGTAATTTATTGATATTGATCAATAAAAAAATACTCATTTTTGTTTATCTGGTGTATCTTCAGATAAACAATAAACATGATCCGATTTTGAGGGGATAGATTATGACTGATTCTATATATACGCAAATTGGAGGAGCTGACGCTGTAGAAAAAGCTGTTGATATTTTTTACCGAAAAGTTCTTTCAGATGATTTAATTTCAAGTTTTTTTGATGACACCGATATGGATGCTCAACGCAATAAACAAAAATCATTCCTTACTATGGTATTAGGTGGCCCAAATGAGTATACCGGTAAAGATTTAAGAACTGCGCATGCACCATTAGTTGAAAAGGGTTTAAATGAAGAACATTTTTGGGCAGTAGCTGGCCACCTTCAGGAAACTCTTCAGGAATTAAGTGTTCCAGAAGATTTGATTGAGACAATTATGGGTGTCGCAGCCGGCACCATAGATGATGTACTAAATCGATAGATAAACTATTCTTGCCAGTAATTAGTTTTAAAAATAGGAAATATAAAACAAGGAAGAATGAATCTGTATTAGATGCATTGCTTCGCAATGAAGTAGATGTACCTTATTCGTGCAGGGCAGGTGTTTGTAATGTTTGTATGATGCTATCTAAAAAAAATAATTTACCTGAACCATCAACCAGAGGTTTAAGAACTAAATTAGTCGAACAAGGATATTTTTTATCCTGTCAATGTATCCCTACGGAAGATTTAATTATTAATGAGGAAAATGATCCTAATCTTTTTAGTGAAGCAATAATCATAGAAAAAGAAATCTTATCAGATAATCTATGCAGAATAAGATTAGATTCTTCTGTTAAATTAGATTATAGAGCAGGGCAATATATAAATTTACGGATTCCTAATGGACAAATTCGAAGTTACTCATTAGCAAGCTTACCTGCTGAAGATGATTTTTTAGAGCTACATATTAAACGAATGAAAGGCGGTGCTGTGAGTAACTGGTTATTTAGCGAATCTAAATTAAGATTTGTATTAGAGTTAGAAGGACCCTTTGGGGAATGCTATTACTCTCAAGAAAATAGAGACAGAAACATATTAATGATTAGTACCGGAAGTGGATTAGCTCCGCAACTTGGTGTTATTCGGGATGCTATTCATAACGGGCATGAAGGTCAAATTAGTTTATATCATGGAGAACGATTTTCTTCTGATCTTTATCTTATAGATTTTCTAAAACATATTGCATCAAGATATAAAAATATTCATTATTTTCCATGCGCTATAGAGAGTTCAAAGAATTTCGAAAAGACGATAAATCAATGTAGCGCATCAGAATTAGCTTTTGAAAATAATAAGGATTTAAAAAATAAATTAATATATTTATGTGGATCACCTCAGATGGTGAATTCGGCACGCAAACAAGCTTATTTATGTGGTGCCGCGATGAAAGATATTTTTGCAGATCCATTCATTACAAAAGATCTTCGTCTAGGCAAGAAGAGAGATTAAAAGAAATTATTTTATAAAGGAGTCATAGCAGCTACAAAGAGTACTAGAAATTTTCTATACAGGAACGTTAGATAGCCTTCATTTTTATCTTTTTACATACCCCGAATTCTACTCCCCCCTTTTTTTTGAAATATCTATCGTGACTTCGTGACAGATAGATTATTTTTCTGTTTTCCATAGATCTGCTGATTTAAATCCTAATAAGTATAAAGCAACATAAGCAGGAAGACATACTGTAACAACAAGTAGTACTTCAACAAGGGGGAGAGTTATATCTTGTAAAATAGTATTGTATATAAGGTCCCACATTACATTCAACACAAAACAGATCTTCCAAAAATTCGCCGACATTAGTTTCATTTTGTAGGCGTATGCAAAAATACCGGCTAAACCAATAACAGTAACTATTAAATCGAGATAAAATAATATGGTTTTCGGTTCGGTTATAAGAGCTTCTGTGTAACCGGCAACTACTACTAGTAAAAAAAACCAAGAATAAATTTTCCATCCCATAAGTGATTTCATAAATCTTCTAATGAAGAAGTTCCTCAAGCATTAGTATTGTAATGTGAAAGCAAGAAAGAGAGAATGATTGTGTAGAGAATGTTTTTCATGAGTTAACCGCAGTCTTTGTAGCTTTCCTTATTTTCCGAGAGGGTCAATTCCAAATCGATTAGTTCCTTCCGTTCCTTTTATAATAAGAAAGTACAACAATACAATTGCGCCAATAATAGGGATGAATCCAATAAATAACCACCAAGCAGAGTGATCGGTATCATGTAATCTTCTTACATAAACAGCAAGACTCGGTATGAAAAGTAAAATAGAAAGAATAGCGATCATTGCAGCTGCCCAAACTGACATAAGAAGATCTCCCGCCGCATCTCTTTCGAATCCACCTCCAATAGTATCTGCAATAACTATAAAGAAAAATAAACTAATATAAAAAAGTACAAATCCCCAATACTCTTTTCTACTAGCCCTACCCGAAAATGTTGCGTATTTAGTTGTCAAACACTGCTTAACTAAGTTCATGTTTCGTCCTCTTATTATTTTTACAATAAATTATTAAAAAAATATAGAAAACTTTCTATTATTAAATAAAACAATAAATTTTAAATGTTTTCCGTACTACAAATTTCTACTCACCGCTGCCTTTAACTTCTCTAAACGCAACACGCAAGACTCTAAAAAAAGAATAAATCCATAGCCCAAATGTGATTACAGCCCAACCAAAACAAGTAAACAAAAGACTAAAAATTGGCCACATCAATAATGCGGCGATAAGTCCCCACAAACCTGTTATATATTTATCATTAAAACTAATAGTTTCATATCCATAAATCGCAGCAATCCCACATAATAAGAAAAATAAAAAAAGACCAATGGAAGCGCCCGTAAGCATTAATTTAAAAAGAGAAGCTTTTGAAATTTTCCTCGCTTCGACAATATACATTTTCGTCTCCCCTGTATTTATGTAGATTTTTAACCAACTTCATATTCTACCCCCACCGCTGTGTGGACAGAATATATAAAACACGGATTATGATGATTTTTTGGAGGGGGTATACCCCCAGGGCAGGGAATGAAAAGTGTGACGTAAATGTGTCGTAATTAGACTGTGTGTGACTACGACACATTTACGTCACACTCCTTTATCCTTAAAAAAGGGCGCCAAAAGGTGCCCTTTCAAAAAACTAAAATTAGTTAGTTTTATTTGTCAGCTTCTATATAAAGAAAACTCAAACCACCTGAAGCGCCTATTCCTGTACTGGTCTCCAAAGCTAAAGGCTGTAAGCTAAAGCTATCATTACTTCCGCCAACCAATGCCTTTGCACCCAAACCAACGCCAGCAGCAGCATTTAATTCGCCACCAACATATTTACCTGCTAGAGCATGGCTACCCGCACTCACATCAGAGCTGACTGCGAAAACAGCAAAATGCATTCTTTCATCGGTTTTGAAACTTAAATCTAAGCCAAGACCAATACCCGTCTCACCTTTATATTTTTCAACCGTGCCTGCGTTGTTGAATTCACAAACAACATCGGCAGTTGAACGAATGATTAAATTAACACGTGATCCTGGAACAACCGTACATTTAAGTACACCAAGTTCAAGACCATGTGAATCAGCTATAACTGGCTGGCTACAAACGACGACAATAGCCGTGCAAAATAGATAAAAAATTCTTTTGATAGTTTTATTCATGTTTTATTTTTCCTTAATTAAATTTCAAAACGGGGTAATTATATAAATTAATCGGCATAAAGAAAGATTTATTAGCTAACTTATTGAAAATATTGGTGACAGTCTAGACCAGTCACACTCAGTCTAATTACGACACATTTACGTCACACTTACTTTTAGGCAATTTTGCTTTAGTTGCACTAAAAATCTACTTGAAAACCAACCATAATTGATCTCCCCTTAATAGGTGCACGGTCTTTTATAAATGATGTATGCAAACGGCCATCTTCATTCAATATGTTAGTCATTTTTAAAAATATATTTAAATCTTGCTTGCCACTCAGTACATTATAATTTGCATTCATATTTAAAACCGAGTAACCGTCAGTATCTGTTTCAAGAACATCATTATCTTTTTGTGCAAAGATATTTGTGAAGTTGATACCGGCATTGAATTTTTTATAATTATAACTTAGGCCGCTACCAAATCGTGCTGGTGATATTCTTGGAAGATTATCTCCATTTTCTCGCTCAGCTCGAACATAATCGCCAAACAGGTTTAAATCTAATTGGCCATAGTTTCCCGAAAAAAGGTTGGTATCAAAAGAAGCTTCAAAACCATACATAACGACATTATCTTGCTGATATTGTAGTAACTGAAACTCACCTGCTGCATTACCAGTTTCGTCAACTTGATCAACTGAACCATCATTATCAAGATCTAATCCTTGCAGAAAAATGAAATCTTCTATGTAGTTAGTAAATAGACTCATATTCCACTGCCAAATTTCATGCGTTTTACTTAGTGTAAGGTCGAGGCTGTTAGCTGTCTCTACATCTAAATTAGATTGCCCTTGCTCGAATGTTCCTGTTGCGATATGGGGTCCATTGGAAAATAATTCTTCGGATGAAGGGCCACGCTGACTTCGACTCATATTTATACCCAGCATAGTATTTTTATTAAAATCCCAACGTAATCCAGATGAGATACTATACATATTGTTAGTAACTTTTGAGGCATTAGTTGGATTGTCTTCTTTATGCTCAAAACGCCCACCAATATCTAGATAGACTGAATCAGTAATATCAGTTTCTTCTAAGATAAATGCAGCTACAGTGTTTGTTTTAGTTTTTGGAAGAAATGCTTCTTCGCCAACAGCACTCAGGTTTCTATAACCAAACTGTGTCCCAATGATACCGTTAAACATTCCTAATGGGTTATGTTGAATTTCAATACGAGTGTCGAATTGTTCGTTATCAAATACTGTTCCAGCAGTTGTAGCATCCTCAAACTCTGTGTGCGTATAATCATTGTAACCAAGTTGTAGAGCAGCAGCTTTTATACCCGGTAATGGCTGATTAATTTTGCCTGATAGATCTATGCGATCCTGCTCTGATTCTATAAACGGGAGTTCAGAGGGGTCTTCAGGATTTAATGGCACGCCATGTGTCGAATCAAAATGTCCGAGAGCAATACCAAGAAATCCCCAATCATCAATATAAGATGTACCGAAATTAAAATTCAACGTTTCATAAAAACTATTATCGATCTGACCGTTTTTACTAGCATAATTTTTAGCATCTCGTTTTGTACCATCAAGATGGAATGCCCATTTATCATGACCGCCCTCGCTTTGTATTGATATTAATTTCTCAAGCGGATTAACGTCATAACTAGAATAAATCTTATTATTAAACTCGGGGACATACTCTGGAATACGATTTGTCACAACATTTATTAATCCTCCTGTTGCTTCACTACCATAAAGTAAAGTTGAAGGGCCTCTAAATATTTCTATTTTTTCAGCTTGAATGGGTTCAATTGTTACAGCATGGTCTGCACTAATCGTGGAAACATCCATTGACCCAACTCCATTTTCCAAAATATGTACTCGTGTTCCACCAAGGCCTCTAATTATCGGTCTGCTTGCAAGCGGACTAAACCGGTTTGTTGTTACACCGGGAATATCTAATAGAGTTTCTCCTATGGTTTCGGCTTGTCTTTTACTAAGCTCTTCTCTATTTAAAATAGTGATAGGTCTAGCAAGATGTTCCAAACTTTGTAAACCAATTGGTCTTGCAGATACAGTAAGTTCTTCGAATGTTGTTGCTTCTTCACAATGTACATTCTGTATAAGACCACCAATCAGTATAAATATACCAATGATATGAAATTTCATATTAATTTATCCTTAATAAAGTATTACGCAGGCTGAAGAATCAAACCCGCAAACAAATGAGTAATAAGTTGATGTTATTAAGGATGTACTGGAGGACTTCTAATATTTTGAAAGGAAATCGTTCTTAAATTATAGTAAATATACCTATAAAATACTTCTTCACTATTTTTTTGTACAAGATTATCTAAATAAGGTGAGTGGGTAATAGCGTTATTATTATCATTTGCATGAATACAAACTAGACATTGTTCCTCATCACCATGCAGAAACTGATGCTCCATGGCATGTGAGAGAGTCACAAATTGTGACAGCAGTAAGAATAAAACTAGAAACTTAATAGTTATTTTTTTTCTCA
>Ga0066852_10000949_pt1 | contig 12305 bp, 16 predicted proteins | sample ETNtaG_27_FD_67283 | JGI IMG/M metagenome (GOLD analysis project Ga0066852, IMG submission 67283) | Marine microbial and viral communities from oxygen minimum zone, Eastern Pacific Ocean - ETNP201406SV63 | ecosystem: Environmental > Aquatic > Marine > Oceanic | place: Pacific Ocean: Eastern...
GATCAGGATGAGCTCGTGCCCGTCGACCAGCAGCCGGAGGCAATTGAAAAGCTGCAAGCTGCTGGTGTAACGGTTGAAGGCCACATCCGGCCTGGCCTCGGTCACTCCATCGACGCCGAGGGCATCCAAATTGCCTGCGACTTTCTCAAAAAAATATTTGCTTAGCTTTGTAATAAAGGTACCAGGTGCCTTTATTACAATTGGCCATAAGGTGTTGAACTATCGACAAAAGCCATTATGCTCCAATCGGTTGCAGAGCATATGGGAGACGGGAAAAGTGTCCAGCGCACTCGATAGCTGTCCAGCACTGGTGTTGAACGCCGATTTTCGGCCGCTCAATTATTTTCCACTGTCTTTGTGGGGCTGGCAAGATACTGTCAAAGCCGTCTTCCTTGATCGCGTCAATGTTGTTTCCGAATATGACAACGCCATTCACTCGCCGTCGTGGGAAATGAAACTGCCGAGCGTTATTTCGCTTAAACAATATGTTCAGGTTTCCCGCAAACCCGCCTTCACCCGGTTTAACGTCTTTCTGAGAGACCGTTTTTCCTGCCAGTATTGCACTGATCTGTTTCCTACCCAGGATTTGACCTTTGATCATGTCGTGCCGCGTTCTCGCGGTGGCCGCACCGAATGGACCAATGTGGTTACCGCCTGCGGTATCTGTAATCTCAAAAAAGGTAATAAATCGATCAAAGAAGCGCACATGCATCTATTGAAAAAGCCTGAGCAACCTAACAATCATTATCTCCAGAAAGTCGGGCGCACTTTTCCGCCTAATTACCTGCATGAAAGCTGGCGCGATTTTCTCTATTGGGACAGCGAACTCGAAACTTCATAAGACTTTAATATTCTGCCTGTATCTGTTGACACTAGGGATGAATTACCTATAGTGCGCCGCTGCATTCCCGGGAACGTGAATATAGCTGAAATATAGATATTCCGCCCTTCCTGTTTTAGGGCCTACCGGGACAAGAATAATCGACGGGGCCTATATGCCTCGTCTCTAACAAAGAAAGAAAGTGACGATGACAAAACGTATCCGATCGAAATATAAAATCGATCGTCGCCTCCGCTGTAATCTGTGGGGCCGGCCTAAATCTCCATTCAACGCCCGTGAATACGGCCCGGGCCTGCATGGCCAGCGCCGCAAAAAACCATCTGACTTTGGTCTGCAATTGCAAGCCAAGCAGAAACTCAAAGGCTATTACGGCAATATCTCCGAGAAACAGTTCCGCAGTTATTATAAAGAAGCGGTGCGCCGTAAAGGCGATACCTCGGAAAATCTCATTGGTATTCTTGAGCGCCGCCTCGATGCGGTGATCTACCGGATGAAATTTGTGCCGACCGTATTTTCGGCCCGCCAATTTGTCAATCACGGCCACATTCGGGTTAACGGCATCCGCGTCAACATCTCATCTTACAAAGTTAAAGATGGCGATATTATCGAAGTGAAAGAAAAATCACGCGATCTGCCCCTGGTGCTGGAAGCTATTTCCTCACAGGAACGAGATATTCCGGATTACATGGAAGTTGATCCGGCAAAATGTCGCGGCACCTATATCCGCCAGCCTGGTCTGGTCGATGTGCCTTATCCGGTGCAAATGGAACCGAACCTCGTGATAGAATTTTATTCTCGCTAATTTATTTATAAGTTTGCGAGACCCTGGGAAGAAAAAAGCCGCTCATTGTTTGGGCGGCCTTTTTTTATCTGAGTTCATTTTTTATGGTCAGCCCCGATAATAAACAACACACTCAGGGAGCACACCTAAATGCCTGCTTACAAATTACTTTCCTTTGACGATGACGGCACGATCAAGGCCGGTATCGAAGACGATGGTTTTATCTTTAATCTGGCATCCAAAATTGCGTTTCACGGTCCTGAGTTCGGCATTGACGACTCGTCGCTGGATGCGGCGATCCGACGCTGGAGTGATCTTGAGCTGATTCTCACCAAAATCGCCAACAGCCCATCGACCCGGGCGAAGCTGCTGGACGGTATAAACTATGCGCACCCTTAAACAATCTTGGGGCTGACTATTGCGCTGGCGACAATAACTACTGCTATGCCGGAGAAATGGGCAACAAGATTGAAAAAGAAAATATTCAGCCTTTGTTTTTCCTCAAATCCGGTTCGGTGATCATTGCGCCTAACCAGGAGATCCTCCTGCCCCAGAATTATTCCGAGAAATATGATTGGGAAGTCAAAATTGCCGCCATTATTAGCCGGCAAGGGCGCAACATTACGGTCGACAACGCACTTGATATCGTTGCCAGCTATACGATCTTTAACGATGTTTCCGCCCGCGATGTCGGGCGGCGCACCGATTGGTCGTTTGGCATGGATTGGTTCTGCTACAAATCTTTCGATATGTCGGCGCCGATGGGTCCCTGGATCATTCCAGCGGGCGATATCGCTGACATCCAGAACCTCGGCCTCAAAACCACCATCAATGACGACGTCAAACGGGATAACAACAGCAACAATATGGTTTTCTCGGTGGTCGAATTGCCGATCTCGCTATCGCAGCAGTTGACGCTTAAACCGGGTGATATTGTCGCCACCGAAACCTGCACCGGCGGCGGTTCATTCCAAAGAATTTTCCTTAAACCCGGTGACCAGATCACCATGGAAGTTGAGGGTATCGGCACGCTGGCTAATCCGGTTATGCAGGGAGATTAACAAACATAAAAAAAACGGCCCCAATCGATGAGGCCACTTTTTAGTCATTATAGGAGCTAGGTTTTAGCTTTGAGCCTGTTCGAGCTCAATACCATTATCTTCAAGCAATTTTTGTAATTCACCGCTTTCATGCATCTCGCGGACGATATCGCAGCCGCCGACAAATTCACCTTTGACATAAAGCTGCGGAATCGTCGGCCATTGCGAAAACTGTTTTACACCTTCGCGGATATCCATATCGGCCAACACGTCGACGCCTTTAAACTTAACACCCAACATCGTCAGTGACTGGACGACGGCGGCCGAAAAACCGCATTGCGGGAACATTGGCGAGCCTTTCATAAACAGCGTTACCGGGCTGTCATCGATTTCGGATTGAATCCGTTCAAATACTGGACTGTCGTTCATCATGTTTCCTTCGATCTGAATTTGTGATGTTTAAGTAGATTCCGGAACGGAGGTTTGCAAGGCCAGAGCATGAAGATCAGTGCCCATTTTTCCCTGCAGAGTTGCATAGACCATTTGATGTTGTTTGACGCGGGATAGACCTGCAAACGATACGGAGGCAACGTAAGCCGCATAATGATCACCGTCACCACGCAAATCTTCAATATGAACATCGGCGTCCGGCAGGCCTTCTTTTATGAGCCGTTCAATTTCTGCAACATCCATTGCCATCAGTATTATTTCCTTCAGTTACTTACTTTATATGGTTATTTTAGCCGATGCTGACAACAATTTCGCCCCTAAATTAATTAGGGATATAGAACGTTTATTCCAAAAATCAAGGATACCCAGCTATTTCTGGGTTATTCCACCGCCGCCATGTAATCCGGCAGCCAGCTCTCATGGGTGTCTTTGAGTTCGGCGACAGAGATGGTTTCACCGTTAAAACTGAGGTGTTCACCACCTGTTTCGCCAATTGCTTCTGCCGACAGCTGCGCGCCTAGACAGGTCATCAGCACTTTTTCAATATCTTTGGTGGTCACTAGATAACGCCCCTGGTCCTCACCAAAGGCCCAAGCATGCATAGGCAGATCGGCCGCTTCACTCGTAATTGTCACGCCAATACCGGACGCCATCGCCATTTCAGCGAGCGCCATCAACAGACCACCATCCGACAGATCATGACAGGCGGTGAGATCACCGGCATCAATGAGGCTGCGCACACAATCGCCGGTTAAACGTTCAGCTTTAAGATCAACCGGTGGCGGTGCCCCCTCTTCTCGAGCCTCAATTTCGCGTAAATAAATACTTTGTCCGAGATGGCCTTTGGTATCGCCGAGCAATAAAATTGCCTCGCCCTCACCGGCAAATGCAACACCAATGCTTTTCTGGTAATCCGCCATGATGCCAATGGCACCGATGGTGGGTGTCGGCTGGATCGCCTGGCCCGCAGTCTCGTTGTAAAGTGAGACATTACCGGAAACGACCGGGAAATCGAGCGCCGTACAAGCCTTCCGGATGCCTTCAATAGCGCCGACAAATTGGCCCATGATCTCTGGTTTTTCCGGATTGCCGAAATTCATATTATCAGTGATAGCAAGCGGCTTAGCGCCAACTGCGGTTAAGTTTCGCCACGCCTCCGCCACCGCCTGTTTACCGCCTTCAACCGGGTCCGCCAGACAATAGCGGGGGGTGCAGTCGGTGGTAATCGCCAGGCCTTTTTGGGTATTCTGCACCCGGACGACCGCCGCATCACCGCCCGGACGCTGTACCGTGTCGCCCATCACCAGATGATCATATTGTTCCCAAATCCAGCGCTTGGAACACATATCCGATGAGCCGACAATTTGTTTCAGCGCACCTAATAGACTTTCAGGCGCAGCAACATCACTTGCCAACACTTCTGCCTGCGGCTCGGTCTTAACCCAGGGGCGGTCATATTCCGGCGACGCCAAAGCCAGCGGATCGATCGGTAGATCAGCCTCAACCTCGCCGTTCATTTTGATCACCATCCGGCCAGTATCGGTCAGATGGCCAACGACGGCAAAATCGAGCTCCCATTTTTCCATAATCGCCTGGGCGACATATTCTTTGCCGGGCTCGAGAACCATCAGCATCCGTTCCTGACTTTCCGACAGCAGAAATTCATAGGCCGTCATGCCTACTTCACGGGCCGGCACTTGATCGAGGTCCATCTCGACGCCAACTCCACCTTTTGACGCCATTTCAAAGGATGAGGAGGTCAGACCTGCCGCACCCATATCTTGGATCGCCACAATCACATCTGTCGCCATTAATTCGAGACAAGCTTCGACCAGCAGTTTTTCGGTAAAGGGATCACCGACTTGAACGGTTGGCCGCTTTTCTTCCGAATCCGCATTAAACTCGGTCGAGGCCATGGTCGCGCCGTGAATGCCGTCACGGCCTGTTTTGGAACCGACATAGACCACCGGGTTGCCGGCTCCGGTCGCGGCGGAATAGAAAATATTATTGGTCTGGGCCAAGCCCACCGTCATCGCATTGACCAGAATATTGCCATCATAGCTTGAATGGAAATTGGTTTCACCACCGACTGTCGGTACACCAATGCAATTACCATAGCCGCCAATACCGGCGACAACACCGGAAACTAAATGATGGGTCTTGGGATGATCTGGGCTACCGAAACACAGCGCGTTCATATTGGCGATTGGTCTGGCCCCCATCGTGAAGACGTCACGCAAAATACCGCCAACACCGGTGGCGGCTCCTTGATAGGGCTCGATATAGCTTGGATGATTGTGGCTTTCCATTTTGAAAACCGCCGCCTGGCCATCACCAATATCAACGATACCGGCGTTTTCACCCGGCCCGCAGATCACCCAGGGCGCTTCGATCGGCAAGGTTTTCAGCCATTTCTTGGAAGATTTATAGGAGCAATGCTCCGACCACATGACGGAAAACACACCAAGCTCGGTGATGTTCGGCTCGCGGCCCATAATCTCAAGGATTTTGTCATATTCTTCGGCGGTTATACCGTGTTCGGCGATGATATTTGGAGTAACACTGACATTGTCATCTTTTGGCATCAGACCACTCCCTCTAGCCCGGTCACGAGCCCATCAAACATCGGCTTGCCGCCAAGACCGCCAAGCAAAAGCTCCACCGCGTCCTCGGGATGTGGCATCATGCCCAAAATCGTACCGCGTTTATTGTAAATACCGGCAATATTGTTGCGCGAGCCATTGACATTACTCTCGTCATCAACTGCTCCGTCGGCACTGCAGTAACGAAAACCGACCCGGTTATTGTCTTCAAGTTCCTTCAAGATCTCATCATCGGCAAAATAATTACCATCGTGATGGGCGACCGGCACGCGCATAACATCACCAACATTATAGCCTTCTGCAAAGGGCGTATCATTGCGCTCGACCTTGAGATGCACATCTTTGCAAATAAACTTAAGGCCGGCATTGCGCATCAGGGCGCCCGGCAACAGTCCGGTTTCGGTCAGTATCTGAAAGCCGTTACAAACCCCCAACACATGGACACCTTTTTCGGCCCTGTCTTTAACTTCGCGGATGATGGGAGAATGCGCCGCCATCGCGCCGGAACGCAAATAATCTCCAAAAGAAAACCCCCCGGGGACAACGATCAGATCAACCTCCGGCAGTTCAGTGTCGCCATGCCAGATTTCTAGGGGCGGTGAGCCTAAACTTGCTTCAAGTGCCATCACCATATCGCGTTCGCGATTGGATCCGGGGAAAAGGATAACGGCTGCTTTCATGGAGGTATTAGAGCTTTCAAAATTCTTTGAGCTTCTACGCTTCTATTTCGATATCATAATTTTCTATCACGGTATTCGCTAATAGCTGACGGCACATCTCATCAACACTCTCGCGTGCTTTGTCAGCATTGGTTTCGGCTAAATCAACTTCGATATATTTGCCCTGGCGGACATCATCGACACCTTCAAAGCCGAGTGAGCCTAGGGCATGGCTAACGGCCTTACCTTGGGGGTCAAGCACACCATTTTTCAAGGTGACGTGGATTTTTGCTTTCAAGATTTCTTTCCTTCAAATTTCTTATTTAACCAATCTCGGTCCTGAGACATCCGGCTCGCTATTTTCCGGCAATATGCCAAGGCGGCGGGTGACTTCCTGATAGCCTTCAGCGATCATATCCATATCCCAACGAAACCGGTCGATATTCAATTTCTCATCGGTTTTGGCATCCCACAGATGGCAGTTATCTGGGCTGATCTCATCGGCCAGCACAATGCGCATTTGATCACCTTCAAAGAGCTGTCTGCGTTGCACCATATTCTGGAATTCCACCAAAACTGAACTGCCGAAATAACCCGTCAGCTCAAGTCTTTTTTAAGAATTTAATTAGGCTCTTCATAGCAGAGCTGGCACTACGAAACAACGTCTCCGATCAAGCCTCACTCAAGCTGCAACCAGTTCGTACGAGGTCTTAGAGGGTGCGCCAGCTGCAAACATATAAACTGGTTTGGTGCCAGGATTGGCAGCAACGTATTCCGCTGACGGCAGAGCAATCAAAGAGGATGAAACCGTGCCAAACCCCGAATCGGTGGAAATCAACATCGCCCCTTCCGGACCATCATCCGGATCATACATACGGCTCGCAAATAGCGCTTGCCACGCTGACCAATTACCGACTGCCGGATCCGGTGCTTCAGCATTCTCAAATTGCGGCAAATAAGTGCGAATGCGGGCCGAAGACGTATCGTTGCGATCGCTTGCCGTAATCAGTGAAATACCCGCTGGTATCGGTTTGACTTCCGCATGAAGCCCCCAATGGGTTTTCGCCAGCCGCAGCCAATAGGCATCCCGGTTATCGGCTAATACCAAATTGAACGGCCGATAGGCATTGGGGTTGATATCCGCGAGTGCGACTGCAGCAGCTGCGGCATCGGCGTGATCAAGAACTTCTAACGGGAGTTCTCCGCGGCTGCGATAGCCTTCTTTAGGACCTAAAGAACCGCGCCGGTTCAGCACACCGGCAACCAGTCCAAAATCGTTCATTCCCAGCCAGGTACCACCCGCCAGCTCATCTCGGCCAGCCAATATATCAAAGCGCTCTGACCAATGACGGCCCGGCGGACGCCATGGCCGGTCTTTCATTTCATCCCGATTGGCGCCTATTATGACCGGCCAATCATTACCGGGGCGGCGCAAAATAACAATGGTACACATAATGTATAGATAGCGATTTGAAAGCCGGATTACCAGATAACATTTTCACTTAATTTGACATCGAGTGAAGTGTTGCATAATCGGTAAAACAACCCTACATACAGGGTCAATTTTCAACCGAATATCTGAGTAACAAAAAATATGGCTGATACATTTAAAAACCGCGAAAAAGGTTTTGAAGCGAAGTTTAAATTAGACCAAGAAACCGAATTTAAAATTGAAGCGCGGCGCAACAAGTTGCTGGGTCTTTGGCTGGCTGAGAAACTCGGCATCAACGAATCAGAAATAGATGGTTACGTTCAAAAAGTCGTAATTTCAGATTTGGAAGAACCTGGCATTGAAGATGTTATCCGTAAATGTATGGCTGATATTGAGGCGCACGGCGCTAAAATCAGCGAAGATGATATTCGCAAAAAAATTGAAGAATTGACATCAGAAGCCTGCCGACAAGTTGTTGGGGAATAGTATATAATACCTTAATCATTGTTTTCATTATATATTTTAGTTGCAAAGTAGTTACAAACTTTTCCCTATCGATTGACATCTTTAAAAAATCCAAATACGGTTACAAAGTTAATGATCGGATTTGGGTTTTATTCCAATGAATATAAAAACATCAAAAATGCCATGGCGTCTTATTGAAGAAAAGAGGTTGGCGAAAGTCAATAAGCGCGAATATCGAAAAGTTTCATCAAAAAAACTTTCTAGTCATACTGCATCTGAGGAATTCGATATTCTTGGAGACAGAGCGAAGATAATACGAGTACCTGCATCTGGCAAAATTTGGCAGTTTCGGATGTGGATTTCAGAAGAAGGTAAGTACATTCGCCAAAGTCTCAAAACGAGAGACTGCAAAACTGCTATGGAGTTAGCAGAGAAAAAAGTTTTTGAGACATTAGGTGATATTCATTCTGGCAAAAAGATATTCAGTATCAAGCTATCAGAATTAGTAGAACAGTATCTTGATTCTCGTCGCATAGATGTTGAACAAAATCGCATCACATTAGGGCGGATGAATGCGATGAAGTCTCAGCTTAAACATTTCATCAATTTCAAATCACCCAATTTCAAGTTAGGTGAATTAGCGAAGAATAGTCTATACGACTACGAAGCATGGAGAAAAACTGAACGTCCCTCTACACAAGCTATCACTATTCGAAACGAACAATCCACCATCAATCATATGATGAAATTTGCGTTTAGAGAGGGATATTCAAAATACGATTCTTTTGAGTTTCGCCCAATAACTATTAAGGGCAAAGATCAACTAAGACGTGATATCTTTACTATGGAAGAGTACAGAAATCTCGTAAGGTATCTACGTACCTATTGCTCTAAACAAGAATGTCCAGATGAGCTTGTACGGATGGAGAGACTGTTAATTCGAGATGCAATTCTGATTGCCGCTAATACGATGCTGAGAGTTGGTGAATTTCAGCAATTAAAATGGGGTGATATTGCAGGATATGAGGATAGAAACTCTCAGAATGGAACCCTACTCCGATTAGTCACAATCAATGTAAGAAAAGAAACATCAAAGGTACAGCGTGATCGAACCGTCGTGGCTAGAGGTGGTGAGTACTTCGAACGTCTGATGGAAAGAAGTACATTTACGAATGACGATGATTTGGTATTCACTTCAATCAGAGAAAAGTCAAAATTCCCAAGATACAAGTGGTATGAGAATTGGAAGAACTTAATGTATGGTATTGGATTGGATTACAAGAAACGTAATCTCACCTACTATTCATTACGTCATTTCGGCATTACCTGTCGAATTGCGGCAGAAATTCCAATAGCGACTCTTGCCGTTAATGCAGGTACTTCTTTAGCAATGATTGAAAAGCACTACCTTCACACCGACATTCCAATGCTGAGAATAACTGCAATTAAGGATATTCCTGCAGATCAATACGGTGTTAATTCAGAGGATACGGAGACAAATGGATCGGGTAGTGATATACGGTAGAGTTTTTACCACCGATCAAACCACTGACACCCAAACCGTCACATTATCCGAAATCACGTCTCACTGTCATTTAGACGACGTTAGAATACGCGAACTGAGTGAGCTCATATTAACCCACATCAATGATTACGGTCGATCTGGTTGGGGTGGTCAGAAATTTTTCAAACACACCGGAAGGTTTTTATTTGGCAGGTTTTGGGAAACTAAGACGTGAGTCTAAGCGAAGATATTTTAAACTTTTGGTTTGAAGATTTGGATTTGACCCGGGAGCGAGAGAAACGCGACCTCTGGTTCAAATCAACACCGGAATTCGACCAGGCTATTCGTGATAATTTCTTGACAGCTTATGAAGACGCTGCTGCCGGACAGCTCGACGAGATGATGAGGAGTCGAGAAAGCTGTCTGGCGTTAATCCTGATACTCGATCAGTTTTCGAGGAACCTGTTCCGCAACAATCCGCAGGCCTTTGCGGTTGACTCTAAAGCCCGCGAGATCGCCCGTCATGCATTGGATAATGGTTTTGATCAGGATCTCAGTGAGTTCGTTAAAATATTCTTCTATCTGCCCTTCGAGCACAGCGAGGAACTGGCCGACCAGGTGCTTAGCGTTAAATTATTTTCGTCAATGGCGAGCGAGCGAACTGTTGAGGCGGCAATTGGCCATCACGACGCGATTGCCCGCTTTGGCCGATTCCCCCATCGCAACGCCGTGCTCGGCCGGGAAAATACACGTGAGGAAGAAGAATATCTCAAAGACCCACCATTGTGGGGCAAAACGGCGGCACAAGCTGAGGAAGCCGAGCTGGCAAAAGGTTAATTTTTTAAAAAGTGCCGGTAGCCTTTTGGAATGTTAACTATTTAACTCCGGCCGAAGACCCGCTTGAAGATCACGTTAACATTTTTAGTATGGTAGCCGATATCAAACAGTTCTTCCAGTTCGCCGGCGTTGATTTTAGCTGTGACGTCACTATCACCTTTAAGCTCAGTCAGAAAGTCAGCGCCTTGTTCCCATACTTTCATCGCATTGCGCTGCACAAATATATAAGAATTTTCACGGCTGACACCGGCTTGGGTCAGGGCCAGCAGAACCCGCTGAGAAAAAATTAAACCGCCAAGCTGGTCGATATTTTTCTGCATATCTTCCGGATAAACGAGCAGGTTCTCAACCACACCAGCCAGCCGGTTAAGGGCAAAATCGAGCGTCACCGTTGCATCCGGACCGATCATACGTTCGACCGACGAATGCGAGATATCGCGCTCATGCCACAGCGCAACATTTTCCAGGGCGGGTACGACAGCTGAGCGCACAATGCGGGCAAGGCCAGTGAGGTTTTCGGTCAGCACTGGATTACGCTTATGCGGCATCGAGGACGATCCTTTCTGACCTTCCGAAAAAAATTCTTCGGCTTCTCGAACTTCGGTCCGCTGCATATGGCGGATTTCTGTCGCCAGCCGTTCAACTGAGCTGGCAATAACACCCAACACCGAAAAATACACGGCGTGGCGGTCACGCGGGATCACTTGTGTCGACACCGGTTCCGGTTGCAGCCTCATCGCTTTGGCGACATATTCTTCAACGCCCGGGTCAATATTGGCGAATGTGCCGACGGCGCCGGAAATAGCGCAGGTGGCAATCTCAGCCCGCGCTTGGACGAGGCGTTCTTTGTTGCGGGCAAACTCGGCATAGAAGGTCGCGAGCTTCACCCCAAACGTCGTCGGTTCGGCATGGATGGCGTGAGAGCGGCCCATGGTCGGCGTCATTTTAAATTCAAAAGCGCGCTTTTCGAGCGCCGTCAATAGGCGGTCCAAATCCACCAACAGAATATCTGTCGCCTGGGTCAATTGAACAGCCAAGCAGGTATCCAGCACGTCTGATGAAGTCATGCCCTGATGGACAAAGCGCGCCGCATCACCTACATGCTCTGCCAAGTTGGTCAAAAAGGCGATGACGTCATGCTTGGTTTCGCGCTCGATCTCATCGATCCGGTCAACCTCGAAGGCACCACGATCCCATACCGCTTTGGCGGCTTCTTTAGGGATAATACCGAGCTCAGCTTGAGCATCGCAAGCGTGAGCTTCGATCTCAAACCAAATACGAAATTTATTATCCGGCTCCCAAATGGCAGTCATTTCCGGGCGGCTGTAACGCGGAATCATGGTAGTTCTCTTTTAACTGTTAGAATAATGGGTGTGCAGTTGCACGGTATATCAGAGGTCACCCAGTTTTAGAAGACGTCAGCAATATTTATTTTTGCGGCCGGATGAATTTGGCGATCCAAATCCAGGCAAAACATGAAAGCTGAATACTCAAAACCGTAGCAAACGCGACTTGATAACCGATGGCTGAGAATTGTCCAGGCGCCGGTTGCGGCCAGAGATTAATGATCAGGCCAATACCCCATTGGGCCGTAAAAGCGACAATAAAAACCAGCAAATTGACGGTAGTATAAACCCGACCTGCCAAATGGGCCGGGAAAATATATACTAATCCTGCATAGGAAAGCGACCCG
>Ga0066852_10000956_pt1 | contig 12231 bp, 10 predicted proteins | sample ETNtaG_27_FD_67283 | JGI IMG/M metagenome (GOLD analysis project Ga0066852, IMG submission 67283) | Marine microbial and viral communities from oxygen minimum zone, Eastern Pacific Ocean - ETNP201406SV63 | ecosystem: Environmental > Aquatic > Marine > Oceanic | place: Pacific Ocean: Eastern...
TGCCAACATTCGTCGTTTTATTGATGAACTCCGTAACGAACTCTGTTCCTTTAACACCCACTATTGCATTCGCAGTTCTTATCACAACAGTTCTTGCTAAATTCTTCCTGATACGCGCAAGTAGACGTCCTTTAAGATGTAAATTACGATTTAATATGTTTACAAGTCCTTTTTTTCCTTTATTTTCGACGTATTTTATTTCGGTATTAGGTGCCATAAAAACATGATCTCCACCTAAAAGTGTGAAAAGAACCTTGCCAGATTGAGTAGTACGAATTATATCTTTGTTTTTTATATTGAACTTTATTTTTGTTAATTTAATTTCACCTCCATTCCTAATTATTACAGCACTTCCTTTTATTAATTTCACCATCCCACTTGGTTGAAATTGTGCCTGGATTGGTACTTTGATGAATGAATTAATTATTAAAAAAACAAATAAAAACTTAAACATAGAATTATAATTTTGCATAATTAATTTTATTTATATGATACATACTATATTCTGTTTTTATAAAAAAAATAAACAGTGAGATAATTTATTAAAGTGATTTATTGATCGAATCCAGTCTGGCTATTGATATCCCTTTCCAAGAGTGGTTTTGCCAAGACCGGTGCCCTCCATAGACAAGGGACGGATAACGATTTGCGACCTTCCTGATTCGGATGTAAGTGGTGCCTCGTTACAACTGGCCTTTACATTTAGACGTTTTTGATGATTTCTTCTAGACAATCTAGGAAATCAATTCATTGAAAGTCACAATGAACCTCTTAGTTTGGTTTAAGAAGTCATTTTGATCAATGAGATTAAGTAGGAAATGATAACTGAGATCATTCCCCTTGCCCTACCCGGATGAGTAGAATTTCACAACTTGTCGGTTTGATTTGAAAACATGAATTGTTCACCACCCAACTCAGGCGAATGAAAACTCCGTGGATTTCTACAAGAACTGCCTGCTCAAAGAATTATGCGACTGATGCGATGCCTGAACCCGGTTTAAGGAAAAACGTAAGATATTTTTCCTCAGTAGACCGTTGCATCAAGGAATACCAATATTGCCGTCAGGCCGAGCACACTGACGGACCAAATCACCAAACGAAAATCCATAGCTCCCCTTTCGTAGAAAAATAAAAAGAGGAATTCTGGCGGCAGCCCTACGCCAATTCCTTATTTGATCCTAAACTAACCTCTTTCCCAGTAGAACATATTCGTAAAATTACGTAGGTTATTTATTAAAAAAAAATTCTGGAGGTAGAAACCTCGCCTGGCTCGGGTTCGGGTTCGGGTTCGGGTTTTCAACCCCTTTCCTGGATGGCTGAATCGAATCCCTTCATCTGTTTCAACCAATTCCTTTGAATTAGTCTTATATGTGGGACATTCTCTTATATACAGGGTTATTGGTAATCTCATCATTCATATTTGGGCTTCTGCCTTTTATGGTTGTCTTATGGGTCATTTCCCGCACAAAAGAGAAATCATTTTCTGAACTTATCAGTTCCCAAAGAATCAGTGTCTATGTTTTGTGGATGGTGGTTGGTGCATTCCTGACTCACATTTTTGGTGGCGATATTTACCCGGAATATTTTGATATGATTGAAGAGCAATTTTTCAACTGAGTCCTATCCGAAGATGTTCCCTTAACGTTACAAGGCATAGGTATCAAATGGTGGTCCTTGGGGTGATGTAATTTTTGGTAACAGTTCAATTTTGACTGGACCCATTGTAGGGGGCAGGTCAATCCCTCTTCACCTCTAAGCAGGCTTCCTCCAAAACGATGCACTTGACTGACAGAGCCATGGACTGGAAGAAAGCCGGATACCAAACGATGCACTATCAGTCTTGAATTGAGACGTTTTTAGATTTGAGCCTTGTGTACCACAAACGGCATGATAATCCGATTCGCAACAATTTGTTATCCAGCTTAAGTTTTTTTCATGAAAAATTCTCCAAAGGGCCCGAATCACAAGAAGATCGATGGACTGGCTGGCATTGAGGTCACCAATGAGTTCACCCGTTTTAACCAGCGAAATGATATCTTCACTCGTGCATTCTGGGATGACCGTGTGCAAAGCAAGCAAACCGATGCCTTCTTTGCCTCTTATCGTATGGAAGCAGTTCCACGCCGTGGAAATGGATTCACCCAACGGGACTTTGCACTCCGTAATGCAGCGTGGTTGATTTCTGATTTGGTGACAAACCGTTATGCGGAAGAAGGCCGTCGAGAAGGGTTTCAGGCTCCTATAAGCTACGACACTCCGATAGCACCGGAAAAAATTAAGGTTGAAGATAAAACCCAAATGAGCGCGGAGATAAAACATGTTGCCAAGTTCTTTGGAGCTGATTTGTGCGGTATCACGGATTTTGATGAACGCTGGCTTTATCTCAACCGTATCGATACACGCGATTTTTCTGAAACTCCCAATGAATTACCTGGGGACCTGACTTCAGTGATTGTGTTGGGTCATGAAATGGACGCTGATTTGGTAGCCACTTACCCCTCTGCTTTAGCTGGAGCTGCAACAGGTCGCGAATATAGTCATGAGGCCGCAATAGTTATTCAACTTGCTGCTTATATCCGCAATTTAGGTTACGAAGCGGTTGCATCAATGAACGACACAGGGCTCGTAATCCCCTATGCTGTCAAGGCGGGTTTAGGAGAATATGCACGCAATCAGATGGTCATTACACCTGAATTCGGGCCACGATTAAGGTTTTCCAAGATCTTCACAAATCTTCCTGTTGCCCATGACACTCCCAATCCTCAAGGTTTCCGAGGTTTTTGTGATATTTGCACTAAATGTGCTGATGCTTGTCCAGTAAAGGCATTGCCTTACGGAACACCAAAGATTGGGGGTGAAAATATTTCTGCGATCAAGGGGGTACGCAAATGGACCTCAAACGCAGAAAAGTGTTTCAGTTTTTGGGCAAAGACAACCACCGATTGTGCAATCTGCATGCGGGTTTGCCCCTTCAATAGAGATTTTTCAAAGTGGATAAATAAGCTTTGGTTGAAAATGGCTCTGTCTCGGTTTAGAAAAATTGCACTTTGGATTGAACGGAGGAGAGGCAGACGTTTAAAGCCCGACAATTGGTGGGTGGGCAATAAAGGTTAAATACTACTAAAATTTTATGTGAACTGGATCTTAGGGGATTAATTTAGGCGAAATACTACGTTTGAACACTTAACGAAATAATTGGTCGTGAGTTGAGCTATACAAGGGGACCTATCAGGGAGCAACCAGCTCCTGCATCTCAATCATTCCGGTGTAGAGTACTTCATCCATTACCTGACTCACATTCAGGTCTGTGCGCTTTATGTCGGAAGGGAATCTGCAATAATTATTTTATGTGAAAGGGGGGCAATGAGGATCCAAGATGATCAAGGTAGTTTGGGTGTGCTCCTGAAAAGGTCCAACAGAATAATGAATCAAACGGTCTCTTTCGATGGCGTTTACAATCTGCAGTTCCCTAACTGCCATCGCATGATGAAAAATAATCTTTTCTTTATACTCCAATCTGATCCAAATGATTACTAATATCATTAATACTATTCACTTGAACAGATGACATCCCCATTTCTTGAGCAGCAACAACATTCTCCATCGTATCATCAAAAAATAAAATATTTTCTGGAGTTACTCCAATGTCTGAGCAAACTTTAAAAAAAGATTCTTTTTCTGGTTTTCTCATGCCTAATTCATAAGATGTAAATATCTTATCGAAATACTTCAGCAATTCAGAGTATTGGGATCTCCAGACATTGGAATGTGAAATGGATGTATTTGAAAAAACGAACAATGGATATTTTGAGAAAACACGATCAATCACGTTTCTGATACCAGGGGTTTCACCAACAAAAACATTGTTCCAGCCCTGAAGAAATTTTTCGTCAGAAATATTTAGTTTTAGTTCTCTTTTTAATGAACTTACAAATTGTTGAGTTGATATTTCCCCTCTTTCATATTTTTCATTTTCACTGCCAAGTATGGAGTCTGAGGATATCTGGATATCATCTTTTCCTGAAAATCTCACCCATTCAGAAATCACTCTTGAAAAATCAATTTTGATAAGAACGTTTCCCAAATCGAATAAAATAGCTTTTATTTCAGAAGTACTCATACGAAAACGTTCTCTTTTGATTCTGAAATTAACAAAACCCCATAAACGGCAAGACCTGTTGTGATTAAAAGTATGGAAGAGAGGGCTGCAGCAGTTCCAAACTCGCCATCAAGCACGGAGAGATAAATCCGAACAGGCATTGTGACCGTCCCACCAACGTAGAGGATAATCGATGAAGACAGTTCGTTGATTGCCGTTACAAATGCCATCAAGGCGCCTGCGATCACACCTGGCATCATCAGAGGCAACGTGATTTTCAAAAAAGCCTTACTCGGAATTGTTCCAAGATTGATAGCTGCTTCTTCAACACCGGTTCGTATTTGTTTGAGAATAGAAGCACTGGACCGGACTGAATAAGGTAATCTTCGAATAAAAATGGCCAATATGATAATTAGTGGGGTCCCTACCAAGACAAATGGTTTTGAGTTGTATGTTACAATTAATCCCAATCCCAGTACTATGCCAGGTACAATGTATGGAATCATTATCATGGAATCCAAAAACCCTGTTAGGACGGAAGGTTTTCGAGCAATTACATATCCGATAAGGGTTCCCAATACAACTACCATCAACACTGAAGCAATTGAAAATAAAAAACTGTTGAGAATCGCTTCAGGGACATCACCAATTATACGACGGTAGCTATCAAGACCAAACCCCGGTTTAAATACTGGCCCACTTGTATTCCTGAATGAATTAAATATGACGACAATGGAGGGTATTGAACTTAAGATAACTAAAAAATAACATAAGAAATGAACAGGAATAGAATAAGCTTGTTTGAGTTTCTTTACTTCCGGCCGACGAATCAGGCTGCTTCCATAATCCTTCTTCTTAATCAAGTTTCTCTGAAAATAAACAAAGATCAGTGAGATGCAAATCAGGATAATGCTCACTGTAGAAGCAAGTCCAGGATTCCCTCCCATTTCACTTGTATACAAGTTATAGGCAAGTGTAGACAACACTCTATAATTTCGTCCTATGATTGAAGGAGTTCCAAAATCAGCTAGTGAAAGCACAAAGGCTAGTAGGGCTCCAGCGCTTACTGCTGGAAATACAAGGGGTAATGTTACTCGAATGAATTTCGAAAATGGGCTGCATCCTAAATTATCCGCTGCATCTTCAAGTGAAACGTTAATGGTGCTCAAGGCTCCTGCAGTCAATAAAAAGACAAAAGGATAAAATTTTAAGCTAAAAACAAGAATAATTCCTAAAGGTCCATAAATGGTGGGTATTGAAATACCAACATTCTCTAAAATATGCCTTAACCATCCATTTGAACCCAGCATCGTTATCCAGGCATATGCCCCAATAAAGGGAGGTGAGACCAGAGCCAGGATGGCCAAAGTCGTAATCAGTGATTTCCCTATGATATGAAAACGTGATGTAAAATAAGCGAGAGGAATGCCTATGACGAGTGCTCCAATCATCCCTGCTACGCCAACGACGACAGAATTGTATATTGCTGTTCTGTAATAACGTCTTCCTAGAATATCTATATAATTTTGGAATGTAAGGACACCACTCTCGTTGTCAATAAAACTTGAGAGAAATATATTGAAGAGAGGAAAAATTAATAGAAGCCCAATAACTCCAAAGGCTAAAATAATAACATAAGTCCAAATGTTATTGACTGAATACAATAATTTCATACTTGGTTAGCACCTTGATCCACTTTTTTCGTCAAAAAACATCAATGCATTTTTAGGAAAAACCAAATTAATTGTTTCCCCAATCTCCTTGAGCGACAATTCATCGGGACGAGATACATTAACAAGGAGCCTCACCTCTTCCTCTAATAATATATGGAAAAATGCTTCCCGGCCTGAAAAGGAAATTTTTTCGATGATTCCTGACATGACAATGTTTTGATGATCTTTATCAATGGGTTCACTCGTGAGACTGATGTCTTCTGGTCTAACCCCAGCGATGATATTTTCTTTATTCGGATCTAATACGACACCTTTTGATGAAAGCGAAATTTCTTTGAGTGATAATGGATTATTTTTGAGCCAGGACTGTCTCGGCCATTTCACAAAATTCATACTACCTACAAACGAAGCCACAAAATATTTCTCAGGATTTTTATAGACCGTCCATGGTGTGTCAACTTGGGAGACTTCACCAGAATTCATGATACAAATCCGATCAGAAATAACTAAAGCTTCTTCCTGGTCATGGGTGACATAAATTGTTGTCGTTTTCAGTTTTTTTTGAATTTCCCTGATGTCTTCTCGAAGTTCGATCCTAAGTTTTGCATCAAGATTAGATAGGGGTTCATCCATTAAAAGGACTTTGGGTTGGATGACTAAAGCCCTTGCAAGGCCTACACGTTGTTGTTGTCCACCACTCAATTCATTGGGCAACCGATTTTCCAGACCCGATAGCCTTACTGTTTCAAGTGCTTCTGCAACACGATCTTTTATTTCCTTCGGAGGTACATTTTTGTTTCTTAATCCGAAACCAACATTATCTCCTACAGACAAATGTGGAAAAATCGCATAATCCTGGAATACCATGCCCGTGTCACGTCGGTAAGCCGGCAAATCATCGATTTCTGAACCATCAATTTTAATGGTTCCTGAATCTTGCTTATGAAAACCAGCAATGGTCCGGAGCAAGGTGGTTTTTCCACAACCACTTGGACCTAACAGTGTAAAAAGTTCTCCTGAATTGATGTCTAAATTCACATCATTCAGGGCTTTTACCTGGCCGTAATTTTTTACAATATTGATTAGTTGGACGGATGACATTTAATCCAACTTTTTGAATGGAGGGGGAGGCTGCAATTGGTATTAAATACGATCACAAGAGTAACAATATATATTGAATATTTAATCGCAGCCTGAATAGTTAAAAAAATTTCTTGAATCAATCTCCAATCAAGATGTCATTCCATTTCTTTCGAAATAGATCTTTGTTTCCTGCTGACCAGGAAAAATCATATGGAACAACTTTGAATGAAGAAAGAGGAGGTAAATCACCACTTGCTGAAACATCCGTACGGATTGGGCGTCTGCCCATTTCCTGTACAAGAAAATTCTGTGTTTCTTTTGACAGTGCCCAATCAATGAAAATTTTTCCGTTTTTAGAATTAGGCCCATTTTTTACAAGAGCAATCCCATCAGGTGCTGCTACAGTTCCATCCTCTGGATAGACGATTTCGACGGGGCCTCCTCCTTGAACGTATTTATAGGCATTGTCCTCTAATGTAACACCCACTGAAGCTTCACCATCATTTACAAATCGAGGTACTGCGCTCGAACTTCCTGAAAGAACAAAATTTTGGAGTATTGGTTTGTATACATCCCAACCTTTATCACCATAGATGGTAAGTACAGTTGCAAGTTGCATATAGGAAGATCCTGATTTGTCAGCTCTTGCAGAAGAAATTCGTCCTTTAAGATTCGATCTGCCCAAATCCTTCCAAGTTCGAGGATATTGATTGGGTTTTAGAAGCTGCTTATTCACAATAAAAACATTTACTATTGCAGTGTAAGGCAGCCAATTTGTTCCAACCATAAAAACAGGATCAATTTTGTTATAATCCTTTGGGGTAAATTTTTGAAGTATGTCGGAACTTGCCTCCAGTTGTTCCCCTCCAATAGACCAAATGACATCTGCTTGTGGATTTCCTCGCTCAGCATTAGCCCGATTAATAATATCACCGGATCCAGCCTTGATTACTTCTGCCTTAATACCTGTTTTACTTTCAAAAAGAGGTACCATTGCATCAATAATCGCCTGTTTGTGAGCACTGTAAAGAACCACCTTTCCACTCGCCAGAATCGAATGAAAAGGGATCATCAAAAACAAAACACTTAAAGTAAAAGCCACCATTTGGCTATTCATTTTCTTATTCATAATTCCTCAAAATAGAATGTTGGAAAAATATATAGCTTATTATCAAAATGAAAAATCGTCAAGAAAATTAGGAATATATATAAATTTCTGGGAACTACCAAACTCACATTATTGAACCGGTTGGCTTTCCAGGGGATCTATCCATCTGGGGCATTTACTCCCTGCACCTTCAGTGGTGCACATATTAAAAGAATACCCTGATGATTATGTTTAGAGAACAAGGACGGATTCCTCTTTCTCCAACAAAGGCATCATCCCTGAATGACAGGAACAAATAAAAAGAATTCAATGAAGTCTTATTCCATTTTTTTTAACAACAAGAGAAGGAATCGTCATGGAAGCAGACACCATCCGCAGGCCGAGCTGGGACGAATATTTTTTAGGATTGATGGATGAGGTGGGCAAACGTGCAACCTGTGACCGGGGCCGCAGCGGATGCATCGTGGTCCGGAGCAAGCAGATCGTCTGCACGGGATATGTTGGCTCCCCTCCTGGATTTCCCCATTGTGATGAGGAAGGACATTTGATGAAGAAGGTCGTGGAGGAAGACGGCTCGTCCCGGATGCATTGTGTGCGGACCATTCATGCAGAGCAGAATGCGATCTGTCAGGCCGCCAAACATGGGATTTCGCTCAAAGGATGCACCTTGTATTGCAAGATGGAACCCTGCCGGGTTTGCGCGATGCTGATCATCAGCGTCGGGATCACCAAGGTGATTGCCAAAAAAAAGTACCATGCTGCTCAAGATACCCGAGACATGTTCAAGCAGGCTGAGATCGAGTTGGTCGTAGTCGAGGATGAAGTGGAGCAGTATTCCAGTCAGTGAAATCCTCCAAGCCCCCAGAAGGTTCTTCCTCCTAAGAATCCATTTGTATCTGAAGCTCTGATCCTAAGGACGGTAGCTTCTCCCCGCTTCAGAAACTGGTAAAACAAAAAGGGATGCCCCTAAAAATGCATAATCGTAAAGAGGCTTGAAACCAGAAAGTTATGTTATAGCAATTTGTAAGGGCAGACCCCTGTGTCTTCCCGAATACCCGTGTCTGTAGACATCATGCGTCCATCCTGCAAAAGGCAACCACGGGGGGTTGCCCCTACGGGGGCATCGTTAGACGTAGTTATCAATCATGACCCCTCATCTGGCGTTAGGTGAGGGGTATGTTTTCGAATATTTCCCATGGTATTGTGCGCGGGGTTACGGGATTTGCCCATGTAAGCAACATTTATTCATAATATTACCATCCAGTTACTGACGCCTGAGAATCTGTTCTCATCGCTTCCAGCATGTCATTCTGCACGAAGGGCATTCATGCCCGAAGTTGCAGAATCCACAACTGATGCGAATGGATTCTGCGACTCCGCCCTGCAACTGCGCGCAGAATGACAGCATTGCTGGAGGTGTCCAAATTTCATATGGGAATGAAGGGAGGGTTCAGTCCTGTTCTTGTGGAGCAGATTCTACTCTCCTGGCGTTACCTGCCTGTGCCCCGCACGCAAACAGGGGGTATGGGTGTGTTTTCGTACATTTCCCATCACATTGTGCGCCGGGTTACGGGATTTGCCCCAGTAAGCAACATTTATCTATAACATAGCCAACCAGAATCATACCGTCTGGGAAAACCGGGGGGAGGAGGAGGATTGAAGGTAGCGGTCGAAGGGCATCGCCAGGTTACGCATAAAAAGATGACCACTTTCGGTGAGTTTGATTCGATCCGGTTCGATTAGCACCAACCCGTCTTTGGCAAATTCTTCGTAGGGTTTCCAGATTTCCTGGAAATACTCCCGAAAATCAAAGTCATTTTTCCCGAATTCATCAAATCGAATTTCTCCATGACACATCAACCTCTCAATGACTTCCCTGCGTAACTGGTCGTCCGGGTCGAGCTTCATTCCTCGTTGCGGTTTGGGGTCAGAGACCTGTTCCATGTATTCACTTAGATTTTTTGGATTCTGCCAGTAACTGTCACCAAAATCCGAAATGGCCGAGACACCGAGCCCGATCTGTGCCAGACCATGGAGGGTGGTGTATCCCATGAAATTACGATGCAGGGTCCGGTTTTTAAGGGCCAGGGCCAATTCATCATCAGGAAGTGCAAAATGATCCATACCGATCATCACATAGCCCTCTCCAGTGAAATGCCGGACCGTGTCGAGGTAGAGTCCGATCTTTTCCTGTGCACTGGGCAGATCCTCCTGACGCAAAGCCCGCTCATGGGCTTTAAACATCCAGGGCAGGTGAGCGAAACTGTATACCGCCAACCGATCAGGCCGCATTTTGGAAACCGCATCAAGTGTCCTGCGAAACTTTGACCGGGTCTGCAGGGGAAGTCCATAAACGAGATCGAAGTTGATGCTCTGGTATTTGATTTTTTTGGAAACTTGGAAAGCGGCCTGAGACTGTTCAGCAGTTTGTTTTCGGTTGATTGCCTCCTGCACCTTGGAATCCATATCCTGGATGCCAAAACTGACACGACGGAAACCCAGTTCGAAAAGCCCTTTAAGTTGCTCCCCCGTAGTCACCCGGGGATTGGCCTCCAACGCCCATTCACCACCCGGATCGATATCGAAGTGACGCCGCAGCATCTCCGTCACCCGGGTCAGTTGATCCAGATTGAGGAAGGTCGGGGTGCCTCCTCCCAAGTGAAGCTGCGACAGAGCCTTGCGTCTGCCGAGTTGATTGGCGACTGAAGCGGTTTCCTGTTCGAGTGCCTTCAGGTATCGCTCAACCAATTCATTATCACGGGTGATGACCTTGTTGCAGCCGCAAAAGGTACAGAGCGTGCGACAGAAGGGAATGTGAATATAGATCGAAATTCCACGCTCCTGATCTCCTTCAGCGTTCAGAGCTTCCTTATATTCTCTGCCAAAGCTTCCTGAGGACCAGACCGGAACCGTAGGATAACTGGTGTAACGTGGACCGGGTTGATCGTATTTCTGAACCAGACGTTCCAGATTCTGTTCGAAAACGCTCAGCATGAATGCCTCCTAATGTGTGTCCGAGAGAGTTGGATGTGGAAACCTTCCCGGATTTTGGGATCCCCATTGTGATGGGCTGAAACACAAGCTAACAATTAGTATGTTTACGGATAGTGGTCCGGTCATAATTTCCTACAAAATAGATAAACCATCAAAAAAACCATTATTGAGATTAAGGATGAATCGCAATGTCGGTACTATCGACCAGATTTCACGCATCATCTTCGGAGTGGTCATCAGTACCTTCGGGGATTTCTACAACAGCTGGTGGGGGCTCCTCGGCTTTATCCCGCTGGTGACCGGGACCATGAGCTGGTGTCCGCTTTATGAGCTGGTTGGCCTCTCAACTCTGAAATCCAACCATTCCGTAACTTGAGGAGGGGCTCAAGGCTAAAATCAAAAAGGTCCATTGAAGAAGGACTTCAGATGGGGCAACACAAAACCAGCATCCATTGGGAACGTGATACAGGACATTTCAACATCAAATCCTTCAACCGTGACCATGTGATCCGTTTTGAAAATGGAGTCGCGATCAACGCGACATCGGCACCGGAATACACCGGCAACCTTGAACTGATCAGTCCTGAAGACCTGCTGGTCGCCGCCATTTCCAGTTGCCACATGATGACCTTCCTCGCCATAGCCTCGCTGAAAAATTGGCTGGTTCAGACCTACAACGACCAGGCTCAAGGATTCCTTGAGGAAAATTCGAGGGGACGGGTCATGATGAATCGTGTCATCCTTCAACCGCAGGTTCTGTTTTCCGGAAGTAATCTACCCACCTCGAAAGAGCAGGAGGACATCCACTTCAAGGCGAAGCGAAGCGGTTTCATCACCAATTCCGTTCGCACTTCCATCAGTATCCAGCCACACTTTTAGGGTCGTGTTCACATTGACATTCCGTCAAAATTTAACCTTTAAATCTTGAAACCCTCAACAGAACAATATGTCTCAATTCACAAGCAGCCTCCAATGGAAAAGTGACCAAGCCGATTTCGAACTCAGGACCTTCAACCGCAATCACATCATTCGTTTTCCCAACGGAACCGTCCTGGAAGGTTCTTCCGCCCCCGATTTTTCAGGCAATCCCGAACGCAATAACCCGGAACAGCTTTTTGTTGCCTCGCTTTCCAGTTGTCACATGCTGACCTTTCTTGCGATGGCAGCCATCGGAAAGTGGAAGGTCGAAAGTTACGAAGACGAGGCCATCGGCTTTCTTGAGAAAAATGGAAATGGAAAGATGTGCATGACCCGAGTCGTCCTGCGCCCCGTGG
>Ga0066852_10000962_pt1 | contig 12191 bp, 14 predicted proteins | sample ETNtaG_27_FD_67283 | JGI IMG/M metagenome (GOLD analysis project Ga0066852, IMG submission 67283) | Marine microbial and viral communities from oxygen minimum zone, Eastern Pacific Ocean - ETNP201406SV63 | ecosystem: Environmental > Aquatic > Marine > Oceanic | place: Pacific Ocean: Eastern...
AGTACCGATTTTAAGCCGGTGATGGATGCCTGCACCCTGTGTGATATATGCTTTATGACCAAGTGCCCGTATGTACCGCCCCATGAATTTGATTTGGATTTTCCCCATTTGATACTGCGCTACCGGGCGATGGAGTTTAAACAGGGTAAGGTTAAGTTTGCCCATCGCCAGCTCACCGAGACCGACCGCAACGGCAAACTCGCCGGGCCCGTTGCGCCGCTTGCCAATTGGGCAACTAAGCGCAAAAATGCTCTGACCCGTCCTTTGCTGGAAAAGACCGCAGGTATTCATCAAGACGCCGGACTGCCGAATTTTAATTGTTCGCCGTTCGAAAAGAAACACTCAAAAAGACGCAAAGAAACTCCGGCGACACTAAATAATTCTGGCCGCAAGGCAGCACTCTACGCAACCTGTTTTGTCAATTATAACAATCTAAGGATTGGTGAGGCGACCCAGGCAATCCTGGCAAAAAACGGTGTCGAAACTGAAATCGTCTATCCGTCCTGCTGCGGTATGCCGCAATTAGAGCAAGGTGATCTTGCGCGGGTTGCCAAAAACGCCAAAAAAGTATCCGCCGAACTCGTCCAATGGATCGATCAGGGCTACGACATTGTTGCGCTCGTGCCGTCCTGCTCCTTCATGTTAAAATTTGAATGGCCGTTGATCGTGCCAGATGATGAAAATATACAACGGCTCAGCAAAGCCACCTTCGATACCGCGGAATATATTGTAGATATAGCGAAAAAAGAAGGTCTGGCGGAAGGTCTTAGTAAGTTAGAAGGGCTGGTCAGCTTGCATCTTGCCTGCCACGCCCGAGCACAAAATATGGGCCCTAAGGCCGCTGAGATGCTGCGGCTTATCCCCGAAACAGAAATAGACATAATCGAACGTTGCTCCGGTCATGGCGGCTCATGGGGAGTGATGAAAAATAATTTCGAGGTGGCACTTAAAGTTGGCCGCCCGACCGCCCGCAAAGCACTTGAGAGCGGCGCTAAATATATTGTCTCCGAATGTCCGTTAGCGCGCGAACATATTCTGCAGGGCATTGAGAAACTTGATGAAGAAAATACCCTGAAAAATGTTTACTCGGTGCAACACCCGGTCCAAATACTAGCCCACGCTTATGGGTTAACCGGAGAAAATTCTCATAATGACCCTTAAAACAGCACTTACCCGTAAGGATATTCTAGATTTAGCAGTTTATGAAAAAATCCGCGAGCAGCGCCGTGGCGAGATCGTTGCAGCAAAGAAACTGAGGAGGGTGGCGGTCGGGCCCTATGCCACCTTCTATTTCGAATCCTTCGATACCATGTGGTATCAAGTTCAGGAAATGCTGCGCATAGAAAAAGGCGGCGAAGTCCAACTTACTGACGAGATTGAAGCCTATAGTCCTTTGATTCCGAAGGGCAAAGAGCTGGTTGCAACCGTGATGTTTGAGATCGATGATCCTGATATTCGAACCGCTTTTCTGGCCGGCCTCGGTGGCGTCGAAGACTGCATGATGATTAAAATTAATGGTGAGCAGGTTGTTGCCAAACCGGAACAAGATGTTGACCGGACCAATGCAGCCGGTAAAGCTTCATCCGTTCAATTTGTCCATTTTAATTTTTCCGCCGATCAGATCTCCAAATTCAAAGAAAATAACGCTCATGTAACGGTTGGCATCAATCATCCCAAATATGGACACATGACGGTACTATCGGAAGAGCGCCGGGCGGCGTTGGCCGAAGATTTTAAAAGTTAAGGGGAAAGCTTGTTTAATCATTTCACTTAATCATTTCTTGGGGATAGGCTCCCCAAAATTCAACCCGGCGGAGCCAGCCCTCATACCCGTTAACCCTAATTTTGCACCAGCCGGTACCACCCGGGCATTGTTTCAACTCGCCGACAACATTCGGTTCCAGCTTGGCAATCGGCGGTGATTTACTGTCATCGCGTTTGCGGATGGTTCGAAGCTGGCCGGTCACTATAAACATGCGCTGGGAGCTCAGCATATTTTGGTGGACCCAGCCCTGCGAGCCCTGGACATCTCTAACCTTTCGCCAGGTGCCAAACTCAGCAATCACTTCGACCGGTAAATTTTTTCGCTGATAAACCCAATCGACCGGATAGCGGACGCCGGGTCCAGTCCGGAGATTGACTTCATCGGCCCGGAGTGAAACGAAACGTGGCAGTGGCTTGCCGGTGGTGGCAGGCGGTGCCTGAGTCCAAGCGGGCGCAGCCAATACCGAAACCAACAAGGCCGTAACAAACGAAATTTTTAAATTTCTTGAGTAATTGATCATGAGCTTGATTTACTAAACTAATCCCAGCGACAAAAAAAGATAGTTTTAAAGAACTAAAAATCACTTCCTCTCATTTGCTATGAGTATATTATTTGAACCTTAACGCTCGATTAAACTGATAAGCAATAAGGCATTCGCTATGTGGCCTGGACAAGAGCCCTGCTTATTGGTATTGCCATCTCTGAAAGAAGTGCGTAATCCACCTGTTATGTCACTCAACTTTTGGGATTTTTGGGGAAAATTTTTCCGTGTCTAGTAAAGTTAAAGTAGTTGTTACCCGCAAATTACCTGATGCCGTTGAAACCCGGATGATGGAGTTGTTCGATACGCGCCTTAATCTTAATGATATTGCGCTCACCCGTGAAGAATTAATTATGGCTGTGCACTCGGCTGAGATTTTAGTCCCCACCGTTACCGATAATATTGATGCAGAGGTTATCAACTCTGCTGGCGACCAGCTCAAAATGATCGCCAATTTCGGTGCTGGCGTTGATCATGTCGATCTCACGGCGGCGGCTGAAAAAGGCATTATCATCACCAATACACCGGATGTTTTGACCGAAGATACGGCTGATCTCACCATGGCGCTGGTTTTAATGACGCCCCGGCGTATGGGCGAATGTGAGCGCTTTGTCCGCGCTAAAGAATGGTCCGGCTGGACCCCGACTTTCATGATGGGAAACCGGATTAACGGCAAGCGCCTAGGCATTATCGGCATGGGCCGGATCGGCACGGCAGTTGCTGAACGCGCCAGAGGATTTGGTCTGGCCGTCCATTATCACAACCGCCATCGGGTCAACGAAGAACTTGAGCGCGAATTAGAGGTGACCTACTGGGAAAACCTCGACCAGTTGCTCACCCATATGGATATTGTTGTCGTAACCTGTCCATCAACGCCGGCGACCTATCATTTATTGTCCGAGCAACGGCTCAAGCTGATGCAGCCTCACAGCTATGTAGTGAACACGTCGCGCGGCAACATCATTGATGAAACTGCACTGGTGAGTCTGCTGGAACAAGGTTTGATTGCTGGTGCTGGACTTGATGTTTTCGAAAATGAACCGGCCATACATCCTAAGCTTTATGATATGGAAAACGTTGTTATCCTGCCGCATATAGGCTCGTCGACCATTGAGGGCCGGGTGGCCATGGGAGAGCGGGTGATTGTCAACGCTAAGACCTTTATCGATGGCCATAAACCGCCGAACCGGGTGCTCGAAACGCTCTTGTAATAGTTAACCATTGTAAAAAATGTACCAGGTACCTTTATTACAAATTTGCGGAAAGGTCAGTGGTGCTGGCCTGGTTGCTGCAAAGGGTACATTTCGGGTCTGGTTTAATTCTGATTTTGCGAAACTCGGTGCGCAACCCGTCAAAAATAATCAACGAGCCTGCGAGGCTTTCACCGGCACCCGTTATTTCTTTCAAAACTTCAGCTGCCTGTAACGAGCCAATGGTACCACAGAGAGCGCCCAATACCCCCGCCTCAGCGCAGCTTAGCACCATATCGGGAGGCGGGGCTTCAGGGTAGAGGCAGCGGTAACAAGGACAGTCGCCGTCGGTTCTGAGATGCGGTTTAAACACGCTTAGCTGGCCGTCAAAACGTAGGATGGCGCCGGATACCAAAGTTTTTTGTTCGAGATAGCAGGCATCCATAATGAGAAAGCGCGTGGCGAAATTATCACAGCCATCGGCAACAATGTCATACCCGGAAATCAGCTCACGGGCATTTTCCGCGCTCAGCCGGTCAGTATGCTCAATTACCGAAACGTCTGGATTTATGTCGGCGACGGCAGCCTTGGCGCTGGCAGTTTTAGCTTGGCCCAAGCGCGCTATCGTATGTATAACTTGACGTTGCAAGTTGCTGAGATCAACAACATCATCATCGATGATGCCCAGCGTGCCTATTCCAGCCGCCGCCAGATATTGAATGACCGGTGTGCCCAAACCGCCGGCGCCAACGACCAGAACTTTGGCAGCGCGGATTTTAGCTTGTCCGGCACCACCAATCTCGGGTAATAAAATATGGCGGGCGTAGCGTTCAACCTGTTCGTCGGAAAGGGGCATTTAGCGGCCAATCCTCAATTATCAGTCGCCACCAAGCCCATCAAACAAAGCGGTCGACAAATAGCGCTCGGCAAATGATGGCAGGATGGCGACAATCATTTTGCTGGCCATATCCGGCCGGGCACCGATTTCAAGCGCCGCTGCGATCGCTGCGCCAGAAGAAATACCAACCGGCAAGCCTTCTGACTTGGCGGCGCGGCGCGCCGTCACAAAGGCCGTCTCATTGCCGATCTGAATAATTTCATCGACCATATCTAAATTAAGATTGTCCGGCACGAAGCCGGCGCCGATGCCTTGGATTTTATGCGGGCCCGGAAAGCCACCAGATAATATTGGACTGTCTTCCGGTTCCACGGCAATCATTTTAAAATCTGGTTTTTTGGCTTTTATTACTTCAGCGACACCGGTCAGCGTGCCGCCGGTGCCAACACCTGAGATAACCACATCAACTTTGCCGTCGGTGTCCTGCCAAATTTCTTCCGCTGTGGTGTTGCGGTGAACTTCCGGATTGGCATCATTGCTGAACTGTTGTGGCATAAAGGCACCGGGATGTTCTTTGAGTAATTCTTCCGCCCGCGCTATTGCACCCGGCATGCCTTTGGCGGCGGGTGTCAACTCAATTTCAGCACCCAAAAGATACAGCATTTTGCGGCGTTCCATCGACATGCTTTCCGGCATGGTAAGGATCAAACGATAACCTCTGGCAGCAGCCACAAAAGCTAAGGCAATACCTGTATTGCCGGAAGTTGGCTCTACGATGACGGAACCGGGCTGCAGCTCACCGGCAGTCTCAGCGGCATCAATCATAGCATTGCCGATGCGATCCTTAACCGAGGCCAGTGGGTTAAAAAATTCACATTTTCCCAATATGTCGGCTTTGCAGCCGTCTTCTCCCGGCAAGCAGTTGAAGCGAACCAACGGCGTTGCGCCAATAGTATCAACAATGCTGTTGTAGATCTGACCTCTAAATTCACCCTTATTATCCGTCATCTTATTCTCCCGCTTACCGGTCCGTTATTGGCCTCAAATATTTGTCGTTAAATAGTAAAATCCAGGCTCTGGTGGCCTTCGCTGACAACCCCGTGTGATTGAGCTCGCTGACACAAGTGATCAATCGAAATATCATTCAGGCGATCAATCATCTCCGCCTGGATTTCCTGCCACAGCGGGCGGATAACCGATTGGGTCAATTCCGATCCGGTTTCCTCATCCAGTGGATCACCGGTTTGTTCCATATTGTGCATAACATGCACAATATCACCGACCGATATGCGGCGGCGTTCACGCGCAAGATTATATCCACCCCGTGGGCCGCGTACGCCAGTCAACAGATTTGCCCGCACCAATTGTTGCAAGGCCTGTTCAAGATAACGCCGTGGAATGCCTTGACGCCGGGTGATATCCCGGCTTTGCACCGGATGGCCGCTGGCGTGATAAGCGATGTCAACGACAGCTTCAATGGCAAACAGCATTTTTTTTGAAAGCCTTAACATTTCCCCATACCTTTCTTTAACCTACGGTTTTTTAAATCCCATCCGTTCCTGTTGAACCAAAACCACCCGCACCCCGTGTGGTCTCCGGCAATGTGTCGGTTTCGACCCACTCAATACCAACTACCGGAACGACGACCATTTGGGCAATCCGCATGCCGCGTTTAATGGTGAACGTTTCCTGTCCCTGATTGATCATGATAGCGCCAATTTCGCCGCGATAATCCGCATCAATGGTACCCGGACTATTCAGCACGGTGATACCGCTTTTAATCGCTAAACCCGAGCGCGGCCGAATTTGCACTTCAAAACCGGCAGGCAACGCAATCATAAGGCCTGTAGGCACGATAGTGCGATCTCCAGGTGTCAATTCGATATTGCCTTCGACAGCGGCCAATAAATCAACCCCTGCCGATAATTCGGTTTGAATTTCAGGCAATGGTAAATCCTTACCGTGATCCAGACGTTGGACAGATACTTTTACTCTACTCATGTAGGAATGTTTTCAAGATAAGTGGCAATTCGGGCAGCAAGTTTTTGGCCGATATCTTCTTTTGAAAGAATTGGCCAATCTTCAATTGTTTCGGCATCAATCACATGCACCGTATTGTTTTCACCACCAAAGGTGCCGGTTTCCGGTGACACGTCATTGGCGACAATCCAATCGCAGCCTTTTTTGGCAAGTTTAGCCTGGGCATAAGAAACAACGTCTTTGGTTTCAGCAGCAAAACCGATAACCAAAGCCGGCCGGTTTTTAGCCAACTGGCTGACATTGGCGAGAATATCCGGATTTTCAATCAGTTCCAGCGATGGCATGACGCCGTTTTTCTTTATCTTTTCCTGTGGTGGATTGGCCACCCGCCAATCGGCAACAGCCGCCGCGCACACCATTATATCGGCGGGCAGAGCTGCCTCACAGGCGGCCAGCATGTCCTCGGCTGATTGAACATGTTTAACTGCAACATTGGCCGGGTCCGCCAATTGGGTTGGTCCGGATACCAGCACAGTTTCGGCACCGAGTGCAGCGAGCGCTTTGGCAATGGCATGGCCCTGGCGACCGGAAGAATGATTGGCGAGGTAGCGCACTGGATCAATCGCTTCGTGGGTAGGGCCACTGGTAATGATGGCTTTTTTGCCGATCAAACTTTTTTGGGGCTCCTCGGAAGTTTGACCGGCATTACGAAAAAAATTTTCGATAGCCTCGGCAATTAAAACGGGTTCCGACATTCGTCCCATCCCGTATTCGCCGCACGCCATTTCGCCTTCTTCCGGACCGATCACCTGCATGCCGCGCTCTTGCAAAATAGTAATATTTTCCTGAGTGGCGGCGTGTTGCCACATGCGCACGTTCATCGCCGGAGCGATCATCACCTGCTTATCCGTGGCCAAGAGGGTGGTGGTTGCCAAATCATCTGCAATACCAGTCCGCATCTTGGCGAGAATATTGGCGGTCGCCGGCGCAACAACAACAAGATCGGCATCCCGGGACAGCTCAATATGACCCATTTCACTCTCATCGGTGAGAGAAAATAAATCCAAGTAGACTTTATCCCCGGTTAGAGCAGCCAATGAAAATGGCGTCACAAAATAGCTGCCGGCATCGGTCAGGATGCAGCGCACGGCAATTTCACGGCGGTGCAAATCCCGGATCAATTCCTGACTTTTGTAGGCCGCAATGCCACCCGAAATGATCAATAAAACTCTTTTTCCACTTTCCATTTGGAAAACCAATCAAATTACTTTTTGCCGGTGTAATTAATAAAAGGTATTAAATAACGGTCCTTTAAGCAGTTGACAAGCTTTTCACAGATATTTTTCGTAAAATATACGAGCGGTTTTGATCAGACGAAAAACAAGAGAACCAGTAATAACAGGATGATGGCGAGATAAAACTTTGGTGATGTCGCCAGACTGGACCGATCATTGCCGGACATGTCTCTGACTGTGTCCGGGTGGAGTTTGAGACCTTCTTTTGCCATGGCGGCGGCATTCTTCTCCATATCGGAAACAATGCGCGGCAGGCGCCTCAACCCGTCGGCAACTTCACCGACCGTTTCCATAACAATGGTCTCCGGACCCATATATTCATCAACCCATTCCTCAATCAAAGGCTGGGCGAGGAACCACATATTGGCATCCGGGCTCAACGTGCGGCCAACGCCTTCGGAAATCAGCATGGTTTTTTGCAGCAACAGTAATTGCGGCTGGGTTTCCATCTCAAATGTCTCAGTCACTTGAAAAAGATGCGCCAAAAGCCGGGCAATCGAAATCTCATTTTGCGGCTTGTCGAGGATCGGCTCAGCAATCGAACGGCAGGCCTGGGTGAAGGCTTGCACCGATTTATCCGCCGGCACATAGCCAGCCTCAAAATGCACTTCAGCGACGCGGTGGTAATCCCGGTTGAGAAAACTCATCAGCATTTCGCCGAGATAGCGCCGGGTTGGCTTGTCGAGCCGGCCCATAATACCGAAATCGACGGTAATTATTTCACCGTCTTCACCGACAAAGAGATTACCCGGGTGCTGGTCGGCATGAAAAAAACCATCCCGGAATACCTGATTAAAGAGCGATGCAGCCGCCCGGGTTAAAATGTTGTCAGGGTCGTGGCCAGCGGCAATTAAGGTATCACGCTCATCGATTGGGATGCCGCCAATACGCTCCAAAGTCAGTACCCGGCGCGATGTGCGGCGCCAATCGACACTCGGCACGCGGAAAGTATTATCATCGGCAAAATTCTCAGCCATTTCTTCCGCCGCCGCCGCTTCCAGCCGTAAATCCATCTCAAGGCGGATGGTTTCCTCAAAGGTTTCAATGACTTCCATAGGTTTAAGGCGGCGGAGTTCGGGCCGTGTACGCTCGACCAGATGGGCAACCCAATGAAACAGCGCCACATCCTTAGCAAAAGCTTGTTCAACTTTGGGGCGCAAAACTTTGACGGCGACCTCTTCATTTTCTGTAGTGACGGCGAAATGAACTTGGGCGATTGACGCTGCGGCAACCGGCTCCCAGGTAAACTCGGTGAACATTTCCTCGACTTTGGCACCAAGTTCTTGTTCGATAGTGATGCGCGCTTCGGCAGCACTAAATGGCAGCAGATGATCTTGGAGTTCCGATAGATCGGCGGCAACTTCTTCGCCCAACAGGTCCGAGCGGGTCGATAGCGCTTGACCGAATTTGATGAAAGTAGGGCCCAATTCCTGCAATGCCCGGGCAATCCGCTCACCCGGGCGGCCTTCGACATTGCGTTTCGAGATAATCCGGGCCGCCGTCACGACACCGCTGGTGACATCCGCTTCTTCAAGCAACCACAAAGCATCATAACGTGCGAGGGTGCGCGCAATCGTGAAAAGCCGGGATATATTTTTTAGCGCGGTAATCATGCGTGCCTAATAAGTCTTTACTATATACGCCAGGCCGAATGAATGGCGGCAATGCCACCGGACAAGTTCTGATGGGAGACTTGAACAAGGCCGGCAGCAGCGATCATCACGGCAAAGTTTTCCTGGGGAGGAAAACGGCGGATGCTTTCAGCCAGATATTGATAAGAGTGCCGGTCATTAGCGACCAGCTGACCGATCAACGGCAAAACATTAAAGGAATAGCTGTCATAAAGCTTTGCCAGCGTTGGCAGGATCACCCGGCTAAATTCCAAACACAAAAAATGACCACCTGGCCGTAGCACCCGGCGCGCTTCCTCAAGCGCTCGCGCCAAATGAGTGACATTCCTGAGGCAAAATGCCGTAACGTAGGTATCGATCGAAGAATCCTCAAGCGGCAGTTGTTCGGCATTTCCTCGAACCCACCTCGGACCTGTAATAATAGCCCGGTCGAGGGCGCGATCACGGCCAACCTTGAGCATTTCCTCGTTAATGTCACAGATGACGACATCTTGGCCGCCTTTTTCTAGGAATTTAAAGGCAATATCGCCGGTGCCGCCGCCAACATCCAATAATTTCATTGCGGCCCGCGGGTTAATCCGCCTGATCAATGTCGTTTTCCATAGCCGATGAATACCGCCGCTCATGAGATCGTTCATCAAATCATAGCGCGGCGCGACGCTGTCAAAAACATCTCTCACCCTTGTGGTCTTTTCAGCGATATCAACGTCCTGATAGCCGAAATGGGTTTTCGCCTTAGCTGGATCGGCAGATCTATTTGAGTTATTTTTCTGTGACATGGTCCGGACCATAGCGGAACTCTTTGGCCTAGGCTATGTTATTCTAAGCTATGGTAATTAAACTAGAAATTAATTGGTAAACTTAGAAAATGCCTGAACTTCCAGAAGTCGAAACTGTGCGGCGCGGTTTACAGCCGGCGCTTGAAGGCCAAATATTAAAATCCGTTATTGTCCGACCTCCCAATCTGCGCCTGCCATTCCCTAAAGATTTTGCCGCCAGACTGACCGGCTGCAAAGTTGAACGATTAAGCCGCCGCGCTAAATATTTATTCATGCATATGAAGGGCGGCGACGTCGCCATTATTCATCTCGGTATGACCGGTCATTTGCGCGTGATTGACGGTAACGCGGCAGCACCCGGTAAACATGATCACGTCGATTTTTGCACCAAATCCGGTGCCACCGTGCGGTTTCGTGACCCCCGGCGATTTGGCTTGATGACCCTGACGACGGAAGAAAAGCTCGAAACCCATCGATTGATAAAAAATATCGGCCCTGAACCGCTCGCCAATGACTTTAATGATAAAGTTTTAGGCACTGCCCTCAAAGGCCGGGCGGCACCGATCAAAGTTGTTCTGCTTGATCAAAAAACTGTTGCCGGGTTGGGAAATATATATGTCAGTGAAAGCCTTTTTCGCTCGGGCATTTCGCCAAAACGGCAAGCAAAATCCGTGCAGGGTGGCCGGGCGGAGAAATTAACGCGGGCCATTCAAGAAGTATTATGGGAGGCGATAGAAGCTGGCGGCTCAACTCTTAAAGATCACCTGCAGCCGGACGGAGAGCTTGGCTACTTCCAGCATCATTTTAAAGTGTACGGCAAGGAAGGTAAGTCCTGCCCGAACTGTAATACCGGCAGCCATGTAATCAAGAAGATTATGCAGTCTGGACGCTCTACATTTTATTGTTCCAATTGTCAGCGTTAGGCATATAGTTCTTTGATGTTTATCAGACTTCTTTTCATCCTGCTGATTGCTGTTAGTTTGCCATTTATTAATAACGATATATCAGCAGCGTCGAAATTTGTCCCGGGAATCAATGACCTGCCGTTGATGCCAGGGTTAACCCTAAGGTCGGAAATTCCAATGGTGTTTGATACACCCGGCGGACGCATCGTTGAGGTGTTTGCGATCGGCAAGGTGCCACTGACCCGCATTCGATCCTTCTATCGTGAGACTCTGCCGCAGCTTGGCTGGCAGCCGAAAAATAAAAATGCTTTCGAACGTGATAACGAGACCCTGAAAATTGAATTATCCGAGGATGGAAAGGGCCGGCGTATGGTTCGCTTTTCGCTTATTCCCCTGCGAAAGTAATGACGGATTAATATTACAAAAACAGGGGAAATATTAAGGCTAACAAAGGCTTGACGCCCGGCTTAGCCCCCTATATAACCCCGGCCTTCAAGCAAATTTCATCTGCCACATGGTTTATGGGGGCGGTTAAGATTAGTGAGAGAATATATGGCCAATATTAAATCGGCAAAGAAGCGTATTCGTCAAATTGAGCGTCGGACGGCAGTTAACCGGAGCCGCCTCACCCGCATGCGCACTTATGTAAAACAAGTTGAACAGGCCATCGCTGCCGGTGATCCCCAGGCGGCCCAGGCTGCTTTCAATGAAGCACAGCCGCAAATGATGCGAACAGCTCAGAAGGGTTTGTTGCGCCGTAATACAGCGTCGCGAAAATTATCCCGTCTGTCAAAACAGATTAAGAACTTGAGCGCCTAGCCACCAGCACAACTCTTAATTCGTATTACCAGTGTACGAAACTAAAATTTAATACCGAGCCACAGCTTTAATGATTTTATTTTTTGGTGTTAAAAGTTTAGAAAAAAGAGAAAATTTTGTTGCCGGATTCGAAACATCTAAAACTGTCAAGAAGATTATTTTCAACGTTCCCCTTTCGGACCTGTTGAAACAGTTTTTTATGTTGGGTACATTCATGGCTGCGATGGGGTGGACAATTTTAAGACTCCGTTACAAGTTTATATTTTACCGAATTATAGATTCAATAAAATAGTTAATTTTTTCAATAAAACCATGGAATTTTAAATAAAAAATGAAACTGTGAAATAAATAAAAAATAAAAGAGTTAAATAAAAAAATCGTAGTACAGGCTTTAGGTGAAGGTGTTAAGTTATTCTTGTAGGTTAGACATAGACCAGTGTTAGGAACT
>Ga0066852_10000970_pt1 | contig 12156 bp, 10 predicted proteins | sample ETNtaG_27_FD_67283 | JGI IMG/M metagenome (GOLD analysis project Ga0066852, IMG submission 67283) | Marine microbial and viral communities from oxygen minimum zone, Eastern Pacific Ocean - ETNP201406SV63 | ecosystem: Environmental > Aquatic > Marine > Oceanic | place: Pacific Ocean: Eastern...
TTGGGTTTTAAAGCAGCGATGGCGTGCATACAACCTAAAACAACAGCCGAGCCACACATATCAAATTTCATTTCATCCATTTTTCCGGAAGGTTTAATAGAAATACCGCCGGAATCGAACGTCAGTCCTTTGCCCACCAGCACTTTCGGCTTCACTGATTTTTTTGTGCCCCAATATTCCATGAGGATGAATTTAGGCGGCTCGTCAGTTCCAGCCGCAACGCCTGCCAATGCCCCCATGCCCATTTCAGTAAATTTTTCACGATCAAAGACAGACACCTTCATTTTGCCTCTGCGACCAATCTTTTTGGCCTCATTAGCCAATCGTGTTGGCGTGGTTACATTTCCCGGGTGATTGCCCAAATTACGGGCAAAACAGACCCCATTTGCCGTGATTGTGCCTTTATCTAATCCCACCTTCGATCCACCGGACACAGTGACCTTATTCAGCTCAAACAGTTCGTCCTTCTTTTTCGTCATATAATCATTGAATTGATAACTGCCCAAAACTAATCCTTCAGCTAATGCCCGCCCAAATGGGGCGCTGGCCTTTCCGCCAAAATTTTCGCAGGCGACGTGGGCATATTTTTTAGAAATGGCTTTCTTGGCCAAAGTGCCTCCAATCTTGCGGATACATTCGGTTTCAAAATTATCGGCCTTTCCAAGGCCAATCACTATGACTGGACCGTTTTCAGCATAAAAGATTGTCGTTTCAGAATGTTTTCCTTTAATGTCACCGCGCTGGTGAGCTTTACTAATCTGTTCACTTAATAATGCATCAATGCTCTTTCCATTCTTTGTCATGGAACCATCTTCGTATATGCCGACAGCCAATGCATCTGCAGTGATACTTGCCAATGCATTTTGCGAATGATTTAATGTTGATAAATGTGCCATCACAATCCCTTTTAATTACAATTTAATTCAAAATATTACTGTGCATTTTGCTGGTTCCTCAACTGAATATTCAATTAAAATATCAATATATAATGACTACTTTAATTTCTTTTAATTCAAACCAATCCCAGAAATTGGTTCGATCCAGTTTTACTATCCCATCCTGGAAACTAAATCTGACCCTTTTACGATACAATGATTCGGTAAACCATTCAGAGTTTTCTCGTTTATAATAAATTGCAATGTATGGAGGACTGTCTTCTTTCAGGTCAGGAATATTCAGGGTGCAAATCGCCTCATTGAATTCACCCTCTTCGGTGATGAATTCCACCTTCGTGAAATGGTATACTCTTTTAGTGAGTTGTTTATATTCTTTAAATCGGTCAGAATTTTGTCCATTAATACAGGACGAGGAGGCTAAAACCCCGATAAATAGCCAAAAAATATATCCAGGTTGGAATTCAGCAATTTTTATCACTTCTTTTTACGTTTAAAAAACCCTCTTTTCTCTTTTTTTTGGTCCCCTGTTTTATCCTGATCATCTTTTTTTGGTGAATCCATGTTTTCCAAGCGACGTTCATAGTCACTCATTTCCTTTTCCTCATGGATATCAACAACTTCATCGACAATTTCATCGACAATCTCTTGATCATCAGAACTCAACATTTGTTTCAAAGTATTTTGTCGTTTTTCACTTTGCTCTTTTAATTGGACGACTAAATCAGAAACATCTTCGTGAAATTCCGCTACAGTCTTTTCCATTCTCCGAATTAATTCTTCTTGCAGGGGAGCTCCATATCCTTCTCCAATTTGCTCAATAATAGTCTCAAAGTTTTCTAAAAGATATGATTTTTGAAGTTCTTCAGGTTGAACTTCCTTGGGTTCATTATTGTTATCCATAACTACTCCTGTTTTTTTAGTTTCAGTAAATCCATTTCACTTGGGGTTAATGCAAAAGACTTCATTGGTGATAAAAGGATATTAACAGTATCATAAGTTTCGCTGGCAGAGAACAACCCAATTGTAGTTCCAAAAAAACGATAATACCATTGAACGTCTTGCCTTGGATTTGTTTGTATGTTCCAAAATTCGCTAATCAATAATCCTGCCAGTGCAGTGACACCAAAAATACGCAATTTCCATGGTAATCGTTCTATGATTGATGGTCGGTAAGAAATTTGTTCTAACTCCCAAATTGGAACAGAAATAATTGAAATGGGAGTTTGGATTTCAATGTATTTCCCATCATATGACCTCATAGTACCCCCAATTTTTTTATTGTCCCTATGTTTCATTACGACAAGCTGGTTTAAGGGTATGGATTTAATCACTTTATCGGTATTAAGATAAGTTAATTCTCCACTAATATATTTCCTGTCCGATTCGGTAATCGTCTTTTGTCTATTGACATAATTCTGTAGCGCTGCAAACTCCCTGAGAGTGTAGGATTTTTGTGACAATCGCTCGTGACTGTATTCAATAAAAACAATTCTCACTATATATCTGTTTTTGTCTACTTCATAAAATTGACCACTGACAAACCCCTTTATTTCAGGAAAAATAGTGTAAAATATATTTTCTGCCGGATCAATTTCACTTCCCACTTTTTGGCTAAGTGGAATTATCTCCCCTTCCTGGGATATTCCAAGCGACCAGAAGAAAAGCAGCGTAAAGAAAAGATTATTTTTCATCAATCAGGGTAATGATTTCATCTAATTCAGGGAATCGGTCTAAAGATTTTTTTGAAAAAATCAACTTTCCGTTTTTTTCCACTTCATACACACCACCACCAGATGGTGTTAGGGAAAAATTAGTTATGCTATTTCCATATTTTTCAAGGAGTTTGGTAGCCATACTGGCTGCTCTAGGTAAATAATTTCATGCATTACAGTATTCAATGGATATGTTCATTTGTTCCTCCTTTTTTATCTAAAAACTAAATGCTGTTTCAATGGATGTTTGCTTTATTGGTTCAAGTCCAATCCCTTTATCCCGGTAAAACTGACGATAATCCCAAATTAAACTTACACCTTTACTCACTTCCCACCCAATCCTATAACCGAATACTGTATTTTCTGATTCAATTTTGAAAGGATCTTTATCATTGTTATGCTGATAGTATGCTGATGCTTCGCTGAATTTTGGTATATTTTCAGTATTCAGTGCCAAGACTGCATTGAAGCTGTTAAATTCAGTAGTATCGGCTTTCATGCTGGTATAGGATGCATCAAAAGTGGCGAAATTAAATAGATTAAATCCTGCTGATCCAAAAAGACCATTAGTGGATTCATTTGAATTAGGACTGTTAAAACTTGACATGTCCTTTGTAAATACTGTGGTTGTATCACCACTAAAATCTGGAACTACACGAGTGAGATCATAAGCCTGGTCAAAGAACTGTGGTAGAAAGTAATCTTCTTTAATACGGAATTCCAGGGTCAAATTCAGAAACTTGAAGAGATTTGCTCTAACTCCAGGAATTGTTATCCCTGTCCCTTTTCGATTTGGTCGGGTGAATTGTTCATCATTTACGGCTGGAAAATCCAACATACTATATTCAGAATAAATTTCAACTGTCATAATTTTTGTCTTCATTATCGGGTAACCGATGTCAAAAGAAAATCCTGTTGCAGCAGCCTGCTTTCCTTCAATATTAAATGGAGGTTGTTTTAATGAAAGATCACTTTCATCATCATCTAAAATATTATTACCATCAGCATCTATATCCCACATACTACTGTCAATATCAGGATGTGGGTCAGGAATTCCATCCCCATCAGTATCGTTCCACAAAGTACTATTCTCAGGGAAATCATCAAAAATATCTGGATAGGTATCATCATCTTTATCAGTTAATCCGGCAAATTGATTCATATCTGTCACTACGTTAAAGCCCAGTTTCAATGGAAAGGTTTTTGATAGTGTATAACTGCCTCTTATACCGATGAGTGATCCGCCCCTGGAAAAGTCTTTCAAATTTGCAACAAATATATTCCCTGTAAATCCTGACAGATTAAAGCCACTGTTTATACCCACACGACGAACCGATGGAAACTCCATCATATTTGAATATCCATTTACCAGACCGCCATATCCAAGAGTTACATTTTCCAGGCTTCCCCATTTAACCCAGAAGGGATCAGTCTCCTTTCCCCAGCGTATAAATAGAATTTTATCAAGAATGAGTGCAGGGTCCTGATCAATATCCCACGTGTCTTTCAGTATATTTCCTTCGTTATCAATATATAAACCAAGATCCAACCCGATGCCAACTTTTCCAAAAGAGAATTCAGGACGCAAAGAAAATTGGTTGTACATTGTTCCATCAATAGTCGCTGAACCAATGCTAAGCCCCATACTAAATGATTTTTCAGATGGCGCTTTTTCTAATATTTCCTCTTCAGGCTCTGATGGTTCAACAGGAGAATCCTCAATTGGTTCCTCTTCTATCTCCTTTATTTCCTCTTCAGGTTCCGGTGCAGGTTCTTGTTCGATTTGTTTTTTCTCAACTTTTTTTGGTTCTTCCTTCACATCTTCTTTTATTTCTTCCTCCTGAGGAGGCTCTTCTACTTCAGGATCTGGATCTTCCGGGTATTCATTCGGGGTTGCAGGTGCCTGAATAATATTTCCTGCAATATCGGAAATAACTTTTGTTCCGGGTGTCAATGAAACAGTTTTACCCGTTACCAGATTCATAACATCTACTATTCCTTCCATTCCATAAAATTGATCAACACCAGATGGATTTACAACAACTGCAAATTTTGTACCTTTTACCGATGCAACGGACACAGGAGTTTCTACACGAAATACTTTTGATTTTTTTTGTATTTTTATATCATTTAAAATAGTCCCTAATTCAATATTTATAGTACGCGTATTTGGGGTATCAATAAATTGAAACCGGGTATTTTCCTTTATTTTAACAATAGAACGGTCATCTAAATAAATTGCCGCTGCAAATTCCTGGCTTCCCACCTCACACGCATCACCATTATTAATTTCGGTCCCAGGTTTAGCAACTTTGTCATACCCAGGCCTGCCCAGTCTTTTTATCATAACCTCACCTTTTGTTTTTATCATGCGGGCAATCGTTTCAGGCTGTACCACCCCCAAGATAGAAAGAGATAAAAAGATAATCATTGTTCCCTTGTATTTAGAAAATATACTCATATCTTCGAAAAATATTTCATCTGATCATGATAATTTAGTGAAAAATTTATTCATTTATTTTAAATAAGTCATTAGAGTTTATACAAAACTGGCAGCGAAAAGTTAATTATATTTGTTTTATTATTATATATTTGATTGCAAATAATCTCTCACTAAAAATACAATGGATTCATAATTGTGGTTTGTTGCTGTCATCATCCCAATCTCACACATACGACTGGAGGAATAGCCATTGACTTTTTTATTAATATTGTTTAGAGATCCTGCCTCGTCTTTTGTAGCATTTTTTGTTAATTCAGGTATAAGTAATCCCCTGTCACCAGCGAAACCACAACAACCATAATTTTCAGGCATAATAACCTTTGTCGCGCATTTTTCTGCAAGTGAAATCATTAAATCAACATTTTCCATTTTTTGGGTTGAGCAGGTAGGATGTAAAATAATATCACGATCCAATTGTGGTTGATCTTTTCCTTTCACCAATTCACTGAGAAAAGGAAGAACATCTACAAAATCTAATTGTTTCCACTTCTCTTGATAATTTTTATCAAGGCCTGCTCCAGCCTCTATCAGATGAAAAGAACATGGAGTCGTATCCAATAAAATAGGAATGTTCCCTTTTTCAGAAGCATCATAAAGCAAATCAACAGTTTGTTCAGTCATTGTTTTTCCAGCCTGTGTATAGCCTTTTGAGCTAAATGGCATCCCGCAACAGGTTTCTTGTATTTTTTCCGGTATAAACAATTGAATATTTGAAAATTTACATAAGTCAATCAACACCTTGCTTAAAGATTTCCTGGCATTATTTGCACTGATTACCCGACCGATACAGGAAGGATAATAAATGAAATCAATATCATTTTTAAATTCTGAAGCACTTAGGCTAACAGGTGATGTTGATAAATGTTCATTCCAAATGGGAGTGGAACGGTTGGATGCTCTATTTAATACTTTCGAAAGTGAATGGAGAAAGGAATTTCCGAATAACTGGCTGCACAAATTTGTTATTGTAATTAACCCCCGTAAAAGTGACTGGGTAAATTTGAAATGACCCTGGACCCAACCTGCACACCATTCACCAAATTTTGAATGGGATTCTCCTCGTAAATATTGAACAAAAGTTCCTGTGTTTATATTTACGGGGCACATGACCTCACATAGACCGTCTGCAGCACAGGTTTTATTAGAATTGTAATCAATATCTTCCAGTATTTTTTTCCGGTTGATCTCAGTATCTTTTGCATTCATTTGTAGTTCTCTTGCAATTGCAATCCTGTGCCTTGGTGTTAAAGTCAATCCAGCTGACGGGCAGACAGATTCACAAAAACCACATTCAATGCATAAATCCACACTGTCATCCACAATTGGAATTGGTTTTAAATTCTTAATATGAAGCTTTTCGTCTTTGGTTAATAGGACATTAGGATTCAAGATACCTTTTGGATCAGTCAACTGTTTCACTTTCCACATGATATTATATAATTCACTGCCCCATTCATATTCGACAAATGGAGCCATATTTCGACCGGTTCCGTGCTCTGCTTTCAATGCTCCGTCAAATTTATTTGCTGTTAATTCCACCATATCCCGTAATAATCCATCGAACCTGTCAATCCCATCAGAACTATTCAAATCCAGTGAGGCAACAAAATGCAGGTTTCCATCTTTCGCATGTCCAAAAATCACTGCATCATCATAATTCCAATTTTGACAAATCATGCGTAATTCTTTTACTACCTCAGGCAGGTCTTTATATTGATAACATAAATCCTCCGTAATGACACTGGTGCCCTCTGCTCTTAATGCTCCCACAGTTGGATATAATCCTTTTCTCAGTTGCCATAATTGTGTTCGTGTTTGTTCATCTTTTGTTGGACCAAAAACAGAAGCACAGCTCTCTTTTTTTAACCTGTTGCTTATCTCTCCTTCGACTTTCGTGAGAATGGCATTATCGGATTCTTGAAATTCAAACAATAAACCCGCCATGTCCTTTTGGATTGTTTTGTAATCGTAAGATGGATTTTTCAAGTAACGGGAAGTTTTGAGAGAAGCATCATCTAACAGTTCAACCGCATCTGCACCTTCATTAATAAATATTGGCAGTGTTTGAATAGCTGTATCAACAGATTCGAACAGTACAAGCCCGGTGGTTTTAAAAGGTGGATCGGATACAGTCTTTAAGGTTACTTCAGATATAAATGCAAGGGTTCCTTCTGAACCAACCAATAAATGAGAAAATATATCCAAAGGATGATCATAGTCAATAAACGCATTAAGTGAATAACCTAATGTGTTTTTAATACGATACTTAGAGCGGATTTTATTTGTTAGTAATTGACTGGATTCTATTTCCCGTTTGCATTGTAGCAATCCTTCAGAAAGACCAGAATCGGATGTAATAAAATTCTCATAATGAGCTCTGATTGAAGTATCATACGTATTGCCATTTGGAAGAATAAAACGGATTGAATCCATTGTATGATACGAATTCTGTTCAACTCCGCATATCATCCCTGAGGAATTATTCGATATAATTCCTCCCACTCTTGCTACAGTGATGGAAGCGGGATCAGGTCCTATTCTTCGGTTATATGGTCTCAGGAGGATATTCGCTCTGGCCCCAGTCACGCCGGGTTGAAGCTGAATTTTAGCTCCATTATGCAGTACTTTGGTTGACTCCCAATGTTGAATTGTTTCCGCAAGAATGCCCTCTGTCACACTTTGGCCTGATAAGGAAGTACCACTTGTTCGAAATGTTACAGGAGTTCGTGATTCGTTGCAATAAGCGAATAAGGATTTCACTTCCTCCTCATTATAAGGACGAACAACAGCTCTGGGTACCAGCCGGTACATGCTGGCATCATGTGCATAAGCAAATCGATAGAGTTGACTATCAAGTATCTGATTTTTTGGAAATACTCTGGAGAGATCCAAGAAGGATTCCAGTAAACTGAAATTTTAGAGAGAAAAAACCTGATTATGAAACATGGAGGTGTTTCCGGAAATCATCAGGAACGGGAATGGATCGGTTATTCCTGTAGTCATAAGTAACTAATATAAATTTAGCTTGAAGAATTGGGGTGTCTTCCCCTTCTTTAAATATGGATGTCGAAATGTCAAAACTTTTATTTCCCACCTTGGAAATCCGCTGACCAATATCAAAATGAGCAGGATGACTGGCCTGTTCAAGATATTCCACTTTCATTGATACAAGAATGGTACTGATTTCCTGGTCCCACCTATGCATACCGTACCCAAGATCTTTGTAGAAATTCAGACGGGCAGTTTCCATGTAGGAAAGATAAGCCGCATGGTTTATGTGGCGTAAGCCGTCCATATCGACCCAGCGAGTCGGGACTTTTGTCCAAAAACCGAAATCATTTCGGTTAGAGTATTTAGATTTCATAAAATGAAATTATGTGCGTCTCTCTTTTTCGGAACGTCTCTCTTTTCCACTTCTGTTATTAGAAATAACTGATTTCGCTTTCATTCTCCGATGTAATTGTCTTCTGTCTGATTGTCGTCTTTCTTTATTCATTTGATCCTTTCTTATTAAGGATTTTATTACAATAGGGTGATCTTAAATGTCTAACTGATTAAGGAGTGCTGTAATGATTTCTTCCTGCGATGGCCTTGGTGCATCGGGAGAGATTATCTTCCCTTCCGGGTCTATGAAAATGTATCGTGGAATACTATTCACTAAATAGTTTTTTATAAATTCAGAATTCCAATCCTTGTCTGCAAATAATTGAATTCCAGGCAATTCTTTTTCTGCAACCATTTCTTTCCAGGTACTACGGTCTTTTTCTGTATCAATTGATATACCGACAAATGTTATTTTCTTTTCATGATACTTCTCTTCCAATTTTTTCAAGAAGGGAATTTCTGCCTTACAAGGTCCGCACCAAGTAGCCCAAATATCAATATAGACATATCTCCCCTGTAAATCATCTAATGAAGTAGTCTTACCATTATAATTTTCATAATTGGCAAATTTTGGGGAATCCATTCCTTCGGCAAGCGTTTCACCCATAAGTATTTTTCGATTGTACTCCTGTTCAATTCTTTGGATCAGTTGGTTTCTGCTTTTCTGTTCGCCCGCAACAAGGTTGGTGTCAATCCCCTGCACATTTTCAAGTAAGTCTATAAACTCTTTCTCAATCTGTTTGATTTTTTCTTCAAAGGCTCTCTGTTGTAGTATAAAAAGAGTATCAGAAAAAACTTGTTCCTGAAACAAATATTTCCGTGCTAGATAGTTATTATTTACAGAGCCTTTTCCCGTATATCGTATGGATTCATCAAATTCTTTTGTGTTTAAAGTGAGGTGTAGGTTATATCCATTTCTCAAGAATAATGAGGTGTATTCATTCCCATCAGAAAATGAATAAAAATACTGTTCCGCTGGAATTCTTAACGTATCGGAAAAACTGCCGTCACCCCGCAATTCTATTTTTTTGGTAAACTCTTTACCCTGAATAATTATTTCGTTGCCATTTGGATTCAAAACCTTTCCGGAAAAAGTAACAAATGTTTCTGATAAATTTTCACCAAACAGAACAACCAATGCTGCCAGGGCTATAATCAGTTTTTTCATAGAAGATCCAAAATAAAGATGGTACAAATTAGCCCTAGAGTCTGTATGAAAACAATTGATAGTAAATATCCAGATTTTTTTTCTTTAGTAACTCTTCCTTTTTTCTTATCGTTTCGCTTCAAGATCGGGCTATGCCTAATACATAACATAGATTTTGGTAGTATCTTTGTATATTTGGGTCTGAAAATGGGTGACTTTAACTGTGAATTATTGGTTGATTAAGCGTGTTACACCACTGTTGTTGATTGGATTGGCCATTATAATATTATCTCTGGCGGGGAGAATGCCCTGTGCGCCCGGCAAACCAGCGATGGCGGTTTTATCTTAGCTGGTTCAGCAAATTATCAGGGAATGCTTTTAATGACCGATGCGGAAGGAGTGTTGGAATGGAGTCAGGTATATGAAAACGACGGTGACGATGATGTGCTGGTATCTACCTCTACCAAATACGGGCTGGCAAGTTCAGGCAAACCAGGAAAATGGTTTTGTTGAAATAGCGCTAAAGCACATTGATTCAACCAAAATAATTGAAATTATGAATATGAATAGCCTCATTGGTCAATGCTACCAATTTATAGTTGTATACTAGAAATACACTTTGTACCTTCGTAAAGTAAAATGTGGACAAATTCAGTATACTTTTATAAAAAAACTTTTATCTAATCATAAAAAAAGGAGATTAAATTGATGAAACAATACTTCATGGGATTTTTTACAGGTGCTTGTCTTATAGCAAGTGCGGTTATGTTTATAGGTGCTTCAAGCAAGGATATGGGTAATATAGTTGTACGATCTATAACGGTCATAAATGATAACGATAAACCCTGTATTCGGTTGGCATCATCACCAAGGCACGATGGATATTTTATGACCTATAATGGTGATGGTAAAAGGACAGCCTATGTTGGAACCGGTACCGATGGAGGTGGCATTCTTAGAACCCACAATGCTGCTGGTGAACGGACATTTGCTCTTGGTACTGCTAAAGGTGGTGGTGGTCATCTTGTAACATTCAACCCTGATGGTAAACAGACAACCTATCTTGGAAGCGGTACAGCTGGTGGCGGTATCCTTAGAACCCTCAACTCTAAAGGTCAAGAAACCCTCTATTTAGGGACTGCTAGAAATGGTGGTTTTGGCTTTATTTCAACCTCTAACGCTGATGGTGGTGAGACCTCCTATCTTGGGACCGGAATAGATGGTGGGGGTCATCTTGAAACCCACAACTCTAATGGTAAAGAGACTGTCTATCTAGGAACTTCTGATACGGGTACTGGGGTGTTAATGGTTAAGAATAAAGGCAAAATCATTACGTATAACTCTGATGATAAACAAACATCCCAACTTGGGACTGCTGCAGGAAGCGGGAAAGTTCAGATTTACAACAAACATGGTGTAGAGGTTGGATATTTTGGAGCTGCGAGAAATCATGACGGAATGATAATACTATCCGACCGCTATGGTGAGCCTGGCTGGGGAGAATCAGGTAAGAATTAACCCCCCTGCCTGCATAAGTCTAAATATAGATTTCTCTTTAATAACATCAACTCCTGCCCTCCTGTTTTTCAAAGCAAAGCGTAGCTGGACTAGAGTATTTAGATGTATAAAGCATCAAAACAGTCGTTTTGACACCCAGTGCGTAGTAATTGCTGTAATTTAGATATTGATAGCATAATTGTTTAGAATAAGAAATTGGGATACTTGATATGATTAAACGCATTATACCACTGCTGTTGTGTATTGGTCTGGTATTCTGGACATGTGAAAAAGATGAAGAGCCTTTGCCTGAAGATTGTTCAGGTGTTGCCGGTGGCAATAGTATCTGTGGTTGCACTGACAGCACTGCTACAAACTATGACTCTACAGCCACCTTTAATGACGGCAGTTGTGCATACTACATTGATAATGGTGAATTTTTCCTCCGTTTTGATGGAGTGGATGATTATGCAGATGTAGGAGATATGCTGTCCCAAGGAGCATATACTAAAGCTGTATGGGTACAAAGCAATACAACTGAAAGTGGATATTATAATATCATTTCCGGAAATACAGGTCATGCTTTGTGGGCTCCTAATAGTGTTTTGTCTGCAGGACATAATGGAACTTATACCTCTGTTCAGGATACGGAGGCTCTGGCAGTTGGAGTGTGGTACTTTGTCGCTGTTACATATGATTCTGCATCAGGTATTATGACATTATATAAAAATGGAATTCAAGTCGATGGTGCAACAGGCATTGCAGTACAAGATGAAAGCACAACAACATACATTGGAAGATTTGCAGGTGGTAGCTATTGGGCAGGGTCTATTGACGAAGCAGCAATTTGGAATGAAGCACTATCAGCTGCTGAAATAGGGGCACTCTACAACTCCGGCGAGGGATTAAATGCATCAACTGATTCTGGAGATTATACGTCCTCAGTCAGCCTGCAAGGTTATTGGATGATGAATGAGGGCACCGAAACAACCCTTACTGATGCCAGTGGCAATGGAA